>PVMS01031824.1_pt1 | contig 34165 bp, 40 predicted proteins | sample 1853461 | NCBI WGS metagenome assembly PVMS01 (sample SAMN08582032, study PRJNA380276) | Marine sediment metagenome, whole genome shotgun sequencing project. | isolation source: ocean sediment barecode stripped | collected 2017
GACTTATTTGATGTGGAAAATATTACTCAAGATCTTCGTGAAGAACTTGAGTAATATTTTCCACATCAAATAAGTCTTCAAGTTTGAGACGCAACCCGGTGACCGAATCACCTAAACGAAAAAGACGTTTTGCATCTTCGATATGGATGGCAGCCGTATTCCGATCATATTGTGGCATGCCTACTGAAAAAACCCCTGCCACGGTAAAACGCCTAAACTTTGGTAGTATTCCCGCCGGGGTCACAGTGACTTCTGGAGTAATTACCGTGATTTTCTCGCCTATTTCTACACCTAAATAATTCGCTAGGTCTATGCCTAACAGAATACCAAATTCATTAGGCCTAAGGATGTCCATACGCACATCAATAAGGTGCTCACTGATACGAGAAACATTATCTTCTAGTTGTGGGTCAATACCATTAAGCAAGACTCCGGTCACTTGCTTGCCATGTACAATCATGCACTGACCTTGCACATAGGGTGCGGAACCTTTAATTACAGGGTTATCTTTAAGTTCCTGTTCTACTTGTTGCCAGTTACGCAGCTTCCCATCTAACTCCAGCACCGTGGCATGTGCAGTCATACTCAAAATTCGGTCTTTGATTTCATATTGAAATCCATTCATTACCGACAAAACCGTGATAATCATGGTGATGCCTAGAACAAGGCTCACCACCGAAATTAATGAAATTATAGAAATAAAGTGATTGCGCCGTTTAGCGCGCAAATAGCGTAATCCTATGAATAACTCTAAGGGGCGAAACATGAATAGAGGTGCAGTCGAAAGATTAAATTCGTTTAGAAATATTATATAAGATGTTGATAATTATGAAATATAAAAAGAGTATCTTCCATAAATTCCACTCAAACGGATAGCATCCATACTATATTAGTCCATCTGTTTGCGAATCAGTTCGAATGCTCTGCTAAGACTACACTTGGTCTGCTAAATGTCGACTATTATCATGCTTCCATTTCACCCTTGTTCCAGCAACAATTCAGCAATGCTATGATCCTGATTCAACGACAACCTGTAGAGCCTATGCGTAATTTAAAGATCTCTATCGTATCCCTGCTTTTAATTTTGATTGCCACATTACAGGTAAATGCCCAAGTAGTGAAGACACCAAACAATGATGCAGTGGTTGTCACTAATTCAAACGTCCCGCAAAGAGGTATGACTAAAGCCCAAGTGGAATCTTATTTTGGTCAGCCAAATTCACAGCAAGGACCAGTTGGCATTCCCGCGATTTATCGTTGGGATTATGGCAATTACTCAGTATTTTTCGAAAATAATCACGTCATACACGCTGTTGCGCATTGATTTGTAGTTAGACGGCTTTCACAATAGAGTGGTCTTAAGCAACTACTGATTAGTCACCTGTGAGCTCAAATCACCTTGCCCCCGAATGGGAACGGCAAGATGCAATCATTATTGTCTGGCCACATTCGCATTCAGATTGGGCAACTAATTTAGATTCGATAGAACTCACTTATCTCAAAATAAGCAAGTATATTTGCCAGCATCAACGCTTAATTTTAGTTTCTTATGATGACGCTCATCAGCTACAAATTAAACAAGCGCTAATTAAATATTCAATCAAGATTGAAAATGTAACCTTTACAAACATACCCACGAATGACACATGGGTGCGAGACTATGGTCCGATTTGTGTTAACTCAAACAAACAACCTTTTATTCATAATTTTGAATTTGATGCATGGGGTCTAAAATATTCCCATGATCTAGATAATGCATTTAGTATAGCGTTAGTTAATCAACTCGACCTTGATGCTAACTGCCACCATTCTGATCAAGTCCTTGAGGCAGGTAATATTGAGATTAATAGCTTAGGTGAGTTGCTTTGCACATCTTCATGTTTTAAACGGAAAAATATTGCACTACCTATTGAGCTCGCTGACCTAGAAAATAAATTTATTCACTGGTTCGGTTGCAGCAAAATTTACTGGATTAATGCAGTACAGCTCATCGGTGATGATACAGACGGACATATTGATACGCTGGCTCGATTTTGTACGGACAATATAATTGTTTACTCTTCGGTGGGTAACTCTAATGATGCAAATAATGCAGCACTATTACAATTAGAAGTGCAGCTACAATCTATAAAGAAACAAACTACCAATAGGATTGAACTTATTCCACTGCCTTTACCTAAGCCAGTCTTTTCATTCGGCAAACAAATTCCAGCCAACTACACTAATTTTCTAATCACCAATGAATCTGTTTTAGTACCGACCTTCAGCGACAAACAGGATAATCATACTCTCAAACTATTCGATGCCTTATTCCCAACGCGGGAAATTATTGGCATTGAGAGTAGCACTTTGACTCAACAGTTTGGCGGGCTACACTGTGCCACTATGCAAATTCCACAAGGCATCTTGCAGTGAACACTATAAACGTTGCATTAATCCAACAAAAAATGCAGGCTGATTATCAAACAAACCTTGATAATAGTCTTAAAGAAATAAAGTCTGCCGCAAGCAAAGGCGCAGAGTTAATCGTACTTTGCGAACTACACACCAGCTTGTATTTTTGCCAACAAGAATCTACACAATATTTTGATCTCTCTCAATCGATCCCAGGTCCACTTACGCAATCATTAAGTCATGCAGCTAATGAGCATAACGTCGTGATCGTTGGCTCTATTTTTGAAAAACGCACAGAAGGCCTGTACCACAATACAGCAATCGTTTTTGATAAAGATGGCACTCTTGCAGGCATGTATAGAAAAATGCATATACCTGATGATCCGGGTTATCGTGAAAAGTACTATTTTGCCATGGGAGATTTAGGTTTTAAGCCAGTTCAAACCTCCATCGGCAAGTTGGGCGTAATGGTATGTTGGGATCAGTGGTTCCCAGAAGGAGCACGCTTAATGACTCTTGCTGGTGCTCAAATTCTTATCTATCCAACTGCAATTGGTTGGGATCTGGATGATGATAAAGTTGAAAAACAACGCCAGTTAGAAGCTTGGCAAACGATCCAACAAAGCCATGCCATTGCCAACAACCTACCACTAATTTGTGTAAATCGCGTTGGTCATGAAACCGATCGCTCAGAAAATACCCAAGGCATTGAATTTTGGGGGCAATCATTTGTAAGTGATGCACTTGGTAAAATCACACACCAATCATCTAGCGAAAAACCTGAAACCTTATACTCAAGAGTTGATTTATCAGCAACAGAACAAATAAGGCAGAGTTGGCCCTATCTGCGCGACAGACGCGTTGATGCCTATCAAGATCTGGACAAGCGATTTATAGACGATAAAAATTAAGTCTGTCTAAGTGTCTACCTTATTTCGATCCATTGTAAAATATTGATAGATGCTTTTAATGGCGATTGCTAACACAATGATGGCTATCGTTATTGCAATAAGAAGTATTAATACTGCACTCCCACCTTCCCATGAATGACCTAGTAGCTGCACTTGGTTTGTTTCACGAAATATCAAATATTTTGGAATTATACGTGAAATGAATAACAGCCAAATAAGTAGATGCGCAATTCCTTTAATAAGCATTCGTCAAACCTTAGCCTATATTTCGCAATACTAAATAAGGCACAAGAAAAAATAGAATGATTGCCAGCTTGAAAATACCCATCAACATATAGTGAATGGCGTCAAAATTTTTTACAGATAGTTCAAAGCATTTTCCATGTAACGTATACATCCAATCATGGGCAATGGTAAAAAATAATAGCCATATTAACAGCAAACCTATATTGATTAACGCACACCAGGCTAAAACACTTCGTACTACTTCAATAGTCATTGTCTACCTCACTTTTATATGTAAAAGTCCCATATAAACTTTAAACAAGAGAGTTATGCTTCAGCTATGGCGCTAACTCACTTATCACGACTTCCACTTTCTCAGACTGGTTAGTACTAACAGGCCGAATGCTCCCAAACACGTCCCCGCTCTGCATGATCGCCTGCCCAGACTTAGATATGCGGGCAATCACCTCAACTTGCTCCATACTAGATAAGGTCATATTAGCCAACATAGAAACAGAATCGTCTAGGGTTACTGTGGCAGGCAGGTCTCCAGCGGTCATTTTCACTAGCGCTAAAGGCATTTTCGGCCCACTCAAGGCTCGCGCATAAATGAAAAGAGTGTCAGAGCTCACAATTTTATTTTGAACTGCGTCACTAAGCGTAACGGTTACAATAATAGAAGAGTTTTCATTTGCGGCTAGATTTTTTGCCTTATCTCCAGTGCTAATACCAGCTCCGTTTGTAATTTCTATGCCCGCTTTCTGTTTTGCATCATTTAAGTAAACTTGCAAAGCCGATTTAACTTGCTCCTGATCACTAGGTATCTGTTGCATCAACGTCTCCCAATAACCTACTGCACTTTTATATTCTTCGAATTGAAGTGCTGCTAAACCGGCATACCATAATCCCCTTTCATGTCGTGGATCTATTTGCAATGCTTTAGTAAAAAACGACTTAGAATGTTCATCAAACTTTTGATTTGCAGCCAGCACTTGCGCTTCGCCAAATGCCACTAGCACATTAGGATTAGCGCCTTTAGTAATCTCATTTGCTTTGGCATACGCACTGACAGATTTGTCAAAACTTTCTGAGATAAGATAAGACTTCCCTAACATCAACCAGCTATCAAGATTATCAGGGTCTTGTTTAATTTTCTGCTCAAGACTTGCAATTGCTTCTTCGACTGAAGGCATTTGACCTGGCTGCTGTGCTTGCATTTCTGCATCAAAACCTTCGGCCAATGAGTCTAATCCATTATCAATATTTATATATACTAGAACTGCCGTAACAGGAACGGCAAACAAAACAATCAGTGGCAGGGTCTTACTACTCTTTTTTAATACTAGCTCTTTTTGGTCCGCTAAATCATCAATTAGAGTACGTTGCAGATCGGCATTTGCTATCTCAAATTGTTCCTGATCTATCAGGTCGCGCTCTCGATCATGCTCTAGTTCTTTAAGCTTTTTTTCAAAAACCGCACGATTAATTTTCTGACGATCAAGATCAGCCTGTGGTTCTTTTGCCAACAAAGAAGGCAATATAATTATCAATGCAACGATAATTAATAGTGCGCATATGACCCAAAAACTAATCATCTGTATATTTTTCTTCTGTTTGATTTAAAATTGAATTAAGTTGAGTTTTTTCTTCATCTGTTAGCTTTACATTGCTATCTTTACTTTGTCTATTGACTACGAAATATAACAAAAGAAGAACCACGGCCAAGAGCAAGAAAGGACCGAACCAAAGAGGATAAGTTCGAGGTTTAAGTTGAGGCCTGTATAAAATAAAATCTCCATACCGATTCGCCATGAAATCAATAATTTCAGAATCTGTCGCACCTTTTTCTAACATATTTTTAACTTCGACACGTAAGTCTATCGCTAGATCTGCATTGGATTCTGCAATAGTTTGATTTTGACAAACCAAACAGCGCAATTCACTTAGTATTGAGCTATACCGTTGCTCATATTGAGGCGCCACAGTGATGGGTTCAGCCATTACTGCGCATACCAAAAAACACCCGATTAGCACAGCGCAAATATTTATTGTATTACGATGCTTCATTTTGTAGTTGTTGTATCAATGGCAAAATTATATTTTCAACATTGTCATTAGTCAGAGGGCCGATATGCTTATAACGAATAATGCCATTTTTATCGATTAAGAAAGTTTCTGGCGCACCATATACTCCCCACTCAATGCCGACACGCCCGTTCTCATCAAAAGCATTTGCAATATATGGGTTACCATAATTTATTAAATATTGTTTAGCCTCAGCAGCAATATCTTTGTAGTTCAATCCATAAATAGGAGCTACTTTTCGATCAGCCAGATCAAGCAAAATGGGATGCTCTTGGCGACACGCATAACACCAGGTTGCCCAAACATTTAATAAAGAAACTTTTCCTTGGAACTCATCTTGAGTGAAGATGCGTGAACCCTCTAAACGTGGCAATGAAAATTGTGGCGTTGATTTGCCAATAAGGGGGGATGAAACTTCACTAGGGTCTTTGTATAAGCCAACAAATAAAAACCCAACTAATACAAAAAATAGTACTACTGGCAATAGATACTTAAGCATATATTTTACTATGAAGTTACAGCGAGCCGCTGCTTTCGACTAGAAGGTACTGCAGACTGCTTCTCTCGTTTTAATTTAAGCCGATAACGACGATCGAATGCCGCCAGCAAGCCACCAAAGGCCATGAGTAAAGCACCCATCCAAATCCACTGTATAAATGGCTTATAGTAAAGACGCATGCCCCAGGCGTTACCATCAATCTCTTCGCCTAAAGCTACATAAACATCACGCAAAAATCCGGTATCGATGCCTGCTTCTGTCATCGGACTTTTTTGTACTAAGTAAGTACGCTTTTCCGGCAATAATTTTGCTACAAGTCTGTCATTTTTATATACATTGACGGTTGCTTGTTTTGACGAATAATTAGGCCCTTGTATATCCTCAACGCCACCTAGCTCAAACATATAGCCTGCCATTTCTATTTTCTGACCGACCTGCATGGGAATTTCTTTTACTTGCTGAAAGGCACTAACAAAAGTAACACCAACCACAAAAATACCGATGCCAAAATGCGCGATGGACATCCCGTAAGTCGCACGAGGGATTTTTTTGAGATGTTGTAATATATTTGTACCAGAATCAGTGCGCGAAGTATTTTTGAACAAATAGTAGATGGCCGCAGCCATTGACCAGCCTCCAAGACTGATGCCAATCGCAACCAATATTGAAGTTTTTCCTGCAACGATATATGGAAATGCAATACCAATCACTAATCCTACAATCGCAATCTTACTTAATTTCTTAAATACATCTTTCATTGTTGCTTTTTTCCAACGCATGAAAGGGCCAACACCAATAACTAATAATAGTGGCAACATTAATACCGAAAACACCAAGTCAAAGTAAGGCTTACCCACTGACAATGATGGCATGTCAAATGCATCTACAAATAATGGGTACAAAGTACCAAATAATATAGTAAACATTACTACCAAAAGAAGAACATTATTGAGTAGCAAAGCAGTCTCACGAGAGAATAGATCAAAATGGCCAATTGATTTGATATAAGGTGCGCGTAACGCAAACAACAGCAATGAACCGCCAATTACTATTGCTAAAAATATCAGAATATAAAGACCTCTAGCAGGATCCGTAGCAAAAGCATGCACAGAAACCAAAATACCTGAGCGCACTAAGAATGTACCTAATAGGCTCAATGAAAAAGCCAGTATGGCTAGCAACACAGTCCAGCTTTTAAAGCTAGCTCTTTTCTCGGTAACGGCTAGCGAATGAATAAGTGCCGTGCCTACTAGCCACGGCATAAACGACGCATTTTCAACTGGATCCCAAAACCACCAGCCTCCCCAGCCTAATTCATGATAGGCCCACCAACTGCCTAACGTAATACCAATAGTTAAAAATACCCAAGCAAATGTCGCCCAGGGTCGCGACCAACGCGCCCATGCAGAATCAAGCTTGCCGCCAAGTAAAGCTGCAATGGCAAAAGCAAAGGCGACAGAAAAACCCACATAGCCCATGTATAACATTGGCGGATGAATCACTAGACCGGGGTCCTGCAAGAGAGGGTTCAGATCCTTGCCCTCTAGTGGCATAGGGAAGATACGTTCGAAAGGATTAGAGGTCAGCAGCATAAACAATAGAAAGCCAATACTTACAAAACCCATCACAGCTAATACTCGCGCCACCATATCATTGGGCAAACTACGGCTAAATATTGTGACGGCAAACGTCCAGCCACTGAGCATTAACGCCCAAAGTAGCAGTGAACCCTCATGCGCACCCCAGATTGCGGATATTTTATATTGTAGGGGTAATGCAGAATTTGAATTATTAGCGACATAAAAAACGGAAAAATCATTCTTAACAAAGCTATAAGCCAGACAAATAAACGCAATAATTATAAATAAAAACTGGCCGCGTGCTGCAGGTTTTGCAACCGCCATCCATTGGCTGGTATTTGTCTGCGCGCCCAATAATGGAACAATGGTTTGTACCAGTGCCAAGCAAAGCGCAATGATTAAAGCAAAATGACCAATCTCAGGAATCATACTAATAAGAACTTTTAGGAATACTATCTGGGTGAGGCGCACCAGATCCTTTTAGCGCAGCCGCAACTTCTGGTGGCATGTAATTTTCATCATGCTTAGCCAATACTTCCTGCGCGACAAAAACTCCTGCATCGTTTAGCTTGCCTTGCGCAACAATACCCTGGCCTTCGCGAAACAAATCTGGCAGCAAGCCTGTAAAGCGAACTTCGACAGTATCCATCGTATCGGTAAGATTAAACTCAGTGGTTAAACCATCGTTGCCTTTTACTACACTACCTTCTACTACAAGTCCGCCAATTCTAAATAGCTTATCCGTTGCAACTTCTCCTGAATTAACTTCTGAAGGAGTATGGAACAACATAATATTTTGCCTCATTGCATATAGGCCTAATGCTGCAGCACAACTGAAGCCAACTAAAAGTATGACGATAAAAATCAAACGTTGTTTTCTTTTCGTACGCATCCTTTACTTTTACTCCTCAAAACTATCTTCTATTTCTTTGAATAACTTTCCCTTGCGTCTGCTCGCAATCACTAAACTCAATATTAAACCGAACGCAGTGATGCCATACGATCCCCAGACGAAAAACCCTTTACCACCCATATAGAAAAATTCTTGCATTGTTAACTCGCTAAAATTAGTTTTTTGACCCAATTAGTAGAGCGTTCACGAGATATAATCTCGTTTCGCACACGAATAAATAACAACCACCCAAAATAGACTTTAAAGGCTATAGCCATAATTAACAGTGGAATTAGCATACTTGGGTGCATAGATGGTGACTCCGACACTAGCTCCATATTGGGTTGATGTAATGAATTCCACCAAGTAACAGAATAATGAATAATTGGAATATTAATTATACCTACAATCGCTAAAACGCTTGCTGCTCTAGCTGCAATACGCGGATCTTCTATAGCTGAATGGATCGAAATAACGCCTAAATACAAAAATAGTAAAATGAGCTCAGAGGTAAGCCTTGCATCCCATTGCCAATACGTGCCCCATGTTGGCTTGCCCCACAACATTCCTGTAATTAGCGCTAATGCTGTAAACACAGCACCTATAACTGCACACTCGGATACTACAATTTCCGAAATCTTCGTCTTCCATATCAAAGCAATAAACCCCGCTACCGCCATTACCATATAAATAAACATCGACATCCAGGCAGCCGGCACGTGGATAAATATTATCCTGTAGGATTCGCCTTGTTGATAATCAGTAGGTGCTATGACCAGTCCCCAATACACCCCCAGTGCTGTGAGTAAAATCGTGATTCCCCCTAGCCACGGAATCCATTTTCCGGACCATTCGTAGTAATACTTGGGTGAAGATAGTTTATGAAAAAAAGACCACATAGTTAACTCATACTTATTTTTAAAGAAGCGCTGATTGCTAACGGCGCAAGAATTAATGCCAGGATCAAGCCCGCTCCTAGCATCGCCAAATGGCCAGAAGTAGCAAGTCCATCAATCGAGGCGCTCACGGCACCTGATGCAAAAATTAAAACCGGAATATAAAGCGGCAATACAAGCAACCCCAATAGTACACCACCCCCACGCAAACCTGCGGTAAGCGCTACTCCAATCGCACCAACTAGGCTGAGTATCGGCGTGCCAAGCAATATCGTGATGAATAATGTGGGTATTGCTTGATTGGGTATAAATAAGAGTAACGCCATCACTGGGATCACGATAAGCATAGGCAAGCCTGTAATTAGCCAATGAGCAACGACTTTGCCAAATATTAACACCATAGGTGGATGTTGGCTTAAATAGAGTTGTTCAATACTACCATCATCAAAATCTTGGCGAAAAATGCTCTCCATAGAAATCAACGCTGCCAATAATGCCGCTACCCACACCACACCAGGTGCTAGTTGACTGAGAAAGTTTTTGTCTGGGCTGACGCCTAATGGAAACAGGGTTACGACAATTGCATAAAACAAAATTGGATTCATTAATTCCGCACGACGCCGAAATGCCACCAGCAGATCACGTTGAATAATTGTTAAAAGCGCTTTAAACATCGCTATGAAAGACAGATTCTTATAACCAGGTGGGTTGCAACTTTTAATTCCCGGTGCGTAGCTACAATTAGCATGCCGTTTTGATCTAGGTGTTTTTTTAAAACCATTTCAAATTCTGTTACAAAATCTTTATCTAGCGCCGTAAGCGGCTCATCTAAAATCCAAATCATTCTATCTTCTAGCTGCAATCTCGCAAGTGCAACACGGCGCTTTTGGCCAGCCGAAAGCTTACGAGCTAATACATTTCTCTGCTTAAATAAGCCAACAGTACGAATAATTTCTTTGATTTCAGACTCTTTTCTATTTGTGCCAACTAAACGTTGTGCAAAGATTAAGTTCTCGAGCACGGTCAGATCGAGTTTCACTCCTGATTGGTGTCCGATATAAGATATCTGCTGCTGATAATCCTCATGTTTCTCTATAGGTTCATCACACCAAGTGATGTTTCCAGTAGCGGGCTGATTAAAGCCACACAAAATCCTAAGTAGGCTAGTTTTGCCACTGCCATTACTGCCTTCAACAACGAGGGCTTCACCCGATTGGACTGAGAAATCTAAACCAGAAAATAATTCCGAATTTCCTTTCACACACTTAAGGTCATTTGCCTTGAGTACGCTTACCTCCTGTGTGCGCATAGCTTTTGGTCAGTTTTGAAAAATTGGTAGGCTAAGATGGTTAACTTATTAATTACGTCGAGATCTTAACACGCGGTTACATTGATGCGACAAGCCAATAGCCTATGCCGATAGCTAGTTAACCCGCCTAGATGAGAATGGCTCTCAACCAATCAAATCTCGTTGAAGCCGCCGTCTTTTTATTCGCCCAAGCATTCGATAGGGCTAGCGGGCTCTCAAGCATTTTAGGCAGCACTTATAAAAGGATTTCTGTATTTCTCAGGCACAATGAGTAGAATGTTGTGCTTTTTATCTACCAATGAAATTCGTATACGACGATTGAATAATCACTAATCCTTACTCTACTGCATGAACATCTTCAATCCGCCCCTGCCAAGCAAAAGCCACACTCATATTACTTGGGGTCGCACCTACGGTTGCAGCAAGGGCCTGGCACTTGCGAAAGCCATTGAGCAATTTACCGGCTTAACGCTAATTATTACTCCTGATATGCAAGTCGCTCATACGCTGGAAAGTGAGCTTAGGTTTTTTTGTACCCACTCAACTAATATTTATTTATTCCCCGATTCAGAAACGCTTGCTTATGATGTGTTCTCTCCACATGAAGATATTATTTCCGATCGCTTACTAACACTTTGCTCTTTACCAAACACCGATCATGGCGCATTGATTGTTTCTGCAAGTTCCATCCTTGCAAAATTAGCACCCAAATCATTCATTCTGGGACAAACACTTAATCTTGCAGTCAATGACAAAATAGATCTAGAAACTTTCAAACATACCCTAGTCAAAGCAGGTTATCGATACGTTTCACAAGTGATGTCGCATGGTGAGTTCGCAGTGCGCGGTTCCATCATTGATCTTTATCCTATGGGCTGTCGCTTGCCTTTTCGAATTGATTTATTCGACAATGAAATTGAAACCATTCGCACTTTCAATCCTGAGAATCAAGTTTCTACTAGCAAAGTTGAAAAATTACAGATTTTACCTGCAAGAGAGTTCCCAACTGACGAAAATTCTGTAAAACGCTTTAGACAAAACTACAGAATTCAATTTGAAGGCGACCCAAACAATAGCGTTATTTATCGAGGCGTCAGCAACAATAATTTACCCTCAGGTATTGAATATTATTTGCCTTTATTTTGCGAAGATACCAGCACCTTTTTTGACTACATTCCTGAGAACAGTCAACTAGTATTAATTGAAGATATTGTTGATACCGCAAATGACTTTGAGAACGATGTATTTTACAGATACGAGCAACGCAAATATGATCTAGAAAGACCACCATTACATCCAAAACAGCTATGGCTTTCAACGGAGTTTTTTGAAAAGAATATATTCAAATTCAAAACCATTCTGTTGCAACAATATGAATTGGAAAATTTAGCTCGTGATCAATACAATTTTGACACACAGTCGCTGCCCAATCTCGCTGTTAATTTGCGAGTTAAAGACCCTGCTACTGAATTGATACGTTTTATTGAAAACAATGATTACAAAATATTATTTTTAGCAGAGTCTCCTGGCCGCAGAGAATACTTACTCGATGTTCTAATAGGCTTTGGCATAAACCCGATCACAGTCGATAGCTGGCATGAATTTTTAGATCAAGAGCTTCCTCTTGCGATCACTATAAGCCCACTAGACGAAGGTCTACTGTTACAAGAGAACAAAATCGCGATTGTCACAGAGAGCAATTTGTTTGGAGCTAAAGCCAAACAGAAAAGACAACGCCGAAGACAGATACGTGATGCCGAATCGCTGATTAAAAATCTTTCCGACTTGAGCGAAGGTTCCCCTGTAGTGCACGAAGACCACGGCGTGGGCCGTTTTAAGGGCCTAAAAACCCTGAGCCTTAGCGGTTCAGATACCGAATTTCTCACGCTAGAATATGCCGACGGTGACATATTATATGTACCCGTATCATCGCTCCATCTTGTCAGCCGCTACACCGGCGCATCTGAAGATAACGCGCCCCTGCATCGCTTAGGTAGTGAAGTATGGAAAAACATCAAAAGACGAGCTGCGGAACGGGCTCGCGATGTTGCAGTAGAGTTATTAGATATTTATTCACGCCGTGAGGCCAAGCAAGGGTATAAGTACAAAATTGATCCAAATGAACTGAACTCTTTTTGTGCTAGCTTCCCCTATGAAGAAACTCCAGATCAACAAAAAGCCATTGATGACATGGTTGCCGATATGGAATCAAAACGTCCGATGGACCGCGTAGTATGTGGCGATGTTGGTTTTGGTAAAACCGAGGTGGCAATGCGTGCCGCCTTTGTAGCTGCATTTGCGGGCAAACAGGTAGCCGTATTGGTGCCTACCACGTTACTTGCTTCGCAACATTTTCAAACTTTTAGCGATCGGTTCGCAGATTGGCCTCTACGCATTGAATACATCTCCCGTTTTCTTTCTGTAAAGAATCAAAAAATTGTTTTAGCGGGCATGGAAGAGGGTAATGTGGATATTGTTATCGGCACACATAAGCTTCTCAGCTCGGACATAAAATTTAAAAATCTTGGTTTAATCATTGTTGACGAAGAACAACGTTTTGGCGTGCGTCAAAAGGAAGTGTTGAAAAAAATGCGCACGGAAGTTGACATTCTTACTTTAACCGCCACCCCTATTCCTAGAACGTTAAATATGTCCTTAAGCGGTTTGCGAGATCTTTCCATTATTGCCACTCCGCCCAATCAACGTCTTGCAATTAAAACATTTGTAGGCATTTGGAATAATCACATGATCCAAGAAGCCTGCATGCGTGAACTGAAACGCGGCGGGCAAGTATTTTTCTTGCACAACGAAGTCAAAACAATTGATAAAGTTGCCAAAGATATACAACAATTATTACCTGACGCATCGATTAAAGTTGCACATGGGCAAATGCCGGTGCGAAACTTAGAGCAGGTTATGCTCGATTTTTATCACCAACGCTTCAATATATTAGTTTGCACTACTATTATCGAAAATGGCATAGATATTCCAACCGCAAACACCATCATCATTAATCGCGCGGATAAACTTGGCCTGTCCCAGTTGCATCAAATTCGTGGCCGCGTGGGGCGATCTCACCACCGAGCCTACGCCTACCTAATTGCACCACCTCGTACAGTAATGACTGCAGATGCGGCTAAGCGCTTAGAGGCTATTGAATCACTAGAAGAACTTGGTGTTGGATTTACGCTAGCCACCCATGATTTAGAAATTAGAGGTGCCGGCGAATTACTTGGTGCAGAACAAAGCGGACAAATCGCAGAAATTGGTTTTACTTTATACAATGAACTATTAGCGCGTGCGGTCGCAGCATTGAAGTCAGGTGAAATTCCAGAACTCAATCAACCTCTAGACCAAGGCATAGAAGTAAATCTTGGTGTCACTACCCTATTACCGGAAGACTACGTGCCCGATGTGCATACCCGATTGGTTTTATATAAACGCATTGCCAGCACTAAAACGATAGATGATCTTGATGATCTTGAAGTGGAATTGATTGACAGATTTGGCTTACTCCCTGAATTTGCTAAAAATCTATTCCATGTAACTCAGCTAAAAATAATTTCCTCTAGATTTGGAGTCACTCGCATTGAAATGGGCCATGAGTCTGCTCGCCTACGTTTTAATAAAAACCCTAATATAGATACGCATAAGTTATTAGCTTTAATTCAGAATTTTCCAGATAGGTACAAATTAGAGGGTTCTGAAAAACTCACTATTTATACCGAAACTGAAAATAGTGAGGAACGAATTGACACCATCATGAATCTATTAAATGAGCTACAATTAAAACAAGCAGCCTAATTTCATTTTATAATCACCCACTTAACCGATCCCATGAGACCTTATAGCCGATACAAAGCTTCAATACTTATTCTTTTATTTAGCCTATCGTCACACTCATTGGCGAAAGACTACATCGTTGAAATGGTGTTCTTTGCGGATACAAGAGGTGTTTCTTCGAATTATGTACACGTCTCTACACAACCCGTTAATCCTGATTTAGGCGATGCGATTTTACTTAGTAGTGGCGCGACCTCTAGCGGATTCATCCCCTATCCACAAGAAACATTTAGATTAAAAAATAAAGCTGCAGCATTAAGCAAATCGGGGCGCTATCAAGTGTTAAAACATATTGCTTGGCTACAGCCAGGTCTTGCCAAGGAAGAAGCCATAGCCGTGCGCATACATGCTGGTAAAGACTATCGCAATGAATTCAAGGAAAGGTCTTTTGCGCAAGCAGACTTTAGTGACCGCAAGTTATCTGCAAACCAACCCGTAAATGAACTTGATGGAACTATCAAAGTGGTGCTTGGGCGCTACTTACATGTTTATACAGATTTAGCTTATCGACGACCCTTTAACTTAAGTGCCGCCTCCACAGAAAACCCACTCGGCCGTGATCGAGTTTTAGCGGACTTTGCAATAAAAACTCATCGTAAAATGCGCAGTAAAACGTTGCATTACATTGATCACCCCTTACTAGGCATTCTTGTCGAAATACGACCAGCAGATTCGTAAGAACTACAACCCGCCTCGCTTGCGATCCCTGCTTAACTCTACCCTAACATTAATCTAGCTTGTGAAATCAATTGCTATATTTGTTGATGTACAAAACATTTATTACACCACTCGCCAAGTCTACCAACGACAATTCAATTACCGAAAATTTTGGCAACAAATCAATTCTAAAGGAAAAATTGTTTCTGCAATTGCTTATGCCACACATCGTAATGATGACAAACAACACAAGTTTCAAACGGCTCTCAAACACATTGGCTTTAATATAAAACTTAAACCTTACATTCAACGTAGCGACGGTTCTGCCAAAGGGGATTGGGACGTGGGGATAACCATAGATATTATGGAAACTGCGCAAAGCGTGGATACAGTTGTACTTCTTTCTGGCGATGGAGACTTCGACTTATTGCTGCAAAAAATCAAAAAGGATTATGCTGTTAGCGCTGAAGTCTATGGCGTACCTGCACTCACTGCCAATTCCCTTATAGATTCAGCTAGTGTCTATCATCCTATTGAGGAGGATTTATTACTCTAAAGTTTATTACTATACAAATAAAATATTTGATCAAATATCTGCTATTACCAATAATCAGATATTCTATTTACGCTCCCTTCAGCGCGAAAATCCAGCCTCCTACATTCATACCCGCTTTACCCTACTCAATAACATATTGTATTCTCGTTAAATGTTTAATCAGAACACTCAACATAGCTCAAATTAATGGCAACTCAATCCAGCTGTCTTGTTGATTAGTGACTATGACAACAGGGGCTTTTTAAATGGATGATACAAACAATGTGTATGCGACACCGAAAGCAGATTTCGCAAAAGAATACGAATATCAGTATGCGGGCTTTTGGATTAGAACATTAGCAGGAATCATTGATTCCATATTAGTGCTATTGATCGTTGGCCCGATACTTACCGCCATCTACGGCACAGAGTATTGGGATAATGAGTCTTTTGCTCAAGGCACTTGGGATATTTTATTAAGCTACATCCTACCCGCCATTGCAGTTATAGTTTTCTGGGTTTTTAAATCTGCTACTCCTGGAAAAATTGTAACAAAGCTATCGATAATTGATGCGAAAACTGGCAACAAACCTTCTACAGCTCAATTTATAGGGCGCTACTTTAGTTACTATATTTCGATCATTCCATTCCTGCTAGGGATAATATGGATTGGTTTTGATAAGCGAAAACAAGGCTGGCATGACAAGCTTGCAGGCACCTTGGTGGTTAGACGTAAATAATGGCTAGTGTATAGATGCTGTTTAATGACCGCTAACGACCCAACGCGGACATTCGACTGGTAGCATTAATTTTTAAAATAATGGAAAGCTACACTGATCAACAAATCATAGAGTCCTGGAAGAAAAATGTTCAGCCCTGGATAGCGGCTATTCGGGAAGGTGAAATTGAAAACAGGTTACTGGTAACCAATCAAGCAGTCATGGATGCAGTTTTTTCGAGAGCGCCTAAAACAGTTCTAGATATTGGGTGTGGAGAAGCAAGATGGAAATAATGCTCCACATAAAAAACACTGGCGGTCGGTGTGTTGCCTACAAGAGGGTCGTGTGGCCAATTGCTAGTGTATGAGATATGTTTATCCGGTCGGTTAATAACCGCACTCCAAGCAGACCAAAAAAAGAATGCAGTAAGATTTTGCGCATTTTGATTATCTAAAACCGAGTTGAGTGGGAAAGCATAATTCTTACGCAACTCAAGGAAGTCTTTATCTTTAGCTGTGAACAATCCAACGTAGTGCTCGGCTACACTTTTTATAGCATGGGCTCGCTCAGAGCTAACGGTAACTACGCCTGTGTCTGGATTACAGGTATTTTTGCGCATCTCCGAGCGCAGTGTAACTTTATGCATTTCACGCTGTTGCTCGTGAGATGCAGATGAAGCAAAATTTTCATCTCGTCCTATGAGTGCAAGAAGCGCTAAAGCTTCACGATGCAACCAATCTGCACCCCAATCAGGTGCAAGATAGCTCCCGTGCCCCCATATTGAGCCCTGCCGCATACCACCAAGAGATTGCCAAATAATTCTGACCGCGTTCTATATCCGCACGTGTGTAAATAACCTCCCCAGTTGATGTTGCAACACTCTCAGGTATTGGAGGAGCTTTGTGATAAATCTGTCCTCCAAAATATAGTAAGACGGAGAACGAAGCAATCATGCTTACGGACAATATCAGCCAAAGCCTTTTAACCGTAATGTATTTTTATACATTCTAATTTTGATCTCCCTTCGATTCTTCGAGGCTTGCTATATCTTTGCAAAGATTTAACTGACTTAAATCTATTATTCTAGGGACTAGTCTTTATTGAATTAGCCTGTGCTCCATGATCTTGGACGCTTCATTCCAGCGATCTTACAAGCTTGTTTGACATAACCGTACGGGAATAATTTAAATAGCTGCTTCTTTGCATCTTTCCCATAGTTGAGTTCGTCAGTTAGATATTTAACAACAAAACGAGAATCAGGTGCGGTTAAATGTTCATCGTAATAGTTACGCATATACTTGATAACATTCCAATGGTCATCAGAGAGTACTAATTCTTCTTCACTCGCAAATTTCTTGGCCAGCGCCTCATTCCAGTCTCCTGGCTCAATCAAATAACCTTCATTATCAATCTTTTTTGACCATCCGCTAACATGTAGTGCCATTCTCGAATCCTTAATTAAAATGCTCACTCGGCAGGCAAATAAGCTCTAGAAATTTCTGTAGGACAAGTCATTCTAGGTAAGTTTTGATAGGTCTTACTGATCTAGATCATTGAAATCAACGAATGGTTTTTCAAGCTGGATTATTTAAGGTCGAATGACCTCTTATAGCCGAAAGTGACTTACAGAAATTTCCAATCTACTTACTAAACAACTTAATAGAAGCCGCTATGAGTTGTTTTACAGCATCCATACCCTCTTCAATAGCTTGATCTATTTCTACCATGGTGATTTCGCTTTCGCCTCTGCCGGCGGCCCAATTCACCGACAATGCACACGTTGCATAACAAAGGCCTAGCTCTTTAGCTAATGTCGCCTCTGGCATGCCGGTCATACCTATGATGTCACAGCCATCTTTTTCTAAACGATTCACTTCTGCTGCGGTCTCTAATCGCGGCCCTTGAGTAGCGCCGTAGGTGCCACCATCAAACACATCAAGCTTTAGGTCTTTTGCAGCTTGCAGCATTACTATTCGCAAATCATTGCAATAGGGATGCGTGAAATCTATATGGGTGACATGTTCTAAATCATTATCAAAAAATGTCTGCTTACGTGAATAGGTGTAATCAATAACCTGATCAGGAATAACAATTTTCTTGGGCGGAATATTGAGGTGAATACCCCCTACTGCAGCGACAGCAATGACATGTGTAATACCAATATTCTGCAAAGCCCAAATATTCGCGCGATAATTAATTTTATGCGGCGGAATAGTGTGATTATTTCCATGTCGAGCAAGAAAAACAATTTCTTTACCTGCTAACTCTCCATGAGAAAAAGCAGCACTAGTGGAGCCATAAGGAGTTTCTACCGCTTGATTATTAGTGATGTGTAAATCACTAATAGACGTAAGCCCGGTGCCACCAATGATCGCAAGTCGTTGCATTTCCTATTTTTAAATTAACCTTCGCTTACGGCATATACGCTTGAGAGATTCCGCCAATAACCTTTGTAGTCCATCCCCCAACCAAACACATAGCGATCAGTTGTGGTTAGACCGACATAATCAGGCTCAATCTTTAGGTGATTTTTGGCGAGAATTTTTTTCAACAACACTACAGACAACGCTTTTCTCGCGCCTTTTGCTTTGCAATAAGCTATGAGCTCTTGCATGGTGTAACCTTCATCAAAAATGTCATCGACCAATAAAACCAATCGCCCAGTAAGATCAATATCCGGCTCTTTATGCCAATGAATCGCATTACCATGAGTTTTATTGCGATAACGATCTACATGCAAATAATCTAACTCTATGGGTAACTGTATGCGTTTCATTAACTCAGAAGTGAACATGAGCCCGCCCTTCATGACACACAAGAATACAGGCACTTCTTCACCCATTGTTGCTTGAAGTCTTTCAGCGACTTGATCGATCGCCTTATTAATGTCTTTTTCGGAAATCAAAAGATCCGCTTGTTCGCGTGTCTTGATGACGTCTTTGAGTAATGAGTCTTCCATGATGCTAATAATTAGTCTTACGTGCTAGACATTGCATCTGCAGTCGCAGTATCTATATGCAACTGGCGCGTTGGGAAGGCGATGCTAGCATTATGACTTTCAATAACTTCGCTTATTTTCAATAAAACATCTTGTTTGACTTCGTGATATCGAATCCAGTTGGTTGTTTTGGTGAACGTGTAAACAAAAAAGTCTACCGATGAGTCTTTAAACTCATTAAAGTTGACAATCATCGTTTGGCTTTTATCGATATCATCATGCTCTTCTAACATTTTCTTAACATCTGCGACAATGGCATCCATTACATGGATGTCGTTATAACGGATGCCAATGGTTTCGTAAATTCTTCGATGAGACATTCGCGAAGGGTTTTCTACAACTATGGTCATAAAAATAGAATTCGGAACATAGATGGGGCGTTTACTAAAGGTTCTTATTCGTGTTTGGCGCCAACCAATATATTCGACTGTACCTTCAATCTCTTTGTCGGGTGAACGAATCCAATCCCCAACATTAAACGGGCGATCTAAATAAATCATTAAACCGCCAAAAAAGTTAGATAGTAGATCTTTAGCTGCAAAACCAATTGCAATGCCCCCTATTCCACCAAAAGCCAACACGCCTGAAATACTAAAACCTAAGGTTTGCATCATCACTAATGCAGCGGTAATAAAAATGGCGGCTCTTACTAGCTTAACGATGGCATTCGCGGTGGTTACATCTACAGGCTGGCCTTTTTGATAGCGTCTTTTGATAAAGGCCTTTTCAAACTCTTTGACAAACCGAATTAGAAACCAAGCCAGTGTTGTAACGATAGCAATATGCCTTAGTGGGTCAATCGCCTTAAATATTTCTGCCTCAGTCCTACCGGTAACGATTTCGGCAGCAAACAAAATCCCGACCACCCAAATCAGAATTCGTAACGGTTGCTGCACTGCAGCAATAAAAGCATCGTCCCATGGGTTAGCTGACTTTTCAGCTCGGCTTGCGAGTTTGCGCAAAAATATTTGAAAACCGAAATTAAATAGTAGAACGGCTAGCACGATGATAAATACCTGCATAACCCACGAACCTATAAATTCCGGTAAATTTAAGTTGCTCAATGTTATTGATAAATCAAATTTTTCCATTTGTGTACTTTTATTTGAAATTGTTAAGTGTTAAATAGTTAACTCACCATACGGCGAATCCTGATATGACTCTACTTGTGAAACGGCATGCCGCCATTTTTCTGAATTGCGCAAATCTAGATAAGAAAGTGGATTTTTGCCTCCATGCATGCGTGCAAGTCTAACTTGTGATGTGGGATTGTTATAGTTTTCTAGTTTCTCTGCAACCTGGCAAGCTTGTTCACTCGCATTACAGATAAGAACCATATCGCAACCAGCTTGCAATGCCTTATGCGTGCGTGCCAAATATTCTGTACTACAATCTGCCGCTTTCATACTAAGATCATCGCTAAATATCGCACCTTTAATTCCCAATTGTTGCCGCAACACTGTTGCTAGCCACTTCTTAGAGTATGTCGCCACTTGATTATCTACTTTTTCATAGACAACATGCGCACTCATAATCCCTGCCAAACCATTATTGCTCATGCGTTGAAACGGCACGATATCTTGCATGAAAATATCTTGGTATTCACGAGAGTCAGTGGGTAGGTCTATATGTGAGTCTGCAATGACCGCACCGTGTCCTGGAAAATGTTTGCCGACAGCTTGCATGCCCGCTTTACGCATCCCATGCATGTAACGTAACGCTAATGTGGATACTATTTCAGGGTCCTTATGAAATGCACGATCACCAATTACTTGGCTGACGCCATAGTTTAAATCAAGGATGGGCGCGAAACTAAAATCGATACCAATAGAGCGCAACTCAGCTGCCATGAGCCATCCGGTAATTTCGGTTAATTCACAGGCCCGTGTTGGATTCTCATCATACATATCACCGAGTAATTTAACCGCGGGCAATTGCGTAAAGCCTTCGCGTAAACGTTGCACGCGACCGCCCTCTTGATCAATGGCGATCAATAGCCTGGGATGTCGCAACTCATGGATTTCGCTGATCAAGGCCGCAAGTTTTTCCACACTGGTGAAATTACGACTAAATAGGATCACGCCTCCTACTTGAGGAGAGACTAAAAGCATCCGTTCTTGTACAGATAAGCAATCTGCACATAGGTCCACCATAAGAGGTCCAAGTGACATCACACCGATTATTCGCTAATCAAGGCAAAAGTTGAAGCATTGCTGAATCTATTTGTTATATATCGACTAACGTAGATTGATATCAGTAAGGTCTAGGCAAAAAAATGGGCGCCTATAAAGGCGCCCGAATCCAGGAGGAGTCGAGAATAACAACATGCCAAATAGAGGATATTTGTTTCATGTTGAGAGGCTCACTCAGATATAAGCATAATTAATGCCAATATTACAAAATACATGTATTTCAACCACTTAATTAATTGACCACCGTTTTATGTTTGGACAATTTGGTGAAATTTAGACAATATTTGGCACATTTATGACAATTAATAGCAACTAAGGTATTTAACTGTATTGACCTGTATCGATTTTAGCTCTTGTTAATAGAATCCAGATTGAAGCGAATAAAAAACATACAATTCAGCCGTATTGCTGCTTTTCCTTACTTAGTTAATACATCTTCTAAGTTTTCAACTCTATACTGTTCAAACATGTTAGTTGACGTTCTAGAAGTGCCCTTTGTTTAAACCTGCGTCGATGTACCGCTACAGCCACCTAGAATAATAATAATAAAATAATGATTACAGCGGCCTATCAAGAACTACTGAATAACCAGGATTTAGTCAAGGATTCGAATCAGAACAAAGTTGTACGGGCACTGCAAGCTCTCTATGACGAGCTGGATACCAGCAACCCGGATGACTCAACCATCATCGATCGCATCGCCGCTATTCTGTCTCGCAATCCAAGCACAAGCAATATTAAAGGTTTATATATATGGGGCGGCGTAGGTCGAGGCAAAACGCTATTGATGGATTTGTTTTTCTCCAACTTACATACTCAAGAAAAGTTACGCCTACATTTTCACCGCTTCATGGACGAAGCCCATAAGATGTTAAAGAATTACCGTGACAAACCTGATCCGCTTAAGTTAGTAGCCAAAGATTTTGCGAATAAAGCCAAGGTTTTATGTTTTGATGAATTTTTTGTCAATGACATTGGCGATGCAATGATCATCTCAGGTTTGCTAAATGGTCTTTTTGAAAACAACGTAGTACTCATCACCACCTCAAACGTAGAGCCAAACTTGCTATATAAAAATGGCTTGCAACGTGATCGATTCTTACCCGCTATTAAACTATTGCAAAAACACACCAAAGTGATTGAGTTAGATGGCGAGATTGATCATCGATTTGAATTTTTGCAAACCAATGACGTCTACAATTTCCCTATCGATGAATCATCACAGGATTGGTTAGAACGTAACTTTCTCAATCTTGCTACGGAAAGAAATGAAGCTTCTTGGGAAAAAATTAAAATCAATGATCGAAACATACAAACCATACGGCATACGGAAGGCATCGCCTGGTTCGATTTTAAAGAAATATGCGATGGTCCACGTAGCGCATCAGACTATATAAGTCTAGCCAAACTATTCAATACGGTACTCATTTCACATGTGCCAATATTTGAGGACAAAGACGATCAGGCAAGAAGATTTATAAATCTAGTAGACGAGTTTTATGATCGTAATGTAAAGTTGATCCTTTCTGCTGAAGCAACGCCAAAAGAATTATATCGTAGCACACGACTTAATGATGAGTTTATACGTACGGCCAGCCGCTTGACTGAAATGCAATCACATGAATATTTAGAAAAACAACATCGCCCTGACTAATCATTAAAAACCATTAACATCGGAAACATAAGGAATACCACATGAAACCAGCTGTACGAGTGACTATTACAGGCGCTGCAGGAAATATCGGATATGCAGCAGCATTCCGCATCGCCGCGGGAGGCATGTTAGGCACTGATCAACCCATAATTTTACAATTGATTGAAATAGAACCCGCACTGGATGCCTTGCGTGGTGTGGAAATGGAATTGCGTGATTGCGCGTTCCCTCTACTCAAAGATATTATTAGCACAGCAGATATTAATATTGGCTTCAAAGACGTGGACTATGCTCTACTTATTGGATCTAGACCCCGCACCAAAGGAATGGAACGTAGTGATTTACTCAGCGCCAATGGAAAAATATTTGGCCCACAAGGGCGCGCTATAAATGACCATGCATCAAGAGATGTAAAAGTACTTGTGGTAGGTAACCCTGCCAACACGAATGCACTGATTGCCATGAGCAATGCACCCGATATCTCACCGACTCAATTTACTTCAATGATGCGCTTAGACCACAACCGCGCCATCAGCCAACTTTCTACCAAAACGCGCACCCCCGTGACTAAGATTGAACACATGGCGTTGTGGGGTAATCATTCGCTCACACAATACCCTGATATTAGCCATTGTATGGTAGATGGCAAAAGCGCGAATTCTTTGGTTAATGAGTCATGGTATCGCAATGAATTTATCCCAAAAGTACAAAAACGTGGAGCAGAGATTATTAATGCTCGAGGTGCATCTTCGGCAGCTTCCGCAGCCTCTGCAGCTATCGATCACATGCGCGATTGGGCGCTTGACACAGCCAATGATGCTTGGATCAGTATGGGAATTGTCTCTACGGGTGATTACGGAATTGCTAAAGGGCTTATGTATTCCTTCCCCGTCAGATGTAAAAATGGAACCTATGAAGTCATCCAAGGTTTAAGTATGGACGACTTCAGTGTAAAAATGGCCAAAGCAAGCGAAGCAGAATTGCTTGAAGAGCGCGAAGCGGTAAAAGACTTACTGTGAAACCAATTTCATAAATAGAGAATTTTATGTATCAACAAGGCCTGATACTTTTTAAAAGCGCAATACGCAAATTCGTACATCAGCAATTTAAATAAACTGACAACAAAGTTGATGCAAACAAGATCATTTATAAGGTAGCTTCTAGATATTTACACCTTCCCATTCAGTAATGAAGTCGTCTATATAGTCTGCAACGACATCGGGTCGATCTTCGGGAACATAATGCCCTGCTCTTTCAATAACTTCTAGTCGAGTGGGGCCTTTAATAGCAGCCTTAAGTCGACGACCTGATTCCACTGGCATCCAAGCATCGTGCAACGCCCAACAGACCATGGTTGGACACGTTATCTTACTGTGATCTACGCTAAGAGTTTCTTCATTTGAAGGTTCACTGCAAACTTTGACGAGTGATTTGAAACCATGCAAACCCGGTCCTCGTGCCCAAAATCCAAGATAGTTTTGCTTCACGTTTTGATCGGTAAACGCAATTTTATCGTAACTACCGGTACGCAATAAACCAGGAAACGATGCTGCAGCTTGGCCCATTGCCACTTGTAACGTCTCATCTGAAGCACCCACCAAAGCATTAAACGCTTCTACTTCTAAAACCGGCCAATAATCAAAAGCAACTGCATTGATTAACACTAAACGGCTGATATATTCACAGTATTTGGAAGCAAATATTTGACACGCGCCGCCGCCATGATCATGCCCAACTAATACAACTTTACCCTTTAGACCCAAGCCCTCAATAACACCTTTTATGGCTTCAGCTTGATTGGTAAGCGTATGCTTAACATCATCTAGAGGCATATCCGATTGACCATAGCCAATCATGTCCATGGCAAAAGTTTGATAGCGGTCTTCAAGGTAACCCTGAACATGACGCCATAAACGCGCATTGGTAGGGATGCCGTGTACCATCAGAATCGCGGGTCCAGAATTCCCTCTTTGTTCGATATTGATGTCTAAAGTAGTACCGTCAACTGTGACTTGTTGCTTCATACACCTCCTCCTTATTGTTATTTTACAATTCTAAAATATTTAGAGCATGTTGTATGGAATTGTAATCCACTATCCACCTGAATATCGCCAAAAAAAAAGTCTGTTTTGAAACAGACTTTTTTTATTATTGATTGCTGCTCAATTTTGTTAAGCAGCGGTCCTCTTGGGGAACATATGACTGCGATTGTTACCTGAAGATTGTTGTCTAAGTGCATGATATTCTGGCCGATCTGTGAATTCACCTAGCGTTACACTATTGAGGTAGTTATAAATCTTATCACTTAATTCGTCCCAAATCTGATGGGTAAGACAACGATCATCGTACTGCATAGACAACTCTGAGTGTTCTTGCGGGGGTTGAACTGTTTCATCTATTGCGCTAATCACTTGTGCCACAGATATTGTATGAGGTGAGCGCGCTAAACGATAGCCACCACCTGGGCCTCGCACACCCACTACCAAACCACCTTTACGCAGCTTGGCGAACAATTGTTCTAGGTAAGACAGCGATATACCCTGGCACTGGGAGATGTCTGCCAACGTGACAGGTCGATACTTGTCATTGATTGACAAATCCATCATTGCAGTAATTGCATGTCGAGCTTTTGTCGATAGTTTCATACTCTTTCACCTTCTACCTTGAATGGTAAAAATTTGGTCGTACAACTCACAACCCATGTTTATGCTGGTTATATTAACACCAACTTGAGTATTGATAATGTCGACTGAGCCAAATTCTAGGAATTACTTTTATTATTAAATATCAAGCGCTTATGAAATATAGATAACTAGATCACTAAACAATGGTACTGGATGCAGCAGACCCCTGCAATGGAATTTCCACATTTTCAGTAAGTAGATGATTTTGCCGAGATTTTTCATTGGCTTGGAAGGAATGGCCCTGGCGATCGCAGAAGGAAAGCCACTTGTATAGAAACCGGTTCATGCGCCAACGCTTCATCAAGGATGGGTACATCTCATGCTTGAAGGCTGTAAAGTTAGGGTTTTGCCGTCGGTAAGAGAGGCTCATCACCTCAGCTTGCAAAGCATCAAAATAGATTCTTATTTTGAGATCTGGATAGGCCAGAAAGCCAGATTCAGAATCCGCAAAATAGTAGGTCAAGGCAATGGTCGTTGTATATTTAGTCTGCTCTAGAACTTGAAGATATAAATCCAACCCCATCGAGATTCGCGAAACTGCAACGGCTGGCATCGATTCTTTCGCACCACATAACTTGCGTATGCGTATGTAATTTGCTTCATACATTTCCATCAGTCCGGAAAAAGTACTGGGCAATGGTGGCGCCAATATACGTCCTTGTTGAAGTGTGTCTCTCATCTTTCTATCTTGTCATATAAAAAACCATATCATAATTTTGTTAATACCTTGCTACTGAATGTTAGTGTTACGCCAAACTTCAGCATCTTATTCTGAAGTCTCTCACAAACTAACATATGTGTGAAATTTGTTTTACTTATTACCTTACATTAAATGACCGGAGGTATAATCGCAAAGCATAGAATTGCTCTTGACTCATTGTATCTTTTGCTATAATTGTTTTTATTGCTTTTGTGTTTACCGTAAACGCGAACACTGCAAAATGTTCAAACAACCAATCTGCATCTTTTAAGCTAGCTTGGTATGTTTTGCCATTTTTTAATTCTATACTGCATTGACCTACCTTACTTGTCGTGTTTACTCTTATCACCGCAGCATTGGATTTAAGCAATGCATATTGCATTGTGATTTTAACTGCAAAATAAAAAGTAATGCAGAATGCAACAACCTTCCCCCAAAGTGGAATAGCAATAAGCATAAGACTTACCAACGCTGCTGCATGCAATATAATAAAACTTATAAGCAAAGCCAGAGATGGCTTTAGGGAGATATTGAAATTATGCGTAGATGTATTCAATCACTTGATTGATATTTTGATCATTGGAACCTTGTCGACCTACAAGCAAGTCATATAATTCTGGATCTTGCATGTCCAACATTCTCTCAAATGCATGTTGCAGCTCGGAGGAAGCCGTTGGATAGTTATTGGTTAAATACCTCTGCATTAAGACATCTAGCTCTTTGGTACCGCGACGACATCGCCATGCTAGTTTTTGTAGATTCTCCACTTTAAAACTTTACTGCTACCTAATTAATTCCTTCTTTGGGCAATCAGCTTTTTAACTTCTGCGATAGCTTTTGCAGGGTTTAAACCTTTAGGGCATGTGTTGGTGCAATTCATAATAGTGTGACATCGATACAGCTTAAATGGATCTTCCAACTCATCTAAACGCTCTCCCGTTGCCTCATCTCGACTATCAACGATCCACCGATAAGCCTGCAATAATGTTGCCGGCCCTAAATAACGATCACTGTTCCACCAGTAGCTAGGACAGCTTGTAGTGCAGCATGCACAAAGTATGCAATCTTCAAGACCTTCTAGCTTCTCACGGTCTTGTTTGGATTGTAGCCTCTCACGCTCTGGTGGTGGCGCAGTATCCGCTTGCAACCATGGCTTAACAGACGCGTATTGGGCATAAAAGTTAGTCAGGTCCGGCACCAAATCTTTAACTACAGGCAGATGTGGTAGCGGATAAATCTTAATGTCGCCTTTGCATTCCTCAAGGCTTTTTATGCATGCCAATGTGTTTGAACCATTAATGTTCATGGAACATGAACCACATATACCTTCTCTACATGATCGTCTGAAAGTTAAAGTCGAATCAACTTCATTTTTAATTTTTATCAACGCATCCAGCACCATAGGCCCACAAGTATCAAGATCCACTTCATATGTGTCGGTACGAGGATTCTCACCGCTATCAGGGTCATATCGATAGACGATTATTTTTTTTGTATTGTTACTTGCAGTTGTAGCCTTGTAGGTCTTACCAGGCTTTACAACCGAATTAGCAGGGAGAGTAAACTGTGCCATCAATATTCCTCTCTAATAAACTCTTGGCTTTGGCGGTATCACTTCAACCTCGTCAGTTTGTGTGTACATATGAACAGGACGATAATTAATCGTTACATCACCTTTTTCACTAACTGAAACCAATGAATGTTTCATCCAATTTTCATCATCACGATCGGGGAAATCATCGCGTGCTTGTGCGCCACGGCTTTCTGTTCGGTTCAACGCGGATTGAGCCGTAGCTAATGCTTGGGGCATTAGATTCGTCAACTCTATAGTTTCAACTAAATCTGTATTCCAAATCATCGATCGATCATTTACCTTAAGATTATCTACTTGTGTAAATAATTTTCTTAGCTTCACCAAGCCTTTCTCAATGGATTCACCGGTTCTAAACACGGCAACATGAGATTGCATTGTCTTTTGCATTTCTAGGCGAAGCTCTGCAGTGGAAACATCACCTTTAGCATGTCGCAACTTATCAAAACGACCTAGCACTTGATCCACCGCATCATTCTTTAATTCACTATGTGGCTGATTTGGCTTTACTAATTCTGCAGCACGAATTGATGCAGCTCTTCCAAATACGATTAAATCCAGTAATGAATTTGACCCCAATCGATTGGCGCCGTGCACCGACACACATGCAGCCTCACCGATTGCCATCAACCCTGGCACGATATGGTCAGGATCACCATCTTTCAACTTCACTACTTCGCCATGATAATTCGTTGGAATACCGCCCATGTTGTAATGCACGGTAGGAATCACCGGAATAGGCTCTTTCGTTACATCCACACCAGCAAAGATTCTAGCTGATTCGGCAATACCAGGAAGTTTTTCACCGATCAGATCGGCACCTAAATGCTCCAGATGCAAATGAATATGATCGTTTTCCTCACCTATTCCGCGACCTTCGTTGATCTCAACAATCATAGATCGACTGACGACATCACGTGACGCAAGATCTTTTGCATTCGGTGCGTAGCGCTCCATAAAACGCTCACCTTCTGAATTGGTTAAATACCCACCTTCTCCACGCACACCCTCTGTAATTAGGCAGCCCGCGCCATAAATCCCTGTGGGGTGGAATTGCACAAATTCCATGTCTTGCAGTGGCAAATCTGCACGTAAGACCATGGCATTACCATCCCCTGTACACGTATGTGCGGATGTACATGAGAAATAAGCACGACCATAGCCACCGGTCGCAAGTAACACAATATGGGCGCGGAAAATATGTAACTCTCCGGTAGCAAGATCCCAAGCCATAACACCCTTACAGGTGCCATCATCGTCCATCAATAGGTCAGTCGCGAAGTATTCAATGAAAAATTCCGCATTATGCTTTAGCGATTGTTGGTAAAGCGTGTGCAAAATGGCATGTCCGGTTCGATCTGCGGCTGCACATGTTCGCTGTGCGATTCCTTCGCCAAAGCGCGTGGTCATACCACCAAAAGGTCGTTGATAAATGCGCCCTTCTTCGGTGCGCGAAAAAGGTACGCCGTAATGTTCAAGTTCCACTACCGCTGGGATTGCTTCACGACACATGTATTCAATAGCATCCTGATCCCCTAGCCAGTCAGAACCTTTGACGGTGTCATACATGTGCCAACGCCAATCATCTTCACCCATATTGCCTAATGCAGCGCTCATACCGCCCTGTGCCGCAACTGTGTGGCTTCGCGTTGGGAATACTTTGGTTATACATGCAGTAGAAAGACCACTAGCCGCCATACCTAAGGCTGCTCGTAATCCTGCTCCACCGGCACCTACAACTACTACGTCATAGGCATGCTCAACAACATTATACGCTTTACTCATTCTGATAATTTTATAAAGATATTTTTAGCAAAGCGATTATCCCGGCAAGTGCCGAAACAATGCAAAGGAACCTTATTAAAATTAGAGAGACAACTTTCATCCAGCCTCCCACATAATCTTCAACAATGACCTGTAGACCTAGCTGTGTGTGATAAAAAGTTGCAATGATAAACAAAACCAAAAACACAGTAACAATTGGTGATTGTAACCACCCTACTATTGTGGCGTAACTTGCGTCTCCTAACATGGCAACAGCAAAAACAAACCAAATTGCGAGTGGCACTAATGCAATGGCCGTTAACCTCTGCATCCACCAATGGCTTACGCCTTCTTTTGCAGAACCTAATCCTTTTGCTTCTGATAGGGGTGTTCGTAGTGACATGATAATTCTTAGACTTTACAAGTTAAATAAGCGGCGCACCAAACTACGGCTGTGAGAACGGTGGTCACAATTAAAACGAATATGCCGGATTTAGTAGTTGTACTTTTTTGAAATCCGTATCCCGCATCCCAAAAAAGATGCCGAACACCATTAAACAGATGTAAAAATAGAGCAAACGTCCAAAGTAATAAAAATATTTGGCCCATTGTAGTTGCTATATAGCCCCGGATTAATTCGTAAGAAACGGGGCCTGCTGCAACCGCGACCAAAATAACAACAAACAACACAGCACCTACCGACAGGGCCACGCCCGTAACACGGTGAAGAATTGATATCGCCATGGCTAAAGGCCAACGATATATTTGTAAATGCGGCGATAATGGCCGTTGAAGGTTAGCCATGTAACTCCCTTAGATTGCTTGCTAAGAACCTCATTTGCAACATACTACCGATGTATAGAGGCCATCTAATAATTTTATTGTTAGGGTAAATACTACCTTAATAGTCTAACTAATTAAATATATCTCTAAAGAAATGCCAGAGATTACAAGTGCTTAACTTAAATAAGTATATAGTTAATCAGTGCATATTTGCCCAACTCAGGAATATTTAAAGAAATAGCGTATGAATGATCAAAATATAAACAAGCAATGATGAATACTAAATGGCTCGAATTTTTAACTGAAAAAGGCGCTGTTGTTGAAAACAGCCAAGCAATTTCAGTGGAAGAAACAACATCTCCCTACTATTCACTTGATGATACTTATATATGTGAACTCACCAAGCTGGGATTGATTCGAGCTAGCGGAGAAGAAGCGCAAAGCTTTCTGCACGGTCAATTCACCAATGATTTAAATAACGTTTCATCTGAACTCAGCCAGCTAAGTAGTTACTGCAACCACAAAGGGAGAATGTTATCGATCTTCCGTATCTTCAAGCGTGATAATAATTTTTACTTAACACTACCTCGTGAAATTTTAGACACTACACTTAAAAAACTTACCATGTTCAAAATGATGGCAAAAGTTGATTTGTTCGATGAATCAGATGAGCTAGTACAGTTTGGTATAGCAGGACCAAATACCGAATCAATTCTCAGTAGTTTACATATAACCATCCCTCATCAAGTAAATCATTGCACTCACAGCAATGAGATCACCATTATTCGTTTGCCAAGTGAAAATACTCGAGTACTGTTTATTAGCAATACCAACTTAGCCATTGCATTCTGGAAACAAATTTCTGCAAAGATCTCCATCGCTACTTCTGGTTTTTGGGACCTACATGACATCCACAGTGGCATTCCCCAAGTCTGCGCCAATACAAGTGAAGCTTTTATCCCGCAAATGACTAATTTAGAACTAATAGATGGAGTCAATTTCAATAAAGGCTGCTATCCAGGCCAAGAAGTTGTAGCGCGTACACACTACCTCGGCAAACCTAATCGTCGCATGTATCAGGCAAGTATCGCGGATGATAATGCTCCTGAATCAGGCACAAATATCTATACACCAGAAGACGCGAGCCAACCCGTTGGGAAAATCGTTATCGCACAAAAAACATCGGATGAGAATTGCACTGCACTTATCGTGTTGCGAACGGAAAAAAAAGATGACGAAGCCTTACACTTAGGATCCGTGGCAGGACCCAAAGTCTTAGTACAACCTTTACCTTATTCGCTAGACTCTAAAACCGATGCGAACCTACCCCAAAAGTAGTATATCCCGTGTGGATTAGGCATCTTATTCGGTTGCACACTGCAATTAATTACGTTTGTTTTACACGCATTGTTCATTCATATCGACACACAAGCCCGATTTAACTTCCATTTACTGCATCCCATACGCATTATTGTTAGCAACGCCCTTCTAATATGGAATAACTCGGGATCTATATATGTCAGTTCTCTTGAGATTTATGTATGATTGCCGATCAATTTTAAGCAGCCCTGCACAGCCAATATAGTCATGTGGTTATCAGCCCATTTGAGTACTTATGAATAGTTCTATTCGGTTGAGCTGATTGCCACTAATAAATTGAGCAAACTGAAACATGTTATTAGTATCAACAAGGTCTGCAAAATTTTTCAAGGAATTTAAGAATATTGTAGTAGTCGCACTGCTACATAAATTCATAGACACGTCGACAAAGTGATTTACCTGCATGCAATTTAATGATGTTACTTGTCCGCACTGCGGCTTGTTATGCGATGATCTAACTGTAGAAGTTAATGATCTATCTGTACAACTGAAAAATAACAACCATCCATTGTGCAAACAAGCGTTCGAAGACGCGTCTTTTAATAGTGGCCAGATACTATCGCCACTTGTAAACGGATCTCCTGCCACATTACAACAAGCATTAGATGCAGCAGCACAATTACTGAAAAATTCAAAACAGCCTCTTATCAGCGGCATGATTGGAGATATCCAAACATGCAGAGATGCAGTTGCGTTGACTGAAAAAGTGGGTGGAGTTGTTGATCATGCTAATGGTTCTGGAATTCGCATTAATACATCTGTGATGCAAAGAATGGGAGAAGTGAGAACGACTTTGGCCGAAGTACGTAATCGCGCAGATTGTGTTGTGATATTTGGCGCCGGTGTATTGGAGAATTTTCCTCGTTTATATGAACGCATTCTAACTCCTGCTCAATCATTAGGTAATGATGCTACGAAAAATAAAAAAATATTTTTATTAGATCGCTTAGATAAAAATGAAATACCTTCGATTAAAAATAAGGGTGCAATAACTTATTTTCAACTTGAAGCGCCTTCTCTAGACTCAATCGCACATAAGCTATTGGAGGTTATAAATAAACCTATAGAAATATTTGACGAAATAGACGATACACTGCAAATACTTATTGATTTACACCAGACAATATTAAATAGTCAATACACTACTTTTATCTGGGCCGCAGGAGAGTTCAAGTCAGACATTGCCGAACATACTGTGCAGACCATGACACAGATGATAAAACAACTAATGGAGAAAGTTCGCTGTGTTGGACTGCCACTAGGGGGGTCAAGAGCAGAGGTCACTGCCAACCAAGTAGCCACATGGCAAACTGGAGTTTCTTTACCTGTCGCATTTATGAGCGGTGCACCGATTCACAATCCAATTTTATTTGATGGTATGAAAATGCTACAAAACAAAGAGGCCGACACTTTGGTCTGGATCACAACCTATAACTCTAATGACAATCCGCCAGAAACAGACATACCGACCATAGTTATTGGTCATCCAAAAATGAAATGCGCGAACGATGTAGATGTATTTATCCCAACAGGAATTCCGGGCATAGATCATCGCGGGCTTGCATGTCGAACGGATAATGTAGCCACCTTACCATTAAAATCGATACGCACTAGCCAGTTAGCTTCTGCTAACGACGTAATTAGTCAACTCTCACAATTACTTTAAATAAATAGTTATGGTAATAAAGTTATCAGGTGGAAAGTTATACGATCCTGCTCATAAAATTAATGGGCAGGTAACCGACCTCTATATCGTTGACGACAAAATCAGCAAAACTGCGCCCGCCAACAAAAAGATTGACCATTCATATGCCATTGATGACTGCATTGTAATGGCGGGAGCTATCGATATGCACACGCATATCGGTGGAGGC
>PVMS01064239.1_pt1 | contig 33963 bp, 29 predicted proteins | sample 1853461 | NCBI WGS metagenome assembly PVMS01 (sample SAMN08582032, study PRJNA380276) | Marine sediment metagenome, whole genome shotgun sequencing project. | isolation source: ocean sediment barecode stripped | collected 2017
CTCGACGAGGTCATGGACCGTTTGGAGGCGCACTCCGCGACCAAACCGCGTCCTGAGCGCGTCCTGGGCGATGTGGTGGCCCTACCTCTCGAGGAGTGAAACCTATACTGTGTATAGGTTTCACTCCGCTCCGGGGGAGAGACTTGAACTCTCAACACACGGATTAACAGTCCGCTGCTCTGCCGATTGAGCTACCCCGGATCGCGCCTCCGGTCGGAGGGCGGGGCGGAGGATATCACAGGGGGTCGGGTACGACTTGTTCCGCCGGGACGCTCCAGATGTGCCACAATCACCGCATGAAGTTCAGAACAGGTCTCATCATCGGGCTCGGCGTCGGATACGTCCTCGGTTCACGGGCGGGTCGCGAGCGATACGACCAACTCAAGTCCGTCGTCGATTCGGTTGCCGGAAACGAGCGGGTGAGGAAGGTCGCCGCGGTCGCGGGGAAGTCCACCGAAGGCGCTCGCAACCTGGCCGGCACCGGTCTCGTTGCAGCCGGCGGTGCCGTGCGGCAAGCTGCCGCCACCGGAACCGACACCGGCAACGGCCGCGCCGGAGACGAACACGCCGATACCGAAACGGTCACCCGGCGTTGGCAAACGCCACGATTCCGCATCCAGAACCGGGAAACCACCGCAGCTCGGTAGCGCAGCGACTTCGATAGCGCAGCGGCCTCGCGGCCCGGCCTCAGGCCTCTTCCAGGTAGCCCTCGAGACGTCGTGCGCGCGCCGGCTGACGGAGCTTGGCAAGAGCTTTTGTTTCGATCTGGCGGATGCGCTCGCGGGTGACCCGGAAGTGCACACCGACCTCTTCGAGGGTCCGCACCTTCCCGTCGGCGATACCGAACCGCATGATCAGGACCTGACGTTCCCGCTCGTTGAGCCCCTCGAGAGCAAGGCTCAAGTATCCCTGGAGCAGGCGGAATGATGCAGCTTCGACCGGCACCTCGGCGTCGGGATCCTCCACGAAGTCGCCCAGCGTCGAGTCGTCCTCCTCCCCCAGCGGCGTCTCGAGGGACACCGGATCCTGTGCGATCCTGCGCAGTTCGGTCACCTTCTCCGGAGCCAACTCGAGCTCGAGAGCGATCTCTTCGATCGTCGGCTCCCGGCCCAACTCCTGCATCAGGACCCGCTGCGTCTGGGCGAGCTTGTTGATGGTCTCGACCATGTGCACCGGCACTCGGATCGTCCTGGCTTGATCCGCGAGCGCACGGGTCACGGCCTGCCGTATCCACCAGGTCGCGTACGTTGAGAACTTGAAACCCTTGCGGTAGTCGAACTTCTCGACCGCCCGGATCAAGCCAAGGTTCCCCTCCTGGATGAGGTCGAGCAGGCTCAACCCGCGCCCTACGTACTTCTTGGCGATCGACACGACCAGCCGCAGATTGGCTTCGACGAGACGTTTCCGAGCGCGATCGGCCAGCCGCACCGAACGTTGCAGGATGAGTCGCTCGGCATCGCTGAGCCTCTCGCCGGTTTCGAGCTTCTCGTCCGCCCGAGACCCGGTCTCCATCTGCATGGCGAGTTCGACTTCCTGCTGGGAAGTGAGAAGCGGATAGCGCCCGATCTCCTGGAGGTACATGCGGACCGGATCGGACACGTGGACCAGCTCGTCGTTGGAGAGTTCGGTCGCCGCCAGAGCGTCGTCGCTGTCCTCCCGCAGGGTGATGCGGCGCTCCCGAAGTGCCAGGACGACCTCGTCGAACGCGTCGGATGACGCTTCGACATCCTCGAGCTCCTGCTGGACCTCGCTCGTGACGAGAAAACCTCGCTGCCGACCTCGTTCCTCGAGATCCGCCAACACGCCTCTTTCGGCTTCGTTCACTCGCGACTCCGTAGGTTCCGCCGCTCCTGTTCCAATGACGATATCAAGTACGTGAGCCCATCGGAACGATCTTGGTTCTCGACCCCCGTACCGAGGCTGCGCTGTTCCACCCCCAGATCGGCGATCCGCTGTTCCACCGCGACGAGTCTCAGCTTGATCATCACCTCGTCGGCATCGGACAGCGGCGGCTCCTCTTGAAGCGCCAGCCGGCGAACCAGCGTCGCCACGGCCGAATCGTCGTCGCCGAGGATGGCACCGAGATCCGGATCCTCTCCGGGAGGCAACGCCGCAACCGCCGGACCGAACAGTTCGTACGCCTCGCGAAGCCTCGGCTCCCTGAAGAGATCCGCACCGACGTCGTGGCGACGAGCCCCGGGATCATTCGCGAGGAGGAGACGGAGCAACTCCCATTCCGCACGGCCTCCACCGGTTGTCGGTCGCTCGGCGATCGGTTGGGGAGCGGAGATCTTCCCCGATCGGCCCGACCGTTTCACCCCTTCGATCTGCGCGACCTCCACCCCGGTCCGCCGTGACACCAGCACCGCGTACTCGTGGCGCACCACCGGGTCGGGATGCAGGGAGATCAGCTGCGCTGCGGCCTGGACCGCCCGGCCTCGCGCCTCCGGCTCGGCGAGGTCGAACCGGTCGAGTTCGTTCTCGATCCGGAACTGGAGAAGCGGCAACGAGTCGGCGATCGCCGCTGCGAGCTTCCCCGTGTCCCCCGCCGAGACGAGGTCCGCCGGATCGCGCCCTTCGGGGAGGAGGGCCACGCGAAGGTCGAGATCGCCGGGAACCGAGCGGTCGAAACCGCGGATCGCAGCACCTGCGCCCGCTTCATCGGCATCGAACGCGAGGACCACGCGTTGGGAGAACCGACGCAGGAGGTCGAGATGCTCCTCGCCGAGGGCCGTCCCGCAGGTCGCAACGGCAAACGGCATGTCGGCGAGATGGAAGGCGATGACATCGGTGTAGCCCTCGACGACGACCGCCTCGTCGGTGCGCACGATCTGCGATTTCGACCAGTTCAGACCGTAGAGGAGGCGCGATTTGTGATAGATCGGGGTCTCGGGTGAGTTCAGGTACTTCGGTCCGTCACCGTCGAGGATCCGCGCTCCGAAGCCGACGGCATCGCCGCGCACGTCGTAGATCGGGAACATGAGCCTGCCGCGGAACCGATCGATCAGGCCGCCTTTTCGGCTCCGCGAAGCGAGTCCGGCGCCCATCATCGCCTCGTCCGAGACGTCGGCGTCGCGCAGGTGACGAACGAGCAGATCCCAGTCCGGAGGCGAGAACCCGATGACGAACTGTTCGACGACATCGGCTTCGTAGCCGCGTTGTCGTAGATACCCGCGGGCCTGGCCGCCGTCGGCCCCGCTCTTGAGACGGTCGTGGTAGAAAGCCGTCGCCAGCTTCACGGCATCGACGAGTCGCTCCCGACGGTCGCGGCGTTTCGCCGCCCCCGGATCCGCGGTCAGCGTGATGCCCGCTCGCCGCGCCAGGAACTCGACGGAGTCGTTGAAGTCGAGGGTCTGGGTCTCCTGCACCCAGCGGAAGACGTCTCCACTCTTGCCGCAACCGAAGCAGTGGTACAGACCGCGGGCAGGATCGATCGAAAGAGACGGCGTCTTCTCCGAATGGAACGGGCATACGGCCATCACCGAACGGCCGGAGCGTTTCACCTTGGTGACCTCCGATGCCAGCTCGGCGAGATCGCTCCGCTCCCGCACCCGATCGATATCTTCACGCGAATAGGCCATACGCGAGCAGGGTAGAAGGCGGCACCGGGCAACGGATCGCGTCGATCGTGAACTCCGCGCAGTATCTCGGCACCGGACTCCCCTGGCGACCGGCGTCACTTTGGCGGTGAGCTACCGACGTCATGATCGTGCCAGATTGACACAAGGTAAAGGGGTGCCGAGGATGATATCTTGAGCACTCACCAAGGAGGACCGATGATGGAAACCGCATCGTTCATCGTCAACGGGCTTCCGGTCGACGTAGCGGGCGACCACCCACATCTCCTGTCCGCCCTCCGCGAGGAACTCGACGTCACGTCGCCCAAGGACGGCTGTTCTCCCTCCGGGCAATGTGGCGCCTGCACCGTGCTGCTGGACGGCAAGGCGATCCAGAGTTGCCTGGTATCGCTGGACAAAGCCCGAGGCAAGACCGTCACCACTCTCGAGGGATTCGACCCCGACGAACGGGAACGTCTCGCCACGGCGTTCGCGGTCAACGGTGCGCTCCAGTGCGGCTTCTGCACTCCCGGCATCCTCGTGCGCACCAAGGCGCTGATCGACCAGAAGGGAAGCGATCTGGATCGTAAGGTCGCCGCCGGCCGCCTCGGCGCCCATCTGTGCCGCTGCACCGGCTACACGAAAATCCTCGATGCGGTCGACATGCTCGCCACCGGATCGATACCCGAACCACAGCTGCCCGCTCGTATCGGCGATTCCGGGGTCAAGTACGAGGCGATCGAACTCGCCCTCGGTGATCGTGGGTACATCGACGACCTGCGACCCACCGGTCTGCTCCACGGCGCCCTCCACCTCACCGACCACGCCCGGGCCGACATCGTCCGTATCGATACTTCGGCCGCCGAAGCGATGGGCGGCGTCACCGGCGTGTTCACCGCAGCCGACGTGCCCGGCGAGATCCACGTCGGGATCATCGACAAGGACTGGCCCGTCTTCATCCCGGTTGGAGGTCGAACGTCGTTCTACGGAGACGTGCTCGCCATCGCCGTAGCCGAGTCCAAGGCGCAGGCTCGCGCCGCGGCCGATGCCATCGTGGTCGAGTACGAAGTTCTCGAGCCGTTCGCCGATCCCCACGCGGCCCTCGCCTCCGACGAGAACGCGGTCTGGAAACTCGAAGGCAACATCCTGTCTCGCACCACGTACTCCCGCGGCGACGTCGACGAAGCCCTCGCCGGATCGACCCATACCGTGCATGAGACCTTCCGGACCCAGCGGGTCGAGCATGCGTTCCTCGAACCCGAGTCGACCCTCGCCGTGCCCCGGGATGACGGCCGCCTTCATGTGTACTCCGGCGGCCAGGGGATCTGGGACGATCGTGATGAGATCGCCGCCGTCCTGGCCGTAGCCCCCGACCTCATCACCGTGGAACTGATTTCGAACGGCGGAGCGTTCGGCGGCAAGGAGGACATGTCCAACCAGGGCCAGACCGCTCTCGCCGCGTACCTCCTCCAGCGGCCGGTGAAGTGCACGCTCAGCCGCGAAGAGTCGTTCCGGATCCACGCCAAGCGCCACCCCATCGAGATCGAGGTCTGGGCGGGCTGCGACGCGAACGGCAAGCTCACCGGCCTTCGATCCCGCATGGTCGGGGATTCCGGCCCCTACGCGTCGGTCGGGATGAAGGTCCTCGAACGAGCCGCCGGCCACATGAGCGGTCCCTACGTGATCGACAACATCGACGTCGACGCCATCGCCGTACGCACGAACAACCCGGTATGCGGCGCCTTCCGAGGGTTCGGCGCGAACCAGGCGCAGTTCGCCATGGAAGGGATCATCGACCGGCTCGCCGACGCGGTGGGGATCACGGGATGGGAGATGAGGTCCCGCAACGTGATCAGCCCGGGTGTCGTCTGGGGCCCGGGACAGATCATGGACGACGGTTGTCGAGGCGCCCGCGAGTGCCTCGATGCCGTCAGACCCGCGTACGACGCGGCGAGGTCGGAAGGCAAGGCCGTGGGGCTCGGCCTCGCGCTCAAGAACTCCGGTCTGGGTAACGGCTTCCTCGAGATCTCCCGAGCCGTCGTGAGGATCGACGACGACGGCACCGTCGAGGTGCGGCACTGCTGGACCGAGATGGGCCAGGGGGTCCACACCGTCGCCCAGCAGGTTGCCGCCGAGGAGCTCGATATCGACCCGGAGCGAATCCGGGTCATCGTCGACACGACCCGCGAGCTCGGAGCGGGACAGACCACCGGATCGCGAGGAACGCTCATGGCGGCGGGCGCGGTGGCCGACGCCTGCCGGATCGCCGTCGCCCACGGCATGACCCCCGGTGTAGATCACCACGGGGAGTACCGGGTCGACTGGACGAACGCGCTCGAAGAAGGTCTCGAGCATCCAACGATCCACTCGGCGTTCGGCTACGCCGCGCAGGTCGTGATCGCCGACCCGGAGACCGGCAAGATCGCCAAGGTCATCGCCGCCCACGACGTCGGGCGTGCGATCAACCCGCAACTCGTCGAGGGCCAGATCGAGGGAGCGGTCCACATGGGGATCGGCTACGCCCTCTCCGAGGATTTCCCCACCGACGATCTCGCCCGACCGACGAAACACACACTGCGCAGCCTCAACATCCTGCGCGCCAAGGACATGCCCGAAGTCGAACCGATCATCGTCGAGGTACCCCAACCCCGGGCTCCCTACGGCGTCAAGGGGGTGGGCGAGATCGGCCTCGTCCCGACCGCCGGTGCGATCGCGGCCGCCCTCCATGAGGTCGACGGGGTCTACCGAACCCGCACGCCGATGAACATCCACCAACCGTTGGAGAAGAGGAGCGAACCATGACCGCGACCACGCCGGGCCTCGTGTGCACCCACCATCACCTCTATTCGGAACTCGCCCGAGGGATGCCGCCGCCGCCGAAGGTCCCGACCGACTTCAACGAGATCCTCGAGCAGATCTGGTGGCGACTCGACGTTGCGCTGGATCTCAACATGCTCGCCTGGTCCGCCAAACTGGGCGCCCTCGAGGCCCTCGAGGCGGGAACGACGGCGATCATCGATCACAACGAGACGCCTAACGCCATCGAAGGATCGCTCTCGGTGATCGCCGACGCGTGCGCCGAGGTCGGAGTCCGGGTGGTGTGCGCGTACGGGATCACCGACCGTCACGGCCCCGATGGAGCCAAGCGGGGACTCGAAGAGAACGAGCGGTTCATCCGCGACGGCGGAAACGGCCTCGTCGGCATCCATGCCGCCTTCACCTGCACCGACGAATCCCTGGAGGCCGCGGCGCGCCTCGCCGATGACCTCGAGGTCGGGGTGCACATCCACGTCGCCGAGGGGATCGACGACATCGACGCGCCCCAGCGTCTCGAAGGCCTCACCAACGATCGCTGGCTCCTCGCCCACTGCGTCCACCTCCCCACCCACCACGACCTCGCCGGCACGATCCTGCACAACCCGAGGTCCAACCTCAACAACGCGGTCGGCTACGCCGACCCCGCGAGGTTCTCCAATCCCGTCGCGCTCGGCACCGACGGTATCGGCGCCAACGTGATCGAGGCTTTCCGGCTCGCCTACGTCATGCAACGGTCCGTCGACGTCACCGCCTCTCCCGAAACGGCCTGGTCGTGGCTCGAGAACGGCTGGCAGCTCGTCCCCGAGGCCCGCAACGATGAAGTGACCTGGTCGTACGACCCCATGGACCCCTGGTACACCGCGTTCACCGCGGGGATCCATCCCGTTGAGGTCAAGGTCGACGGCGAGGTCGTCTACGCCGATGGGAAACCAACCAAGGTCGATGCCGACGAGATCCGGGCCAAGGCCCGCGAACAGGCGGCTCGACTGCACGCCCGCCTGTAGCGAGGAGTCACCATGTCCGACCGCTTCCAGCCGATCTCCATGGAGCAGCTCACCGATTGGGTGGCCACCGAACTCGAGGAGAAGGGATCCATCTTCGGGATCCCGCGCTCCGGGTTCTTCATGCCGGCCACGACCGATCGCTTCCGCCTGACCAACTACGGGCAACCTCTGGAGACCCCGTTCGGGGTCGCCGCCGGACCCCATACGCAGATGGCGCAGAACATCGTCGTGTCGTGGCTCGTCGGCGCCCGGTTCATCGAACTCAAGACCATCCAGACACTGGACGAACTCGATGTCAACAAACCCTGCATCGACATCGAGGACGAGGGCTACAACGTGGAGTGGTCCCAGGAACTCAAGGTGTATCAGTCGTTCGACGAGTACCTGAGAGCCTGGGTACTCATCCACGCCCTGCACCACGAACTGGGTTTCCCCGGCGACTCGCCCGGCGTCATCTTCAACATGAGCGTCGGCTACGACCTCGAGGGCATCCACAAACCCAACGTCCAGTGGTACCTCGACAGCATGGCCGATGCGTCCGCGTACCTCGATCGCTACATCGACATCGTCGCCGAACGATTCCCGGCGGTGCGCGACATCGACATCCCGACGCAGCTCTCGAACACCGTGACCCTCTCCACCATGCACGGTTGCCCTCCCGACGAGATCGAAGCGATCAGCACCTACCTGCTCAACGAACGCGGCCTCCACACATCCGTGAAATGCAACCCAACCCTCCTCGGCGCCGACCGGGTTCGGGCCATCATCAACGACGAACTCGGTTTCGTCGACGTCACCATTCCCGACGAGGCGTTCGGCCACGACCTCAAGTACGTCGACGCCGTGCCCATGTTCCACAATCTGCGTCGCATCGCCGCAGCCAACGGCCTCACGTTCGGTCTGAAGCTCTCGAACACGCTCGAAGTCGAGAACCACCGTCCCGTGTTCCCCGACGACCCCATGATGTACCTGTCGGGGAGAGCGCTCCACGCCGTCACGACCAACCTGGCGCTTCGGCTCTCCGAGGAGTTCCGCGGGGACATGCTGCTCTCGTTCGCCGGTGGAGCCGACGCGTTCAACGTCGCCGACCTGTTGCGGTCCGGGATGACGACGATCACCGTCTGCTCCGACCTACTCAAGACCGGCGGCTACCTGCGCTTCCCGCAGTACCTCGACGAGTTGAACCTCGCGATGGACAAGGCAGGTGCCGAGGACCTCGTCGACTTCGCCGCCCGATCGGCGCTCGGTCATCATCATTTCGAGGCGTTCGCGGAGATTCTCGCCGCGACCGCGCTCGCCGACAGCGGCCTCGCATTCGGTCTCGACGACGCGCGTGCGCTCGCCAGGGATCTGGGTGGCGCCTGGGACGGCCACGTCGCCGATGCGGTTCGTGCCTGGGCCCTCGATCACGGCTACGACGAAACCCGCGCCGCGGTGCTCGTCGACCTCGTGCTCAAGACCATGGATCGGGTGAATCTCCGCCAATACTCGCAGGAGGTACGAGACGATTGGCGCTACCTGAAAGGATCCTTCCGCACCGACCACTCCAAGACCGACCGCGAACTCGGTCTTTTCGACTGCATCGAGGCGCCCTGCGTCGATGAGTGTCCGGTCTCCCAGGACGTTCCCGCGTACATGCGAGCGGTCCGCGACGGAGACATGGACAAGGCCGTCGAGATCACCCGGGACACCAACCCCCTCCCTACCATCCTCGGGCAGGTCTGTGACCATCTGTGCGAGACAACCTGCATCCGCACCCACCTCGATCAACCGCTCGCCATCCGTCAGATGAAGCGGTTCATCATGTCCCATGAGACTTCACCGTGGCTCGGCCCCCGCGAGCCGGAGTCCGGGGTCGAGGCGGCCATCATCGGTGCCGGGCCTGCCGGCCTCGCCGCAGCGGAGGACCTCGCTCGCGCCGGCCTGGCGGTGACGGTCTACGAGTCCCATCCATATGCGGGCGGCATGGTGGGCGGCGCCATCCCCGAGTACCGTCTCCCCCAAACCAAGATCGACCAGGATCTGCGGGTCATCGAGGATCTTGGCGTCGAGATCCGGTACGGGCAGACTGCCGGCGTCGACTTCACGCTCGACGATCTGCGGGCAGACGGTTTCGCCTACATCTTCGTCGCCGTCGGCGCGCAGTTGCCCAAGTACCTCGGTTTCGAAGGTGAGGACAGCGACGGTGTCCTCGACGCGCTCTCCTTCCTCCGCAGCGTCCGGGAAGGGGACCCGATGACCGTCGGGCCCAGGGTCGGGGTCATCGGCGCAGGAGACACTGCCATGGACTGCGTCCGTTCGGCGAAGCGGATCGGTGCCGACGACGTGTCGCTCATCTACCGCAGGAGCATCGACCAGATGCCCGCGGATCCAGAAGAGATCCACGCCTGTATCGAGGAAGGGATCCGGATCGTCGAACTCGCCAACCCGAATGCTCTTCGCGTCGAAGACGGGCGCCTGGAGGGACTGGTCGTCACTCGGACCGAATACCGCGGCGACCGGGACGCGTCCGGACGCAAGATCCCGCACGACGTTCCCGATTCACAGTACGAGATCGGTCTCGACACGTTGATCCTCGCGATCAGCCAGCATTCGTTGCTCGACTTCTTCGGGGACGATCAGCCCGAGCTCACGAGCCGCGGCTACGTCGCAGTCGATCCGGAGACCTTCGCGACGTCGATCCCGGGCGTGTACGCGGGCGGCGATGTCGCCGCGGACGGTCCCTCGTCTATCGTCAAGGCTGCCGCCGATGGCCAGGCTGCTGCGGCGTCAATCGTCGCCGCAGCCGGCGGCGTCCCCGTGACGGCAACCGAGATTTCGGAGGCAGCGTGGCCGGACACGGATCTGCACGACCTCGTCCTGCGAAGAGCACGGCGTGAGTACCGGGTTCCGATCAAGTTCACGCCTCTCACGGTGCGGAACACCTTCGGCGAGACCGTGCTCCAGTACACCCAGCAAGAGGCCGAAGCCGAAGCGAGCAGGTGTGTCGACTGTGACACGATCTGCAGCCTCTGTGTCGGCGTCTGCCCGAACATGGCGCTCCTCACCTACGAGATGACCCCGTTCGCCACGGATCTACCGGTGTTCTCGATGAAGGAAGGCACGCTCGTCGAGACGGGGAGCAGTCGCTTCCGGGCCGATCAGCCGTATCAGATCGCCCTGCTCTCGGACTTCTGCAACGAGTGCGGCAACTGCGTCACGGCGTGCCCGACCTCCGGTGAGCCCTACCGGGACAAGCCGCGCATGTACCTCGATCGGACCGAGTTCGAGGCCGAGACCGACAATGCTTTCCTGCTGTCACGCGAGGGCGACACGGCGACGGTCGAAGCCCGGTGGGGCGGCGAGACGCATCACCTGGCGATCAACGGCCGGGTCGAGTACTCGTCTCCGTCCGTCCAGGCCGCCTTCGATGACACGTTCACGCTCCAAGGCCTCCACGCAAAGGAAGGACTCGCTGAGGGAACCGTGATCTCGCTCGAACCGGCGGCCGTGATGTACGCGCTCTGGCGGGGAATCGAAGGCTCGATGCCACAGGTTCCGCTGGTCACGGCGGCGGGAACGAAGATCGAACCTCCCGGTTACCAAGAATGAGGCGAGGGCACCGCTTTCGTGCGGTGCCCTCGTCCTGGTTGACTTCGGCTACTTCCCGGCCCGCTTCGCATGGTACGCCTCGGCGGCGATGCGACGGGAGCGAGACAGCCAGTATGCGGCTTCATGAGGCATGGAGTACGCTCCTTCGTGTCTGCGGCTCGTATGTTGCATATCTTACACTAGAACAAGGCATAATGCGTACTTCTTATTCCCATGGATGAACTCGACCGGAAGATCATCGCTTGCCTGGTCGAAGACGGTCGGGTCCCGTACAGCCGGATCGGCGAGGAGCTCGGCGTCGCGACGACGACGATCCATCAACGCGCCAAACGTCTCACCGCGCAGGGTGTCATCCGAGGAACGAGGGTCATCCTCGACTGGGAAGCGGTCGGGATCCCGGTCACCGCGCTCGTCAGCGTCGAATACGGAGGTAAGGCCAGCTTGTCAGATGTCGCCGAACAGGTGCGCGCGATACCCTTCGTCGAGGCGTGTTTCGCAGTGACCGGGGAATTCGATCTGCTTCTCACCGTCCGGGCGCGGTCGTCGGATCACCTCGGGGACCTCCTCGAAGACATCCGACACGTGACGCCCGGCCGGAGCCGCACCGTCGTCGTGCTCGCCACCTACTTCGAGGGTCGAATCCCCCCGGTGACCGCAGAAGCCTGAGACTCAGCCGGGAAGGCGGCTCTCGAGATAGCCGACCACGTTCTCGATCGGGATCCGGTCCTGCTCCATGGTGTCCCGATCCCGAACCGTGACCTGGCGGTCGTCGAGCGTATCGAAGTCGACGGTGACGCAATAAGGCGTGCCGATCTCGTCCTGTCGGCGATAGCGCCGGCCGATGGATTGCGTGACGTCGACTTCGATCATCCACCGATCGCGGAGCAGGTCCGCGACTTCCGCCGTGACCGCAACGAGGTCGTCCTTCTTGGAGAGCGGCAGGACCGCCACCTTGACCGGCGCCAGGCGTGGGTCGAGTTTCAACACCGTGCGCTGCTCCCCCCGCACCTCTTCTTCGGTGTAGGCATCGATGAGGAAAGCGAATGTCGTCCGGGTCGCTCCGGCAGCGGGTTCGATCACGTGCGGAAAGAACCGCTCTTCGGTGATCGGGTCGAAATACGTGAGATCTTCACCCGAGTGCTCGGCGTGCGCCTTGAGGTCGAAGTCGGTGCGATTCGCGATGCCCTCCAGCTCGTCCCATCCCCAGGGGAAGCGGTAGTCGACGTCGTACGTCGCCGTCGAGTAGTGCGACAGTTCGTCGTCGTCGTGCGGGCGCAATCGCAGGTTCTCCTCGGTGATCCCCAGGTCCAGGTACCAGCGGCGTCTCTCTTCGATCCAGTACTGGAACCATTCGTCGGCCTCGTCGGGACGGCAGAAGAACTCCATCTCCATCTGCTCGAATTCCCGCGTCCGGAACACGAACTGGCCGGGTGTGATCTCGTTCCGGAACGACTTTCCGATCTGGGCGATCCCGAACGGCAACCGCATCCGCGCGGTCCGTCGCACGTTCTCGAAGTTGATGAAGATGCCCTGAGCGGTTTCCGGTCGGAGATAGACCTCGTTGTCGGCGCTCTCGACGGGGCCCATGTGGGTCCGGAACATCAGGTTGAACTCGCGGGCTTCGGTGAACGTATCCCGGTTCCCGCACGAGGGGCACTGATCGGTATCCTCGAGTTTGTCGAGTCGGAACCGATTGTGACAATGACGGCACTCGACGAGCGGATCGCTGAACGAGTTGACGTGACCCGATGCCACCCACACCTGAGGAGCCTGGATCACGGCGCTGTCGAGACCGACGACGTCACCCCGCATCTGGACCATCCTCCGCCACCACTCAGCCTTGACGTTACGGAGCAATTCCACCCCGAGCGGTCCGTAGTCGTACGCCGAACGCAGCCCCCCCCATAGATCTCGGACGAAGCGAAGACGAAACCCCGCTTCTTCGCAAGATTGACGATCGTATCGAGATCAGGAGGCACAGCAGCGCTTTCAGTCGACAAGGGCGAGAGATGGTAGCGATAGGTCGCGGGTCCCGAGTCCCGAGTCGCGAGTCCCGAGTCCCGAGTCCCGATACTTGATACCGCGAGCGAAGCGAGCCAATACAGCGAGCGCCAGCGAGCTCTACCGCGAGCGCAGCGAGCTCTACCGCGAGCGCAGCGAGCTCAGGCTCCGTAGCGGCGTTCGCGGTCCTGGTACTCGGCTATGCACCTCACGAACTCGTCGCGATCGAAATCCGGCCAGAGGACCGGAGAGAACACGTACTCGGCGTATGCCGCTTCCCAGAGGAGGAAGTTCGAGGTGCGTTGCTCCCCGGACGTGCGGATCACGAGGTCTGGGTCGGGCATCTCTGGGCAGTAGAGCCGCGACGAGATCGCCTCGATGTCGACGTCGGACGGGGCGAGCTCGCCGGCGGCCACCTGTTGTGCGACGAGCTCCGCCGCTCTCGCGATCTCCACCCGGCCCCCGTAGTTGAAAGCGAAGACCATCGTCATCGTGGTGTTGTCTCTCGTGAGCGCCTCCGCTGAGATCATCCGTTCCCGTACCGCTTCGGGCACCCGCGAATCGTCGCGTTCGCCGATGAAGACGATGCGCACGCCGAGTTCATTCAACTCATCGCGGCGCCGGGTGAGCAGATCGACGTTGAACTGCATCAGGAACTGCACCTCGTCGGGAGCGCGCGACCAGTTCTCCGTCGAGAACGTGTACGCGGTGAGCCACTCGATACCGAGGTCGAGCGCGGCGTGCACGATCTCGAACAGCACCGGTTCCCCGGCGGCATGTCCGGCGGTCCGAGGAAGACCCCTGGCGTTCGCCCACCGCCCGTTGCCATCCATGATGATGGCCACGTGACGGGGGACCTGGTCCACCACCCGGTCGTCACTCACCGAGCACCACCAAGCTCTCGAGGCGCCGTTCGAGGTGGTATTCCACGAATCGACGAGCGACACCCATTGCCTCGCCGCTGAACCGTGGATCGGCCTCGGGAAGGGCAGCGAATTCGGCCTTGGCGACCACGGAGAGATACGGGACGAGGCCATCGCGCAGCACATAGGCACCGGAGGTCCGGCACTCCTCGCACAATGCCCCCCCGGCGGCGAAGCTGAACCGGCGCAGCTCGCGATCCCGACCGCAACCGGCGCAAACATCGAACGACGGCGCCACCCCCACCACGTCCGCAGCCTTGAGGAGGTAGGAGGTGACGAGATCCGGATGCGCCGGTCCCCGCTCGAGCGCCCGCAATCCCCTTTGCAGCAACAGGAACAGCCGCAACGAGGGGAGGTCCTCCTGGGCGACGAAGTCGGCGACCTCGACCATGGTTCCGGCGGCCACGACACGGTCCAGGTCTCCTCGCAGGTGGGGAAAAGCCTCGATGATCGAAACCTGGGTGATCGTGTCCAGGTTCCTGCCCTCGTACGCGATCAGATCGACGTGGGTGAACGGTTCGAGTCGCCCACCGAACTTGCTCTTGGTCCGACGAACACCCTTGGCAACCGTGCGGATCTTCCCCCGGTTCGCGCTGAGCAGCACCACCACCCGATCGGCCTCACCGAAGGGGTAAGACCGCAACACGATACCCTGGTCGTTCCTGAGTCCCATCCCGCAGAGGGTACCGTCGCACCGAGACGAGACCCCGGATATGCTGGGCGAGCAGACCGGCACCCAACCGGTTCGTCGAGGAGGCGATGTGGCCCGACTGAACGATGACGATCGAGCAGGGTTCCTCGAAACGAACCCGGATTGGGCGATCCGCGGTGAGTCCCTGGAACGCACGTTCGTGCTGGCCGACTTCAACGAGGCGATGGGTTTCGTCAACCGAGTAGCTCTCGCCGCTGAGGTTGCCGACCATCATCCGGACATCGATATCCGGTGGAATCGGGTCGCGATCACGCTCACCACCCACTCCGAAGGTGGCCTGACCGCGCAGGACACGACGCTCGCGGCAACGATCGATCGGTTCTGACGGGCTCAGAACCCCAGGCGATCGAGGGTTCCCTCGTGTCGCTGCCAGTCCTTTTCGACCTTGACGCGGAGGTCGAGGTACACCTTTGCCGCGAAAACCCGCTCGAGTTCGGCTCGCGCTTCCTTGCCGACCCGTGAGATCAGCGATCCGCCCTTGCCGATGACCATACCTTTCTGCGACTCACGTTCGACGTAGATCGTCGCCGGCACGAACACCGTCCCGTTGTCTCTCGTCTCGATGCCGTCGACGACCACGGTCACCGATGGGGCAGCTCTTCGTGGAGCCGAGCCAGGTACTTCTCGCGGACCAACTCTGCGGCGAGAAGGGTCTCGGGTTGATCGGTTTTCATGTCCGGCGGGAAGAAGAACGGCCCTTCCGGCAGGAGCGCGACGATCTCGTCGACCACCGCGTCGAGGCCGTCCTCACGAAGGGCGGAGACGGGGGCGTAGGCCGCGAAGTCCCACTCCGCCGCCTCCGCCAGTTGCCCCAGCACCTGTCCCGAATCGGCGACATCGACCTTGTTCACCGCGACGATCACGGGAGCTGCGGCGTCGCGAAGCCGATCGGCGATGAGCCGGTCGCCGGGACCGATCGCCTGCCGCGCGTCGAGCACGAACAGGTTGACATCCGCCTCCGCCAGAGAGCCGTAGACGAGGCGGTTGAGCCGGTCCCCGAGGGCGTTGCGGGGCTTGTGCAATCCGGGCGTGTCGACGAACACGACCTGGCTCTCGCGCTCGTCGAGGGTCAACACGCCGCGCACCGTGTTGCGGGTGGTCTGCGGACGCGGCGACGTGATGACGATCTTCGTCCCGACCAGCGCGTTGACGAGCGTCGACTTCCCGACGTTGGGGCGCCCGACGACCGAAACGAACCCGGATCGGGTCATGAGCGACTCGCTCGGACTCGCGCCACCCGACGTCCTTCGACCTTGTCGACCTGGAGCAGCAATCCGTCGTACTCGAAGCTCTCCCCCTCTTGGGGAACCCGCCCGGCCAGTCCGAGAACCAGACCACCGACGGTGTCCCACTCCTCCTCCGGAAAGGTCGTGTCGAGCAAGTCGGCGAGGTCGTCGACGTCGAGACGGGCATCGACGAGGTAGGAGCCGTCCTCGAGAGCGACGACCATCGACTGCTCCTCGTCGTATTCGTCGACGATCTCGCCCACGATCTCTTCGAGGATGTCTTCGATGGTCACCAGTCCCGCCGTGCCGCCGAATTCGTCGACGACCACCGCCATGTGCATCTGCTTGCCCTGCATCTCTCGGAGCAGCTCGGAGATCTGCTTCGTCTCGGGAACGAAATAGGCGCTCTGCGCGATCTCCGAACAGGGCCGGGCCGAGACGTCCTGGTCGTAGAGCGTGAGAAGGTCACGGGCGTACAGAATGCCGATGATGTCATCGATGTTCCTCCCAGTGACGGGAAGCCTGGACTTACCCGACTCGAGCACGAGGTCCAGAGCGTCATCGGTCGACGCCGCGGCGGTGATCGTGATCATGTCGGTGCGAGCAACCATCACCTCGCGAACGATCGTGTCACCGAACTCGAGCACCGACGAGATCATCTCCCGTTCGTCGTCGTCGCTCTCCTCGTCGTCGATCGGACCGTCCGACTCGTCGTCGGACACGAGGTCGTTCGCGGCGTCCCCGACGTGCACGGCCACCGCGAGCGGCCTCGCGAAACGGTAGGCGAGCGTCTTCGGCCGGCTCCGACCGACGGTCCGCGGAACGAGATCTGAAGCCGCCACGAGCACAACGACGAGAACCGACAGGATGGCGAAGAGCACCCATCCTGTGAAGAGACGGGCGAACGCCCATGTCGCCGGGATCACCGCCAGAAGAAGCAGGCCCGTGACCACCGTCGCGAGGGCCGGCTGGATACGCGCCCGTTCCTCGAGGAGCTCGGCGACGATCGCGGCCTTGCGGTTGCCCTCCGCGGCGTCGCGGAGCGCGTCGGCCTGCGAGGTTCGAACCAGAGATGCGCCCGCTGCACGGATCACTGCGATGAGAAGAACGAGAACGGTCGCAACGGACAGAGCGAAGGCGATCACGGTCTCGCCCGACCGACCACGGCCAGATACTCGCGTTCCCGGGCCTCCATGAGCTCTGCGTCTCCCTGGATCTCGTGATCCCAACCCAGGAGATGGAGGAGACCGTGAACGGTCACGAGCGCGAACTCGTCCTCGAACGAAACCCCGTTCGTCGCCGCGTTCCCCCGAACGACCGACGGCGCGATGAAGATGTCACCCAGGTGGATCGGCGGTCCATCGGGGAGGCGCATCGGAGGAGATCCCGGCTCGGCGTCTTCGAGCGGAAACGACAGAACGTCGGTGGGCCCATCCTTGCCGCGATGCTGCTCGTTGAGGGCCGCCATGGTCTCCACGTCGACGAGCACGATCGCGACCTCTGAATCCTCGGGAACACACTCGCGTTCGAGCACCATCACGGCCATCTCGAGGAGTTCGTCGGTTCCGTCAACACCACTGGTCTCATCCGCGATGAGAACGTTCACCCCGAGACCTCGCTTCGAGAATCCGGCAGCGCTGCCGGCGTCTCGGGGAATGCGGGCACGGTTTCCGCCGAAATGGCCTTCGGGCCCGGGAACCCCGGATACGGCACCCTGGCGTGGTAGTAGCCCATGAGAGCGCGCACGAGTTCCTCTTTGACTGCCGTGAGATCGCCGAACGTGAGCGCCGATCGGTTCAGCTGCCCATCCGCCACCTTCTCGTCGACGTCATCGACGACCCGCTGGAGGCCGTCCGCAGTCGGATCCTCTTCCTGGGAGTAGGCGCGTGCCGCCGCTTCGACCGCGTCGGAGATCATCACGATCGCCATCTCCTTCTGGCGCGGCCGCACGCCATGGTGGCGGAACAAGTCCGGATCGACAGAAGGGTTCTCGACGAGTGCCTTGTGATAGAAGAAACGCATCACACTGTCGCCGTGGTGCATCCGGATGCCGTCGGCGACGTCCTGCGGTATCCGGTAACGTCGCGCCAGACGCAAACCCTCCGTCACGTGCGACCGGATGATGGCCGCCGACTCCTCCGGCGGGAGCAAGTCGTGCGGGTTCGAGACACCGAACTGGTTCTCCACGAAGTACTGGGGATGTTCGGTCTTACCGAGGTCGTGGTACCAAGCCGCCGCTTGGGCAAGGAGTGGATCCGCGCCGATGGCTCGTGCCGCTCGACCGGCGAGGGCACCGACGAGCATCGAGTGGTTGAACGTGCCCGGAGCGGTCTCTTCGATCCGCCGGAGGGCGGGGTGATTGCGGTCGAGCAGGTCGAGGAGGGTGAGCGTTGTCGTGATCCCGAACGCGTTCTCGAGGAACGAGACGAGACCGAGCGCGATCAGGCCCGCGACGAGTGCCCCCAGGAATGCCCAGAACGAGGCCTGCAGCAAGTCGCCATCTTCGGTGAAGAGCCACTCGACCGAAAGGGCGAGCGGAGCCGCCACCACCGCGGACGCCAGCACGGCGAGCCGGAGCCGCCGCCGCGATGCGACCCTGGACACGAACCCCACGGGGATGATCGTCGCCGCGGCCGCGAACACGGTGAACGCGAGGTCGCCGGTAGAGATCGCGGTGAAACCGGCCATCGGAATGGACATCACCACAGCCGTCCTCGGATCGAACAGGATGGCCGCCATGAACCCGATGGCAACAGCAGGCAGCAGGTAGCCGAGGGCATGGTTGTCGGTGGCGACGAGGTCGGGGATCCGCGAGAACGCCGCCGCGAGGACGAGCAGGATCCCGAGGAGCGCGAATTGGCGAGGGTGCGACCACTCGACGGGAGCGGCCCGCCACAGGAAAAAAGCAGCCAGCATGACGGCCAGAGTGCCGAGGAGGGCCATCGCCCACGCCGAGACCTCCTGGGTCGTTTCCGGTTGGTAGAGCCCGAGTTCCTGGATCGCCGCCACCTGGACCTCTGTGAGCATGTCCCCGGCGTTGGCGATCGTCTCCCCGAACACGTACACCGTCGTCACCGGGGCGACCGCGGTGGCGGCGGCCTGCCTGCCGGTCTCGGTGGCCGCGAGGTCCGGACTGAGATTGACGCGGAGGGAACGGCCCACGAGTTCGGAAATGGCACCACGGGCGAGCCGCTGTTCCTCCAACTCGAGGCCCGGAATGAAGATCGCAGGTTGGGTTGCGGGCGTGAGGTACCGCACCTGGATGTCGTTGAGATCAACCTGTCTGATGCCCTGGTCGAGCTCGTCGCTTGCCAGATCCGTGGTCGTCGCCTCGATCTCCGGGAACACCGGATCGCCGCCCTCGACGACCCGGTCGATGTCGTTGTTGTACAACAACACGAAGGCGTCGATGGTATCTCGATTGAACTGAGGCCACTCGGCCGCCATCAGATCCCCCTGTTCGACGGAATCGCGGCGCGGGATGGTGGTTGTCGTGGTCGTCGGAGGCTCGGTCGTGGTCGTCGTGGTCGAACTCGTCGTCGTCGCGGCGGCCTCCCCGTCCGCCGCCGGCGGCGACGTCGTCGTCTCCGGGATCGTCGTGGTCGTCGTGGTGGTGGTCGGTGGCTCCGGCGGGATCTCGTCGAATGCTCCTGCGGCGAGATCCGCATAGAATTTCGCGGCAGCGGCGAGGGAAGCGATCGTTGCTTCGGGGTCTTTCGAGAAGACCGTCGCCACCTGGTCGGAAGCGGTCGCTCGCGCGGTCTCGGTCGCCGCTTCGTCTTCGATCGAATTGGTCGAACGCTCCGCGACGAACGTCTCGGGCGAGGGTTGGCCCGCAACGAGGTCGGGAGGGGTCACCGTGTCGGGAGTGTCACGGCCGACGACGAGGACCGCCGCGACGGCGACGATCGTCGCAACGAGGATCATCATGCTGAAGACGGCCTGGCGCCGCACCTCGGACTTCATCGGCGGTTGCCTTCCTCGTAACGCCCGTACGCCTCGACGATCGCGGCAACGATCCGATGACGCACCACGTCGGCCGAGGTGAACTCGAGAAAGGCGATGTCCTCGATGTCGGTGAGGACGTCGCGAACCATCTTGAGCCCGGAGCCACGATCGTCGTGGAGATCGACCTGGGTGATGTCGCCGGTGATCACCATCTTCGAGTTGAACCCGAGGCGCGTGAGGAACATCTTCATCTGCTCGGGAGTGGTGTTCTGCGCCTCGTCGAGCACGATGAACGCGTCGTTGAGGGTCCGGCCGCGCATATAGGCGAGCGGTGCGATCTCGATCGTGTGTTGTTCCATCAGGCGAGCAGTCTCGTCGGGTCCGAGCATCTCGTACAGCGCGTCGTACAGGGGACGCAGGTACGGATCGACCTTGGCTGCAAGATCGCCGGGGAGGAAGCCGAGTCGCTCTCCCGCTTCGACTGCGGGGCGGCTGAGAATGATGCGGCGAACGGAACCGGACATCAGCGACTCGACGGCACACGCCATCGCCAGGTAGGTCTTTCCGGTCCCGGCCGGGCCGACGCTGAACACCAAGGTGTTGTCGCGGATCGCATCCACGTATCGTTTCTGGCCGAAGGTCTTCGGCCGAACATGGCGACCTCGCCCCACCTTGATCGACTCGGTGAAGATCCCGGAAGGACTCGGCACGTCCTTGCGAACCAACGAGATCACCCGATCGACTCGCTCCGCGTCCAGTGGTTGTCCCTCCTGAAGGAGAATGAGCATCTCGTCGAGCACGGTCCGGGCCGCGTCCGTTTCACGTTCCGGTCCTGTCAAGGATATCTCGTTGCCTCGCGCCACGATCTTCGCGAGCGGGAACGACGCTTCGACCTGCCTCAGGCGCGCGTCACGTTCCCCCAGGAGCTCAACCATCAGATGGTTGCTGGGGACACGCAGGAGAACCTCAACTGTGGAGGATCCGGTCACAGGAGAGCCTCCTTGGAAGCGAAAGACGGCGATGCGTCGGGAGAGCCCATCGAGAGATGATGAGTATATCCGCCGTACACGTCAAACAGGAGTGAGAACCTGCAGCAACCGGGTGATGCCCATCGCTCGCGTTTCCACCCGCAACGATGCTATCGGGCGAGCAGCAGAGCCGCCGCCGCAACCGCGGCCGTCTCCACTCGCAGGACGGTGTTCCCGAGCCCAACCGGATGCGCGTCGACGGGAACCTCGTCCGCGGCGAAACCGCCTTCCGGGCCGATCGCCAGTGTCAGCGACGGTGGAACCGAAACATCGGCGAGGGCGCCGGCTCCCGGAACCGCAACGAACAGCGGGCGGTCGAGATCTTCCCACGGTTCGTGTCTCCCACTTCGAGCAGGTAGGCACCGCGGCTCTGTTCCAAGCCTGCGATCGCCCAGGCTCTGACCTTCTCAGGCTTGCGAGGGTGGTCCGAACCGAAATCCGCCTCCAGCCAGACCAACCGCCTCGCTCCGAGCTCGGCGAGTTTCTCGACGACGAATCGCTGGCGAACTGTGGATCGCGGAGCGGCAACCGCCATGGTCAGATCCGGGGTTGAACGGCTCACGGTCCGCTCCGGTCCCCTCCGCGGGCGAGGCGACTCCCAGATCCCCTCACCGACTGTCCCGGCACCGTCGGTATACGAGACCGTTTCGCCGGAACGGATCCGCAGCACCCGATCGAGGTGTTCGACGGACTCTCGGGCCGGCTCGATGGTGGGTTCCCGCCACGGCCCCGGCACGTACAGATGCGGAAGATGGCCCACCCTCAGCGTCGAAAGAAACGACGTTTCGGTTGCAACGGCTGCTCCTCGCGGAGTTCGCCGTAGCGACGCAGCGTCTCTTCCTGTTCGTCCGTGAGATCCTCGGGAACCGCAACCTCGATGTGGACGAACAGGTCGCCCTTCCCCCGTCTCCGCAGGCGCGGCATGCCCTTCTTGGGCAACCGGAACACTGTCTCGGGCTGAGTGCCTGCCGGCACCTGCAGTTCCTCGACGTTCCCGTCGACGAGCGGGATCTCCAGCTCCGTCCCGAATACCGCCTCGGTGATCCCCACACTCGTCCGGTAGTGCAGATCGGAACCGTCGCGCTGGAACCGATCGTCGGCCTCGACGCGGACCTCGATGTAGACGTCGCCCGGAGGCGCACCCCGTTCGCCGGAACCGCCGCGGCCGGACAACCTGAGTCGGGTCCGGTCTTCAACTCCCGGCGGGACGTCCACGGTGAGCGATCGATCCACCGTCACCAGTCCCTGACCGCCGCACTCGGCGCAGCGGTGTTCGATGAGCTGCCCGGACCCGTGACAGGTGGAGCATTGCGCCAGGGTCATCATGCGCCCGAGCATCGTGTTGCGGGCAACCTGGACCGCTCCCTGACCGTTGCACGTCGGACAGGTCACCGGGCTGTGCCCCGGCTCCGCACCCGACCCGCCGCAATTCGTGCACTTCCCCGGCGCCTTGAACGACACCTCGCGGGTCACCCCCGACGCCGCCTCCGCGAGCTCGAGGACGACCGTGACCGCCAGATCGGGACCGCGACGAGACCGCTGCGTCCGGCCTCCGAATCCGGAACCCCCGAAGGTGGCTCCGAAGAACTGTTGGAGGATGTCATCCAGGCCACCGAACTGCGAGAACAGATCTTCGCCGCCGATGACCTCACCACGGTCGTAGCGTGCCCGGCGCTGCGGATCGGAGAGCACTTCGTATGCCTCCGCGATCTCTCGGAAGCGGGCTTCCGCCGTCGGATCGCCGGGGTTCGCGTCGGGATGGGTTTCGCGTGCGAGGTTGCGGAACGCGCGCTTGATCTCGTCGGTGCCGGCGTCGCGTGAGATGCCGAGCACCTGGTAGTAGTCCTTCACCTCTCGACCCCGAAGCGGTCTTCGAGACCCTCGCCGACTTCCTCGACCACACGGATCGTGCGTCGATAGTCCATGCGCATCGGACCGATCACCGCGACCCGTCCGGCTCCGTGCCCGGATCCGACGGGGGCGCTGACGACCGCGATGTCCATCTCGTCGGCCACCTCATCTCCGATCCGCACGCTCGTGCCCTGACCTTCGCTCGCGAGCAATGCTTGGAGTTCCGCCTTGCGGTTGAGGAGCCCGAGCATCTGCTGGACGATCTCGAGATCGGTCCACAGGTCGACCAGCTGGCTCGATCCTCCCACGAACACCTCCCGGGGCAGGCGGTCGCTCCGCTGCAGTTCGGAGTGCACGGGGACAACGATGCGCCGAACGACGTCGGAGACATCCGACGCGCGAAGCCGATCGTCGTCACTCGCGTCGGGCACGGACCGGCCCAGATAGATCGCCTCGATGATCCGCTCGGCCTCTTGGAGTTGTCGGTCGGTCGGTTCGAAATCGAGCCTGACGGCCTGCTGGGTGACGCGTCCGTGCTCCGCCACCGTCACAACGAGAACCGACGACCCCCCGAGACGGACGATATGTACCGCGTGGATGGTGTCCGTATCCGGCTCGGGCCCGATCACAACGGCCGGGAAGTGCGTGATCTCGCTCAAGAGACCCGACGTTTCCTCCAGCAACCGACCCAGTTCCTCATGGACCTCGTGGAAGAAGGACTCGATCTTCGCGTGAGTGGTCGTACGAAGACGCGCCGGGGAACATTGTTCGACGTAGAAGCGGTAGCCGCTATCGGTCGGGATCCGGCCGGCCGAGGTGTGCGGCTGGGCAACGAACCCGAGGGCCTCGAGCTTGGCAAGGTCATTGCGGACCGTTGCGCTCGACACCCGGAGCCCGCTGCGCTCGAGGATGGCCTGCGAGCTCACCGGCTCACCGGAACGGATGTACTCCTCCACGAGAGCGCGGAGAACGCTGGATTTGCGATCGTCGAGCATGCCCGAAAGTTAGCAGTCACCCGGGGAGAGTGACAGCACAGCCCGATTCACCTCGTCGGTGAGCAACGGCCGGAGCACGGAGACCCTGCCGCCGGCCAGACCCAGCACACCGGCTTCCCGGAGCCGTTCCCCCTGCGAAGACGCGAGCAGACGGGTACCGGAAGCTCCCGGAACCGCTCCGGCGACCCTGCGCAGGCCCAGCATCAGCCGCTCCGCGTCGACACGGAACCCGGTGAGGCGTTCACTTCCCGCCCGCGGTCGCTCGCCGTGCTCAACCGCCGTGAGGTAGGCGTCGAGTCGTCGCAGGTTCCGGAAGCGGACCCCGTTGCGGTGATCGTGGGCGCCGATCCCGAACCCGAGATACTCACCCGAAGCCCATGTCGAGAGGTTGTATCGGCAGTGATGGCCGCGCACCGCGTAGTTGGAGATCTCGTAGCGAACGAGACCGGCAGTCGGCGCGATCCCCTCCAGGAACTCGTACTTGCCCGCCTGGTCATCGGGATCCGGAGCCGCGCCGCCGGCGCGAACGGAGCGCGACAGCGCGGTTCCCAACTCCACCGTCAATCCGTACGCGGAAAGGTGGTCGGGTTCGAGTTCGAGGGCACGCTCGACGGTTCTCCGCCACGACTCCATCGACTCTCCCGGCGTTCCGAAGATCAGGTCGAGGTTCACGCTTTCGATCCCGTGCGAACGTGATGATCCGATCGCAGCGATCGCCTGGTCGACGCTGTGGGTCCGGCCGAGAGCGGACAGCACGGCCGCGTCGAACGACTGCGCCCCGAAGGAGACACGGTTGAACCCCGCCGCGACCAGGCCCGCGGCGTAGGCGTCCGACCAGTCCTCGGGGTTGGCCTCGATGCTGATCTCCGCCGAAGGAGAAATCCCGAACCGACGGTCGAGCGCCGTGAGGATCGAATGCAGCGCCGCCGTCGTCAGACGGGTCGGCGTTCCTCCACCGAGGTTGACCGCATCGAGCGGCCCCCAGGTTTCCTCCATCTCGATCTCGCCGAGGAGCGCGGCGAGGTAGCGATCCGCGGCCGCGTCGTCACCCCCCTCTTCCGGAGTGACGACGGCGAAATCGCAGTAGGGGCACCGGCGGCCGCAGAACGGGATGTGGAGGTACACCGATCGCAGCGCCCCGGCGGCGTCGGCGAGCGTCGGCGAGTCGGGGTTTTCGCCGGAGGTTCGAGGCGACGCGACGATCTCGTCCGTCATGTTTCGAGTTTGAGAGCCGCCACGAACGCTTCTTGCGGCACCTCGACTCGGCCCACCATCTTCATCGCCGCTTGCCCTCCTTCTGACGTTCGAGGAGTTTCCGTTTCCGGGTGATGTCACCGCCGTAACACTTCGCGGTGACATCCTTGCGTTTCGCCTTGACCGTTTCGCGAGCGATGATCCGGGTTCCGATCGCGGCCTGGATCGGGACGTCGAACAGCTGGCGCGGAATCAGCTCGCGGAGCCGCTCGACCATCGCCTTGCCATAGGTATACGCCCTGTCACGATGGACGATCGTCGAGAACGCATCGACCGGTACGGCGTTGAGCAGGACGTTCACCCGGACGAGGTCGGACGCCCGGTACCCGTCGGGTTCGTAATCGAGCGATGCATAGCCGCGTGTTCTCGACTTCAGCTGATCGAAGAAATCGAACACGATCTCCGCGAGCGGCACCCGGTAGTGGAGTTCGGCGCGTTCTGGAGACAGATACGTCATCTCACCCATCTCGCCCCGCTTCTGCTGAACGAGTTCCATCACCGTCCCGATGTACTCGGACGGGGTGATGACCATCACCTTGACGTACGGCTCTTCGATCGACGCGAGCTTGTTCGGCTCGGGAAGGTCCTGCGGGCTCTGGACGGCGAGTTGGGACCCGTCCACGAGGTTCGCGAGATACGCCACCGACGGCGCGGTCGATACGAGTTCGAGGTCGTATTCCCGCTCGAGTCGCTCCCGCACGATCTCCATGTGCAGCAGGCCCAGGAAGCCGCACCGGAAGCCGAACCCGAGGGCGCGGCTCGTCTCGGGCTGGAACGTCAGCGACGAGTCGTTCAACCGCAGCTTGTCGAGAGCTTCGCGCAATCTCTCGAAGTCGTCCCCATCCGTGGGGAAGAGCCCGGAGAACACCATCGGCTTCGGCTCTGCGTACCCGGGTAGCCGTTCGCGCGACGCATCATCCGCGTGCGTGATGGTGTCGCCGACCCGGATCATGTCGATGTCCTTGACTCCCGTGATGAGCCACCCGACCTCGCCGGGCCCGAGCCGGCCGGTACGTTGCGGTGCCGGCCGGCGCACCCCAACTTCGGCCGCCGAAACATCGATCTCGGTGGCCATGAATCGCAGCCGGTCGCCTTCGTGCAACCGGCCGTCGACGACACGCACGGCGGCCACGACTCCCCGGAAGGTGTCGTAGAAGGAGTCGAACACGAGCGCCGGCAGCTGTCGATCGCGATCGCCTCCCGGAGCGGGCAGCCGGTTGACGATTCTCTCGAGCAGTTCGTCGATCCCTTCCCCGGTCTTGGCGGAAACTCGAAGAACGTCGTCGGGCGATCCCCCGAGAACCCCCGCCAGTTCCTCTGCGGCCCGATCCGGATCGGCGGCAGGGAGGTCGATCTTGTTCACGACCGGGACGATCTCGAGATCCTCTTCGATCGCCAGGTAGGCATTGGCCAGGGTTTGTGCCTCGACACCCTGTGAGGCATCCACGACGAGCAGCGCCCCCTCACATGCCTCGAGGCTGCGCGAGACCTCATAGGAGAAGTCGACGTGGCCGGGGGTGTCGATCAGATTGAACTGATAGGTGTCGCCGTCGGCGGCGTCGTAGTCGATGCGGACCGCGTTCGCCTTGATGGTGATGCCGCGCTCGCGTTCGAGGTCCATATCGTCGAGTACCTGGGCGCGCATGTCGCGCTCCGAGATCGCCCCAGTGCGTTCGAGGATTCGATCGGCGAGCGTCGACTTCCCGTGGTCGATGTGGGCGATGATGCTGAAGTTGCGGATGCGCGCAGGATCGGTCATGAAGGGGCCGGAGAGGCGAGGGGGTCCGGGATTCATTGTACCGTTGGGTCGGGTGCGTGTTATCCTCGCGGTCCCTTCCCACCACCTCGTGAGGTTTCTTCGGCCATGGCCAACATCAAGTCCCAGAAAAAGCGCAACCGGCAGAACGAGAAGCGCTACGAGCGCAACAAGGCGTTTCGCTCGGAGTTGAAGACCCGGTACAAGCACGTCGTAGAGGCTGCCGAAGCCGGCGAGCAGGAGCGGGCCGAGGAGCTCCTCCGTATCGCTCAGAAACGCATCGACGTGGCAACCTCCAAAGGCATCCTGACCAAGAACACCGCCGCTCGCCGCAAGTCGCGCCTCATGCGGCGGGTGAACGCCCTCGTCGGCTGACCGTCCCGAGCCGATGAACGACGAAGCCATCTGGCTGACGCCTGTCGCGCAGCGCAAGCTGCAGGAAGAACTCGAGTACCTCACGACCGAGGGCCGGATCAACATCCAGCAGCGGATCGCGGAGGCTCGGGACCACGGTGACTTGCGCGAGAACGCCGAGTACGACACCGCGAAGAACGATCAGGGCCTCATGGAGGCCAAGATCCGGAAACTCAAACACATCCTGGACAACGCGGAGATACGCGAGGTCGAGGACTCCGGCGTCGTCGAAATCGGCACCGTCGTCACCGTCATCGATGACGACGAGGACGAGATGGAACTCTTGGTGGCACCCGCGGAGAACAAGGCGGCCGGACTTTTCCTCGCCTCTCCCGCGAGTCCCCTGGGCAAGGCACTCCTCGGCGCCCGCCCCGGCGACGAGGTGTCCTACGAAGCACCCGCGGGGACGTTCACCTACCGTGTCGTCGCGGTCAGGGCGTACCAGGGGTGATGGGCCGGCAACGCGGAGGGACCCCCTCTGATTGTCTACTTGCCCAGCCAGCGACAGAGAGCGACCGTCAATCTCTCCAGAGTGATCCTATGGGTTGCCTCGGGTGCCGTTTTGAGGGTGAGGTCCGCTCGCGTCAAGGCGTCGAGCGAACGGCGTAGCGGCTCGGATCGCGACCGCGACCGGGCATCCCAGACCTTTCGCACCGGGTACGACTTCGGATTCCCCTTGACCCACGACGCGTACGTCTCGAGATCGGGAGCCACCGCGGCGAGAGACCGTCTCCGCACCACACCTTCGAGAAACGACAGCAAGACCAGCGGGTGCCCGTGTTCGAGGAAGTCCTCGAGGCGGCGCAGCGCTTCGCCCTCGTGGCCGGCCGCGATCGCATCGGAGAGGTAATAGAGCGGTTCATCGGGCCGGTTCGCGAACCGGCCGGTCACATCCTCGGCGGAAACGGTGCCTCCGTCGACGGCAAGCTGATCGAGGGCTCTCGCGAGTGCGGCGACATCCGTTCCGAAACGCTGCAACAGAACCGTCGCCGCCCCCGATTCGAGTCTGACGTGCCGTTCTCTGGCTGCTTCGGCCAGCCATGCCGAGGCGTCCCGTTCGCGGAGTTTCTTCACGGCGATCTTGTCACCCCTGCTTCTGAGCACCCCCGACAGAGGCGCCGGAACCGATCCCTCCGCGACGAACACGGCCACGACCTGGTCGGGATCGACCGCCTCCACGAGCTCCGCGATGACCTGGGCTTCGGCCTTCTGGAGTTGGTGGGCGTCGACGACGAGGAGCCCGCTGCGGTCCCCGAACAGCGATCCGCTCTGGAGGGCCGGCACGACCGGGTGCACCGATTCGCGAAGCTGCCCGGTGACATCGTCTCCGCTCGCCCGGCCCGGCACGTCGATCCGCACATGGTCGGCGATCCCGGCTTCTTCGAAGATCACCGCCGCGTGGGACAGCATCTGCTCACGCTCGCCGGGACCCGCGTCGCGAGGTCCGGAGATCAGGGTCACAGGCATCGCCAGAGGGTACCTGCTCTCCCGGGACTCGCCCCCTCTGCTCGGACGTCACCTACTCGAGGGGGACGCTCACGTCCCCCTCGTCCCGCGTGACGTGGATCTCGACGCCCGACTCGCGGAGGACTTCCATGACCGCGGGGGTCGGATGGCCGTAGGTGTTCTCGCCGACACTCACCACGGCGAGCTCTACCAGCGTGTGCCCGAGCCAGTCGAGGTCCGTCGTCGACGACCCGTGGTGCGGGACGAGCAACACATCGGGCTGCAGATCCGGGAGGTCACGCTGGGCTGCGGACTCGGCATCGCCGGCGAGCAGGAGCGTTCGCCCCGCGGCGACCCACAGGACCACGGAGCCGTCGTTCTGTGAGACGTAGCGACGTTCGGGCCCGAGCGACTCGACCGATATCTCCCCGAGCCCGATCCGCCGCCCGGCGGTCACTCGTTCGACGGGGACCCCGAGTTCCATCGCCGCACGGATCAGGTCATCGAGGACCGGCCCCAGGTCGGGGTGCTCGGGGACCCACATCCTGCCGACGGCGACTCGAGCGAAGACCCCGCGGAGTCCGCCGACATGATCATCGTCGCCGTGGGTCACCACCAGCAGATCGACCCTACGGATGCCGTACCGTCGCAGCGCATCGGCGAACGCCGTCGGGTCCCGGCCCCCGTCGACGACCGCAACCCGCCCGGATGGATCCCGGACGAACACCGAGTCGCCCTGGCCGACATCGACGAAAGTGGCCGTAGCGACCGACGGCGGTCCGGGTTGGAGGACGACCGGTGCCGCGATCACCAGTGTCGCGCCGAGCGCGATCCAGGGACGGAGCCGCGCCCGGGTTGCCGCGAGCCCGGCGATCGCGACGATCGACATGCCGCCGATCCCCAACTGGGGCCAGTCGGCGGCGAGACGGGCTACCGCAAGCACCGCACCTGCGAACCAGGACGCCGTCGCGATCACAGCGCCGACGCCGGTGATCACCCCGATGGCTCCCAGCACCGTTGCGGCGGTGACGAAGGGGCCCGCGAGGAGATTCGCCGCCGGCGACAGCAACGGAACGGTCCCGAAGTGGACCAGCAGGATCGGAACGACGGCTGCCTGGGCTGCGACGGTCGCTCCCAGCGGGGCCCACAGCCACCGCGGTCGCTTCTCCGCGAACGCCCCCGCCCCGACCAGGATCCCCAGGGTTGCCGCCACCGAGAGCTGGAATCCGACGTCGGCGGCGAGGTGGCCCGAGACGAGGAGCAGCAGCGTCACCGCGCCTCCGAGCGCGGCCCACGCGTCCATCCCGATCCCCGCGGCCGAGGCGCCGAGGACCATCCCCGCCATCACCGCGGCGCGGACCACGGACGCCTCCCAGCGGGTGACGACCACGAAGATCACGAGGCCCACGATCCCGATCACAGCCCGCCGTCGCGGACCCAGGCCGAACGGCGCCGTCACCACCCACCATCCGGCCAAAAAGACGGCCACGTTGCTGCCCGATACCGCGACGAAGTGGGTGAGGCCGGATCGGCGGAGCGCTTCGAGATCGGTGTCGGGGAGCCGGCTGACGTCCCCGATCAGGAATCCGGAGAGGAGCGCACGCTCGGCCCCGCCGCCGCGGAGCACCCTCTCCACCCGGGAGCGTGCAGCGTTACCGATGCCGAACAACGGCCCTCCTGCGGATCCGAGCTGCTCCACTTCGGTGGCGGCCACGCGCCCGGCGATCGCGTCTCCCCGGATCCATCCCGGCGACGCCCTGATCCGGCCAACGACCCGGAGGACCTCGCCCGCCACTGCCGTGGTTCCGGCGGGCATCTCCACGGCGAGGGGCGGACCGTTCCAATCGACCGCCGAGCCCTCCACGTCGATCGACTCCGGCACCACAACCGCCGGTCGGCCGTTGCTCGCCGCATCTTCGACGACCCGACCGACGAACTCGATCTGCCCGGTGGGGACCGGCGCAGTCAGTGTCGACTCGATCCGCGCCCCGGCAAACGTGCCGGAAAGCGCTCCGGCCGCGGCGAACGCGAGCGCGATCGCGGCGATCCGGCGCCGGGATGCCAGGGCGCCGCCGAGGCCGACCCCGAACGCAACGATCGCCGGCACTCCGGCCACGAGTCCCGAGACCGCGCCGATCCACGTCGCGAACGCCACACCGATCGCCGCGGCGCCGGCGGGCGATGGTCGAGGCACTCAGGGAATCCGCACCGCGGCGCGCAACTCGGCGAGTTTGCTTTCGCCGATCCCGGGGACGTCGAGGAGGTCCTCGATCGCGTCGAAAGGCCCGTTCTCATCGCGGTATGCCACGATCCGGGCGGCGATCACCGGACCGACTCCGGGGAGCGTTTGCAGCTCACTCGCGTTCGCTCGGTTCAGATCCACTCCCTGTTCTCCCGCGTCGAGCTCGGACGGACCGGACACCGCGCCCAACACCGGGACTTCCACACGGTCCCCATCGCCGACCGGAGCCGCCAGGTTCATGGCACCGAGGTCGGCGAACGTCTCCGCACCTCCAGCCGCCGCTACGACGTCGGCGACCCGTGCCGGGACCGACACGGTTACGAGGCCGGGACGGCGAACGGCACCGGCGACGTGCACCGTGACGATCCCGAGTCCGGGTGACTCCGCCTCGTCCGACGTGACCGGGTCTCCGACTTCGACCGGGACGGGCTCGGGAGCACGCGCCCCGTACCAGACGCCTCCGACCACCGCGATCGCCACCGCCGCCATGACGACGACAATCTGGACTCGAGATCGGGGATCCGACAAACCGCCTCCAAGAGGTGGTGGGTCACGCGACGACACCTGTGTGGCTCGACTGTGTGTTCCGGGCCCAACCACATTTACCAGGCTCACGGCATCGAGAGAAGAGGGTCGACGACCGGACCCCGAACAATCGCGGCGTGACCGCCCCCAGCGCCCTCAGCCCAGCAGCCGCAGCACCGCCTGAACGACGCCCTGATCGATCTGCTCGAGCCAATCGGCCACCGGCCCCCCGAACACGAGCAGGAACGCAGCGAGGAGATTGACCCCGGCGTGAATGAAGATCGGAAGGCTCAGATCGCCATCGCGGATCGCGGCGAATCCGAGCACCAGCCCGATGATGAACAATCCGGGGATCACGGCGATCGCGTTCGGGTCGAGCAGGTGGATGCCTGCGAACGCGACCGCCTGGACGATCACAGCCCAGGCGGTGACGGAACGCCGCCCGACCCACCACGAAACGCCGGATACCCCGGTCCATACGGCGAAGCCGACGATCGCCGCCACCACGGGAACCCCCCCGACGCCTGCGTCGCCGCCGGCCGCGTCCAGCAGAACGAGAGGGACGAGGATCGGAAGCGGTGCCAGCCACAGCACCAGCTGCCAGATCTCCCACCGTTGCTCCCGCACGAGTCGTGACAGCAGCATGCCCCGGAAGATCATCTCCTCGACGACCGGGGCCAGGATCCCAACCGACAAGAAAACCAGAACGGTGTCGAGGACTCCGCCGGCCTGCTCGGCAAGATCGGCCACCTCCTGCTGCGGAGCACCATCCGGGTAGAGGAACTGGATCAGCGGAGCCGTGACCAGCGTGACGGCGATCTGCAGCCCCATCCCCACGAACAGCACCCAGATCTGACTCCGATGGAGCACAAGACCGAAATCGCGCAGCGGGTTCCCCGTCCCGGCGATCCGCGACATGAGCCACATCACCGCCAGGCTCCCCGCGGCCTGCCCGGCGAACGAGATCGAGAACGCGGTGACGGTGATCTCCGGCCCCATCACGATCAGGGTGAAGGTCCCGGCCAGGGCCGCACCGACCAGGCCCCCACCCAGAACGAGGAGCACCTGCGGGATGCTCCACTTCGTCTCCTGGAGGTAGTCGGTCATGCGTCTCGCCCTATCGCCGCTGCCGCCTCGGCTCGCGCTTCACGTTCGAGGCCGATCGCGCGATATGCGGTCGCGTGGGGCAGTCCGGCCATCCGACCCCTCAGGTAGTCCGAGAGGTACCGGAAGATGAACCCCGGGATGCCGAGGCGCCGCCACTGACCGACGTGAGCGGCCTCGTGCGCAAGCAGTTCCGCAGCGTTGCCGGCCAGGGCGGCTTCGAACGACCGCGGGCTCAGGTACACGACACGCGGCAACGTCATGCCGGCGATGTCACCCCGCCAGACACCGAGCAGCCAGGAAGGTGCGACCCGCACCGGAACGTCCCGCACCGGGGTCACTTCGGGAACTCCGGACCGCACGAGACCCTCCCGAAGCGAAAACGTAGTGCCGATCATATCCGTCGACCCTAGGCGACCACCGCGTCTCTAGGATTGCGCCCTCATCCAGACGACGGGCAGAAGATGAGCACGGACTACGACCATCGGCAGATCGAACAACAGTGGGAAACCCGGTGGGAGGAGGACGGCCTCTACCGCTCCCGCGTCGACTGGGATCGCCCGAAATACTATGCGTTGACGATGCTCCCCTACCCCTCAGGGGACATGCACATCGGTCACTGGTACGCGATGACGCCGGCCGATGCTCGAGCTCGGGTGATGCGGATGAAGGGCTACAACGTGCTGTTCCCGATGGGTTTCGACGCCTTCGGCCTCCCGGCGGAGAACGCCGCGGTCCAACGCAACATCCACCCGGCAACCTGGACCTGGGACAACATCGAACGGATGCGGAAGCAGTTCCGGTCGATGGGAACCATGTTCGACTGGGACCGCGAAGCCATCAGCTGCGATCCCGCCTACTACCGGTGGACCGAGTGGCTCTTCGAACGTTTCTTCGAGGGCGATATCGCCTACCGGGGCGAAGCGGTGGTCAACTGGTCCCCCACGCTCCAAACCGTCCTCGCCAACGAACAGGTGATCGACGGGAGGGACGAGCGCACCGGACAACCGGTCGTCCAGAAGCGGATGGAGCAATGGTTCTTCGCGATCACCAAGTACGCCGACGAGTTGCTCGACTTCTCGGCGATCGACTGGCCCGAGCCGGTACAGATGATGCAGACCAACTGGATCGGTCGCAGTGAAGGCGCCGACGTCGAGTTCACCATGGAGTCCGGCGAGACGATCGACGTGTTCACCACACGACCGGACACACTCTGGGGCGCGACCTTCATGGTCCTGGCCCCCGAACATCCGCTCGTCGATTCGTTGACGACCAACGATCAGCGTGCCGCCGTCGACGCGTACCGCACTGCCGCCGCACGACAGACCGAACTCGAACGCATGGAAGCCGAACGTGAGAAGACGGGCGTCTTCACCGGCGGGTACGCCATCAACCCGGCGAACGGGAACCGGATCCCGGTGTGGATCGCCGACTACGTGCTGATGTCCTACGGATCGGGGGCGATCATGGCGGTGCCTGCCCACGATGAACGCGATTTCTCGTTCGCTCGCAAGTTCGACCTGCCGGTGGTACCGGTCATCCAGCCCGCCGGATCCGATCACAGACTTC
>PVMS01157777.1_pt1 | contig 33881 bp, 29 predicted proteins | sample 1853461 | NCBI WGS metagenome assembly PVMS01 (sample SAMN08582032, study PRJNA380276) | Marine sediment metagenome, whole genome shotgun sequencing project. | isolation source: ocean sediment barecode stripped | collected 2017
ATGTTTGGTGAGTGTACATGGCCGCGGCTTCGCCGCGGCGTATTGCGTATCACGTACTACGTATCACGACAACGGACCTCTGTCCGCGCATCGGCCTCGAGTCGTAGTACGTGATACAGCGATCCGCCAGGATCGCTCAGACGTCCGCCAGGACGTCTTCGGGGATATCGAAGTTCGCGTAGACGGCCTGGACGTCGTCGAGATCGTCGAGGGCATCGACGATCCTCAGGACCTGTCGTGCCTTCACGGCGTCCAGGAGGACCGTGGTCGAGGGTAGCTGGGTCACCTCTGACTGTTCGATCACGACGCCGGCGTCCTCGAGGGCGACACGAACCGCGCCCAGATCCGACGGAGACGACGTGATCTCCCACTGATCCCCCGACGCCTCCACATCTTCGGCGCCACCGTCCAGTGCGGCCATCATGACGGTGTCCTCGTCTCCGACCGCCAGGATGTAGCCCTTCTGCTCGAAGAGATATCCGACCGATCCCGGCTCTCCCAGGTTCCCTGCGTTCTTGCTGAACACCGACCGAACATCGGATGCGGCCCGCCTCCGATTGTCGGTGAGGATCTGCACGTAGAGGGCCACGCCTCCGGGCGCGTACCCCTCGTACCAGATCTCCTCGTATTCGACACCCTCGATCTCACCGGTACCCCGGGCGATCGCCCGTTCGATGTTGTCCTTCGGAACGGAGGCGTCCTTGGCATTCTGGACCGCGGTGGCGAGCGTCGGGTTCGCGGCGACGTCGCCTCCGCCGGTGCGGGCGGCTACCTCGATCATCTTGATGAGCTTGGCGAACAGCTTCCCGCGTTTGGCGTCCTGGCGCCCCTTGCGATGCTTGATGTTCGCCCATTTCGAATGTCCGGCCATCGGTACTCCTCAGCGGTCGTCGACGAGGTCCAGCAGCCGCGAGTGAACACGGTCGTCCGATGTCAACTCGGGGTGGAACGACGTGGCAAGGATACGGTCCTGCTCCACGAACACCGGATGGGTCCGCCCGTCGGTCCCGGTCACCGACGCGAGGATCTCGACATCGGCGCCGACCTTCTCGATCCACGGGGCGCGAATGAACACGGCGTGCATCGGTTCGCTGAACCCGGCGACCGACAGGTCCGCCTCATGGGAATCGATCTGGCGGCCGAACGCGTTGCGCGCGACGACGACGTCGAGCACACCGAGTTGGGCCTGTGGCGCTCCCGTCGTGGATGAGGCCAGGAAGATCAGACCGGCGCAGGTGCCCAAGGCGGGCATACCGGCACCGATGTGAGATCGGAGTGGTTCGATGAGCCCGTAGATCGTCGCCAGCCTGCCGATCGTCGTCGACTCGCCGCCGGGGACGATGATGGCGTCGATGCGCTCGAGAGCCTCGGGGGTCCTCACCTCGACGCCTTCCGCTCCAAGTCTGCTCACGACGGCCAGGTGCTCGCGGAAGTCGCCCTGGAGAGCGAGCACTCCGACCCGCAACGTCAGAGGCCTCGGTCCTGCATGCGGTCTGCCGGGGCCAACGTCTCGATGTTGATCCCGACCATGGCCTCACCGAGGTTGCGTGAGACCTTGGCGATCTTGCCCGGATCGTTGAAGAAGGTGGTCGCTTCCACGATCGCCCGAGCCCGCACCGAGGGCTCACCCGACTTGAACACGCCGGATCCGACGAAGACCCCGTCGCAGCCGAGTTGCATCATGAGGGCCGCGTCGGCCGGCGTCGCGATCCCGCCGGCGGCGAAGTTGACCACCGGCAACGAACCGCTCTCCGCCACTTCCTTCACGAGGTCGTAGGGAGCCCTGAGCTCCTTGGCCGCCGCCATCATCTCGTTCGGCTCGACGGTGGTGAGCCAACGGATCTGGGAGTTCATCAGGCGCATGTGACGGACGGCTTCGACGACGTTTCCCGTCCCCGGTTCTCCCTTCGTCCGGATCATGGCGGCGCCCTCACCGATCCGCCGCAACGCTTCCCCAAGGTCCTTGGCTCCACAAACGAACGGAACCGTGAACGTGTGCTTGTCGATGTGGTTCTCGTCGACCGGGCTCAGGACCTCGCTCTCATCGATGTAGTCGACGCCGAGCGACTGGAGGACTTGAGCCTCGACGAAGTGCCCGATGCGTGACTTCGCCATCACCGGGATCGAGACGGCGGCGACGATCTCTTCGACCCGGGCCGGATCCGCCATCCGGGCAACACCGCCGTGAGCGCGGATGTCGGCAGGAACGCGCTCGAGGGCCATGACGGCCACTGCACCTGCTTCTTCGGCGATCTTGGCCTGTTCGGCATTGACGACGTCCATGATGACGCCGCCCTTCAGCATCTCGGCAAGGCCGCGCTTCACCAGATCGGTACCTTGCTCGGCTCCAGTTGTCTCCACGGTGAACTCTCCTCGGTGCGCTCGAGAGAAGTGTACCGGGTCGCGGGTCGCGGGTCGCGGGTCGCGGGTCGCGGGTCAAGAGTCCAGAGTCCAGAGCCGAGAGTCCGGAGCCGAGAGTTTCGACGCTCGGCTCCCGAGTGCGTCTTGGTAGGCCTCCATGTAGGCCGCGGTCACGACCGATCCGTCGAACGCCATCGAGCGCGTGCGTGCGGCGCGTCCGAGGCGTGCCCGCTCTTCTGCGTCTCCCAGCAGCGTGACGACGGCGCGCGCCAGTCCCGCGGTGTCGCCGGCAGCGACCAGGATCCCGGCATCGCCGAGCACGTGTACGAACGCCGGGATCGCGGAGGCAACGACCGCCGCTGCCGACGCCATCTCCTCGAGCACGACGATGCCGAAGCTCTCGCCACCCAGATTGGGCGCCACGCAGATCGCGGCCGCGGCGAGTTCGGTCCTCTTCGTTGCCTCGGAGACCCTCCCGAGGAACTCGACCCCCTCAGGAACCTCGTTCCGCTCGGCGCCGACCACGACCAGGTCGGCACCCGGGACCGCAGCGGTGATCGACGGCCAGGCGTCGAGCAGCACGGAGAGGCCCTTCCGTTCGTCGTCTCGGCCCAAGAACATGACGCGTCGCGGATCTTTCGGACCGGTCTCGTAGTCGTCCACGTCGATCCCGTTCGAGATGATCCGGTACGGCACGACCCCGTCGATGGCACCTGCGGCAACCCGGCTCACCGCGGTCACCACGTCGGCGTGACGCAGCAGCCGGCGGATCCCGCGTTTGCCGTAGCGATAGAGCATTCGGACCCACCCGGCGGATCGGCATGAAAGGTCGCGACGATGGCGACCCCGCGCAACCTCATGGCGGTCGTCGATATCGTCGGCATCAGGGGCTCGTGGATGTGGACTACTTCGAAATCCTGAACCGCGTCGGCGATCCTGGCACCGACGAGCGGGTCGACACTGATCGGTGTGCTCGCTCGGTTGGCCGGAACCACCGTCGTTCCGCCGACCAGGACGGCGCCTTCAGGGCCCTCGGTACCCGGTCCGATGAGCACGGCCTCGTGCCCTGCATCGCGAAGCCACCCGGTCAAGCGAGCGGTCTGGTCCTGAACCCCGCCGTGACGGCCGAGATCGTAAGGACAGACGATGGCGATCCTCACCCGCGTTCCTCCAACCAGACTCGATCCGACGGCCAGAGCGGCTGGAACAAGTGCCACTGGGTCGGCCTCTCCCGAATGATCTCTTCGAGTTTCCGAGCGATCTCCTGGGTGCCGACGCGGATCCGTTCACGGCGGTCATCGATGTCCGGCATCACCATCGGTTCGTGAACCACCAGTCGGTAGCCCGCGCCGTCTTTGAAGTACGGCCCGACCGGGAAGATGGCGGCACCGGTCATCTCGGCGAGCACCATCGCCCCAGCCGGCATGGCGGTCATCTCCCCGAAGAACTCGACCTCGACGCCCTTCCCCGTGACGTCACGGTCGGCGACGAGAGCGACACTCTGGCCATCTCGTAGACCACGCGCCAAGCGCCGCATCATCGCCCCCCGGCCGGCGAGCACCACTTCGATCCCGAACGCGGCTCGGGCATCGACGAACCAGTCGGTGATCCGCTGGTTGGGGAGGTCTTCGGCCACCGCGAGCACGGGAAGTGACAACGAATCCCCGACCGGGCCGGCGGCTTCCCAGTTCCCGCAGTGCGGGAGAACGAAGATGACTCCCCGACCGGAGTCGCGTGCCTCCCTGAGCGGTCCAAGGCCGAGGACCTCGGTACGTTCGAGAACGGCGTCTTCGCGGCGGGGCCGGAACCAGAACACCTCCGCCCAGTAGCGGCCGTAGCTGCTGAACATCTCTCTCGCCGCGGCGGTCACCTGGTCGTCGGTCGCCTCCGAGCCGAGCACTCGCCGCATGTGTCGCTCCTGGAGAGCCAGGCGGTCGTTCGCAACGTACGAGAGGAGGCGCCCGATCCCACGACCCGTGTGCCGCACCGCAGGCTCCGGGAGGAGGCCAAACAAACCCGAAACTCCTCGGAAGAGGAGGTAGGAGAGGAGGCCCTTCACCCGGGTAGTTGCTGCAGCGTCTTGCGCATCCGCTGCAACACGGTCAGTCCGGTGAGGACGACGAACACCCAGAGCGTTCCGTAGAGAACCGCCTCGCCCCAACCGTTGCTGATGCCGATGCCCGCGACCCCGATACCGACCAGCACGAGGATCATCCGTTCGGCGCGACCCATCCAGCCCCCCTTGCCCTCGGCACCCCAGGACTCCGCTCTCGCGCGCACATATGGGATCAGGAGCGAAAACGCCAGCGCCACGAGGCAGAGGATGAGGTCGCCGGCGCCGACCGGCTCGTCGCTGATGTAGATCGCCAGACCGATCCAGATGGCGATCTCGCCGAAACGATCCGACATCGTGTCGACGAACGCACCTCGATCGGACACCATCCCCCGCGCCCTCGCGACCGGGCCGTCGAGGGCGTCCAGGAACACGCCGAATGCGGCAACCAAGGCTCCCGTCACGAGCATTCCACCCGCGATGAAAAACGCACCGGCGATCGTGATGACCAACCCGAGGATGGTCACCACCGTCGGGGTGAAACCGACCTTCACGAGACCGGTTGCGATCGGTTGGAGGAAGGGTGCCGCTCGCTTGCGGCCCTTGAGATCAATCACGATTGTGGGCTCCTTCGGACGGAAAGGTACCACAGGATTCGGCGCCACCCTCGGCCACTAGGATTTCCGGACCGGATAGCCGGGCAGGCTGCGGCGACCACGGACCAAGGCGAAAGAGAGCTTCCATGACCGACGGAACGGCCCAGCTTCAGTTCAACGGTCAGCAGTTGGAGCTTCCCCTGCACGAACCGACGATCGGCAACGTGGGACTCGGCATCAAACACCTCCGGGCCGAGAGCGGATCCGTCACCTACGATCCCGGATTCGCCAATACCGCGTCGGCTCGTTCCACGATCACCTACGTCGACGGCGCTGCCGGTGAACTCCTCCATCGCGGCTACACGATCGAAGACCTGGCTGCGAACTGCTCGTTCCTCGAGGTGGCCTACCTGCTGCTCTTCGGCGACCTACCGGATCGGATCGAACTCGATACGTGGACTGAGGAGATCCGCCGGCACACGCTCCTCAGCGAGGAGATGAAACGCTTCTTCGACGCCTTCCCTCGCAGCGCTCACCCGATGGCGATCCTGGCGTCGGCGACGAACGCGATCTCGACCTTCTACGAGGAGTACCACGACCCCGGCAACCCGGCGGCCGCCATCGAGAGCGCCAACCGGCTGATCGCCAAGATGCCGACGATCGCCGCTTGGGCGTACAAGAAGTCGGTGGGTCAAGCGTACGTCTACCCGCGCAACGACCTGTGCTACGTCGACAACTTCCTCCACATGATGTTCGCCCTGCCCGTCGAGCCGATGGAGATCGACCCGGTGATCAGCCGCGCCCTCAACGTCTTGTTGATCCTCCACGCCGATCACGAGCAGAACTGCTCGACCGCGACGGTCCGCGGCGCGGGCTCGAGCCATGCCAACCTCTTCGCGTCCGTTGCGGCCGGTATGAACGCCCTGTGGGGACCGCTCCACGGCGGCGCCAACCAGGCAGTCATCCACATGCTCCAGGGGATCATGGACGACCCCGATGCCGACGTTCCTTCGGTCGTGGCAAGGGCCAAGGATCCCGACGATCCCTACCGCCTGATGGGGTTCGGGCACCGGGTCTACAAGAACTACGACCCCCGGGCCAAGGTCCTGCGCAGCTATGCGGCGGACGTCCTGGCACGCGCCGGTATGGACGACCCGATGCTCGAGATCGCCCAGCAACTGGAGGCGGTCGCCCTCGAAGACGATTACTTCGTGGAGCGCAAGCTGTTCCCCAACGTTGACTTCTACTCGGGGATCATCTTCCGCGCCCTCGGCTTCCATCCCCGGATGTTCACCGTGCTGTTCGCCATCGGGCGCCTTCCGGGTTGGATCTCACAGTGGCGGGAACAAGCCGAGGATCCCGAAGGACGGATCATGCGCCCCCGGCAGATCTACGTCGGCGAACCCGCCCGGCCCTACGTTCCCATCGCGGAGCGTTAGCGGCCGAAGCGGCCTCTAACGCTGTATTACGTATTACGTATTACGTATTACGTATTACGTACTACGTATCACGAGATCGCACGGATAGGCGATTCGATTGGTCGCGAGTCACGAGTCACGAGTCACGAGTCGAAAGCTCGGGTTCCGTTTCCTCCCCCCGCGAGCGGAGCGAGTGTTGGGGGAGGTGACTCCGGCCGGCTGAGGCCGGAGGCGGAGGGGGCTCGTAGTCCCGCCTCTTCCTCGCCACTCGCGACTCACGCTTCGGGCACTTGTTCCATGTAGGTGTCCACCACGTGGGCGTCGATTCCGTCGACGCGGACGAGTCCTCGCTCTGAGGGTGGGTCGTCGGCGCTGAACACGAGAACGTTCCACACGGGGCGGGCGCGCCATCCGACGAAACCGACGGCGGCCGAGGCATGACCGACCGGGAACCGGACCGCTCGGTTGGCTTCCTCGAGGGCTTGCCGATCGGGTACCGCCAGGTGCCAGCCGGCGACCAGGTGATACAGACCGACCACCACCAGCGGCACGACCGCCGTCCACCACATCAACGCAGGAAGCCCCATGACGATCAGCGAACCGACTCCCACGGCGGCCACGAGATAGACCATCCCGGCCCGCCGGCGCCGCGCCGTGTCGGGCACCGAGTAGGGCCCGATGACGTTCGAGTCGAGTTCCTCGGGAATCGCCGCCGCTTCGGCCACATCCTCCGGAACCTCGATGGCGCGCCAGTCGCGGCGCTCTTCGTCGTTCATGCGGGGTCCATGTCCTCGCCGAAGGCTTTGTCGACGAGCGCGGGCTCCACCGCCTGGTCACCGTGACGCCGGTGCCAGCGATCCCACAGCACGAGCATGCTCGGGAGCACGAGGATCGCGGCGAGGAGGGAAAGCAGGATCGTGTACGCGGTGACGAGACCGAACTGACGGAACGGGATCGTGGATGAGGTGACCAGGATGCCGAAGCCGAAGATCGTGGTCAGCGCCGAACCGGCCAACGCCCCACCGGTGTGCGTCAGGGTCGATTCGATGGCCGTGTTCTCGTTGTCGCGCCGGACTCGATCCTCTTCGTACCGGTGCGTGACGTGGATCATGTACGGGATACCGATACCCACCGCCAGCGCCGCGACGGTGGCGGTGATCGGCCCGAACGGGATCCCCACGCCCCACATGATCCCGAACGCGAGCACGACCACCAGCACAACGGGCAGCGTCGTGATGACGCCGAGCATGGGACGTCGCACTTCGAACCAGAAGTTGATGACGAGCAAGATCAACACCGCCAAGAGGGTGTAGAGCAACGACGTCACCTGCGAGTCGCGCAAGGTCCCGACGATCACGTTGCTGACGATGGAATCCGACGTCGCCACCACCGTGAGCCCGGCATCGGTCACCGGGGCGAACGCCGCCTCGAGGTCCGTGCTGAGCTGGGCGGCACCGTCCTCGCCGGCCTGAGTCTGGATGATGAAGACCGCTGAGTCGTAGCCGCCTCCGTTCTCGTGGAGAACCCCTGCTGCCTCGATGGGCGCTGCTGCGAACAGGGTGTCGTACAGGGCGGGCACGTCGGCGTCCGGGCTCACCGTGAAGCTGGTGGAGGTCATGCCGGCCACACCGGCCGCCTGCGAGATGGCCTGGTCGAACTCGGGCGATGTCGGGTTCGCCTTCTGCAGCACGAGCGAGACCGGGGATTCGGCGGACGGGAAGTCACCGAAGACGATCACGTTCGACGTACCGGCGAGGTTCATCGTCGTACCCACCATGGCGTTGTAGGCCTCAGGCGTGGCGACGTTCCCTTCGACGAGCACCTGGGTGGTCTCGCCGAAACCACCGCCGTAGTCGTCGTTCAGTTCCTGGAGCGTCGACCGCAATGGTGACGTCGTCGGGATGAAATCGACGAAGCTGAACTTCGCTTCGAGGCGACTCGTGCCGAAGACGCCCAGCACGGCGAGAACCAGGGTGACGATCAACGTCGGAATCGCCGCATGCTGGGCCAGCCACGCGGTCTTGCCGATCATGCGCGGCAGGAAACGAGAATCACCGCCCCGGAGACTCGCACGGTCGAGCGCGCCTCGCGCTTCGGCGCGACGGTCGAGAAGGAGACGTACCGCGGGCACGAAAGTCATCATGATGAAGAACGACGCCGTGATGCCCACGGCGGCCAACAGACCGAACTCCCGCAGCGCCGGGATATCACTGAACAGATTGGTGAGGAACCCGACGGCGGTCGTGATCGTGGCGAGCACGAGTGCCACCCCAACCGTTCGGATCGACACCGTCACCGCGTCCGCCACCGGTTCTCCGTCGGCGGCCTCCTCGCGGTACCTGGTCGTGATGTGGATCGAGTAATCCACGCCGAGACCGATGAGCAGAATGGGGAGGATCTGGGTCATCGGGCCGGCCTCGCCGTAGACGAGGTAGCCGACGCCGTTCATGATCCCGATCGCGAACACGATGCCGATCATCGTCACGAGCGTGTCGGCAACCGTGCGGCGCAGTCGACCGCTGGTGAAGGCCCACACCACGAACACCAGAGCGAACACCGCCACCGCGCCCAGTAACAGGGGTCCGGTGTCCCAATCGCCCATCGCCTCCGGCAGCGTGTCGGGGAAGCTCCTGGCGAGACTGGGGACGACGAGCAGGGCGATCGCTCCGAGCATCGCGATGGCGCCGGCGATCGCGATCACCTTGTTGCCGGTCTTGCGCGGGAACACGAGGAACACGGTGGCCAGAACGAGAAGGATGATGAGACCGGCGCTGGCGAAGAGCCGACCGATCTCGGCCTGGAACTCGTCCTCGCCCGAGAACAGCAATTCGAACGAGAAGGGCTCGGCGGTGATCCCATCGGGAAGGGGCGTGGCGGTGATCTGCTCCGCCGCGACCCCCGACGCATCGACGAACGCCTGGTCATCGAAGGAGCCGATCGAGAACGACAGCATGAGCCCGCTCGGAGAGGTCATGGCTTCTCGATCGGCGGTTTCCGGAAGCAGACCTTGCACCAGCCCGGCCTGCTCCGCGGGCATCTCAGAGACGGCCAGGCCGTAGAGTTGCTTGACCTCGGCATCGGTCGCGGGTGCCGGTGCCCCCTGTGCGATCGCCTGTTCGACCGGGCTCAGGTAGGAAACGACCGGGGGTGTCTCCTCATCGGTCACCAGATACGTTTGGAGGGCGCCGCCGAGGATCGACTCAGTGACCCTCCTCGTTGCGTCGACGCCGTCGAGGGTGATGACGTCGCCGGTCTCCGACGACACGACCACCTGCATGACGCGCTGGTTGGTTTCAGCCCCGAACTGCTCGCTGATCGTCTCCTGAGCGATCAGCTCGGGGGCGTCGGGAGCGAAACTCTCGTTCTGATCCTCGCTGGGCTGGAACTGCCCGCCCAGGCCGCCGAGCACGAGAGAGATCACGATCGTCACCAGGATGACGAGCCAGGGAAAACGGCGCACCGCAGCGGCGAGGGAGTTGACGAGTGTCTTCACGACGAAGCGGACCTTTCGAAGAGCTCTGGGAGTCGAGTCAGGGTAAACGCGATGCGGTGTCTAGACCGTCCGCCGCGTCCAGTGAGCAGAATCGGCTCAGCGAGGCGGCGCGCAGTACGCGCCGACCTCGTCGACCGCAGCATCGAGCGGTGTTCCCCGACGCTCGCCGTCGTCTTCGCGCATCCTGAGCCCGACGGTGCCTGCATCGACGTCGCTGTCGCCGACCACGAGCACCGCGGGGTGCTTCTGGACGATCGCGCGCCGGATCTTCTCGCCGACCGTCTCGTCGTGAAGATCGACCTCGACCCGCAGACCGGCATCACGCAGCCTCGCGCCCACCTCGTTCGCGTACGCGTCGTGACGGTCGGCGACCGGGATGACGGTGGCTTGTAGCGGCGCCAGCCACCCCGGAAACGCTCCCGCGTAATGCTCGACGAGCACTCCGATGAACCGCTCGACCGAACCGAACAACGCCCGGTGGATCATCACGGGCCGCTCGTGCATGTTCTCGGTCGTGGTGTAGGAGAGATCGAAGTTCTCGGGTTGGGCGAAATCGATCTGGAAGGTGGACAGCTGCCACCTCCGGCCGATCGCATCCCTGACGTGGAGGTCGATCTTCGGGCCGTAGAAAGCGCCTTCGCCGGCGGCAACCTCGTAGGGAATATCCGCGGCTTCGAGCGCGCTCGCCAAAGCGGCTTCGGCGACGTCCCAGAGCTCCGGGTCGCCGATGAACTTCTCGGGATCTCGCGTCGACAGGTCGGCCTCGACTTGGTCGAAACCGAAATCGCGGAGCACCATCAGCACGAAATCGAGAAGCGATTGGAGTTCGTCCGGCATCTGGGCAACGGTGGTGAAGATGTGGCTGTCATCCACGGTGAAACCCCTGGCTCGGAGCAGGCCGTGCAAGACGCCCGAGCGTTCGTACCGGTAGACGGTGCCCAATTCGAAGAAACGGAGCGGCAGCTCGCGGTAGCTGCGGCTCTTGCTCTTGTAGATGAGGATGTGGAACGGGCAGTTCATCGGCTTGACGAAATAGCGCTGACCGTGGTCGAGCTCCATCGCCGGATACATGGCCTCGGTGTAGAACTCGGTGTGTCCGCTCGTGTCCCACAGGTCCGCCTTGGCCACGTGCGGGGAAACCACGTACTCATAGCCGTGAGCGAGATGGGTACGACGGCTGTAGTCCTCGATCTCCTTGCGCAGGATGCCGCCCTTCGGGTGCCAGATGGCGAGGCCGCTCCCGAGTTCCGTCGGGAACGAGTAGAGGTCGAGCTCCCGACCGAGCCGTCGATGGTCGCGCTTGTCTGCCTCTTCGAGCCGGTGCAGGTAGGCCTCGAGTGACTTCTTCGACTCCCAAGCCGTCCCGTAGATACGCTGCAACTGGGCGAGGTGCTCGTCTCCGCGCCAGTACGCCCCCGAAGATCGAAGGAGCTTCACCGCCTCGAGACGTCCCGTGGACGGCACATGCGGCCCGCGGCACAGGTCGACGAACCCGTTGTTGCGGTACACGCTGACTGCTGCTCCGGCCGCACCCTCGTCTTCGTCGACGCTTTCGATGATCTCGACCTTGAAAGGTTGATCGGAGAACTCGGCGAGTCCCGCTTCGATGGTGAGTTCCTCGCGCACGAACGGCTGGTCCGCGGCGATGATCTCGTTCATCCTCGCCTCAATCGCCTCGAGATCCTCCGGAGTGAACGGTCGACCGATCTCGAAGTCGTAGTAGAAGCCGTCGACGATCGAGGGGCCGATGGCGAACTTCGCACCCGGATAGAGATCGAGGACCGCCTGGGCCATCACGTGCGCGGACGAGTGCCGGAGCACCGCGCGGCCGGCGTCCGTGGAATCCGTGATGACCGTGAACGCACCACCTGTTTCGATCGGACGGGTCAGATCGAACTCGACACCGTCGACCGTGACGGCCACGGCGGCCTTCGCCAGCCCCGGGCCGATCTCCGTGGCGACGTCGAGCCCGGTGGTGCCGGATGGGTACTCGCGTACCGAGCCGTCGGGAAGCGTGAGTTGAATGGACACTTTGCCCCTGCCTCGTCGATGAGCCCGTAAGGCTACCTGGGAGTCCGTTACGTGCAGCCGAGCCCGTCCCGCAGGAAGAAGCCTCCCGCGAAATACCGCAGGATTTCGCGTTCCCGTTCTACGCTGGTCGTCGAGTCACGCGAGCAGGAGGCTACGGATGTTGGAGATCGCAATGGCGGCCCTGTTCATCACCGTTGCGGTCGTCGCAATCGGGAGGGGCAGCCAGCGGATCGCATGGTCGTCGCCGGGGGTCCTCAGCCCGGTGATCGACGAAGAGATCACCGCGGACCTTCCCTGTCCGTGGTGTAGCGCGCAAACCGTCGAAGAGGATCGATGCTGTCCGTCGTGCGGTCAGGTTTTTGGCTGAGCATCACCGGGAGAGCACCTGTTCCAACTCTCGGTTGGCCACAGTAGGTTCCATCCCCAACGATCGGTAGAGGGCAACCGCTTTCGCGTTCGCCTCGTCGACCCAGAGCATCCCGGTGCGTGCCCCTCGGGCTTCGAGCGATGCGAAACCGGCCGTCACGAGCGCCCGGCCCAGTCCGCCTCCACTTCGCGCCGGATCCACTGCCACGACGTAGATCTCACCCACCGCGTCCGGATGCTGTTTCGTCCAGCAGAACCCGAGCAGGGCCCCGGCAGACCGCGCCACGAGGAAACCCTCGGGCTCGTACCAGGGAAGGCCCATCTGCTCGCCGAGACTCTCCCGGTTCATCCCCGCGGCTTCACGATGCCCGGCGAATGCCCGGTTGTTGACCGCGATGATGCTCGTGATATCGCGCGACGGTTCGATCGGTTCGATGGTGACCCCCGACGGCAGGGCGCTGCTGGGGATTTGCTTCAGGTCCGTCTCCATCCGGAGGAGACGCCGCACCTCCCGGTATCCGAGCGCTTGCGCGGCGAGAACCTGCGGTTCTCGCCACGACCACAGTGAACACGCTTCGCCGGGTGGGATCATCTCTCGCGCCGCGGTGAGCGCGACTTGTTCGGACCCTGCGGAGCGCGCGTCCGGATCGACGGCAACCTCCAACGACCAGTGCCGACCCTCCCGGCCGCGGCGAACGGCGGCCACGGCTACCGCCAGCACCCGGCCGTCGCTCCCCCACGACCCGACGATCGCGTCGGCCGCTCCGCCGAGCCGGATCTCTTTGTGTTCGGAGAATCCCGGGTGCCCGTCGACCGACTCGACCCGAACGAGGAGGTCCCCGATCGCTTCTCGGTCTGTCTCGAGGATCTCCATCGCGCGACCCACGATACGGTCCGGCGCACCCCGCCACGGCGAGCCGCAGCAACGGCGACGCGAAAACACGTATCCTCTGCCCTCGTGAACAAGGTAGGTCTCATTCTCGGTGGCGGCGGGGTCACGGGTGCCTCGTACCATTTCGGTACCCTGTTCGCCCTCCAGATGGCCACCGGCTGGGATCCGAACGACGCCGAGGTGATCATCGGCACATCGTCGGGCGCATTCGTGTCGGCGCTCATTCGGGGTGATGCCCTCGACCTCGACGCTCTCGTCGGAAGGGCGACCGGACACGACGAAGTTGCGGAACACCTCCGGGGATACGTGTATCGGAGGGCTCGTCCCGGTGGCGTGCTGCGCTGGATCCAGAAGGGTGTGATCCCCGGGCTCACCCGTCCCGGGATCGGTCTCACCCTGGGGAGCCCCGGCATGTACCTGACCGACGGGCTCGCCGGCTGGGTCGAGTCTTCGATCGGTGATCTCGCCGACGGCTGGCCGAGCCGACCCACGGTGATCGTCGCATATGACCTCGACGGCCGGTATCGGGTTCCGTTCGGCACCGAGGGCGCTCCCGACGTGCCGCTCAAACGGGCCGTTGCCGCCTCGAGCGCGGTGCCGTTCGTCTACGAACCCGTTCGCATCGACGGACGATGGTACGCGGACGGCGGCGTGGCCTCGGGCACGAGTGCGGATCTGCTGCTCGCCAACCCAGAACCACTCGACCTCGCTCTGATCATCGCTCCAATGGCGGCCTCAGAATCGCGGCCGGGCGGAAGGTTCTACGAAGACATGCTGGACCGCGCGGGCCGTAGCGCGCTCGCGACGGAACTCGACCTCATCCACCGGGAGTGGCCCGACTGCGAGGTCCTGGTGCTGCGACCCGACGACCGGGTCCTCGAGGTCGCCCGGCCGAACCCGATGTCGGTCGACGCGGCAGTTCCGGCGTTCCTCGCCACGTTGCGCTCGATGAGAGACGAACTGGCCCACCCCTCGACCTGGTCCGTGCTCGAACGACATCTCGTCGATCCCGCCCTGCAACACTGACTTCTGAACTTCTGGCGTCCGCATCCGCATCATCGTGCGCCCCGGGACGCCAGACGTCTGTTCGGTGTGCCGCTACGGCTCGATCGGCTCGAATCGGGCTTGGAAGAAGCGCAACTGGTCGGGTTCGTAGGTGAACCGCAGGCCCTTGACCGCGCGTCGATCCTCGTAGACCTCGACCACCGATTCCGCGGTGACGTCCATGTGCGACTGCGTGTAGACCCGGCGCGGGATCGTAAGTCGCACGAGCTCCAGCTTCGGATGACGGTTCTCTCCCGTCTCGGGGTCACGACCCGCGGACACGACGCCGCGCTCCATGCCCCGGACACCCGAGTCGAGGTAGATGGCGGCGGCGAGAGCCTGGGCCGGGAAGTGCTCCTGCGGAAGGTGATCCAGGATCTCGGTGGCGTTGAGGAACACACCGTGACCGCCGATCGGGCGCACCACCGGGATCCCCGCTTTGATCAGGGTCTCCCCGAGGTACTCCACCTGCCCCACCCGTGCCCGCACGTGGTCGTCGGTCGCAACCATCTCGCGGATGCCCTCGGCGAGGGCCTCCATGTCACGACCCGACATGCCGCCGTAGGTGTGCAGCCCTTCGAACGCCACCAGCAAGGCGCGGGCTTGCCGGGCGAGCTCAGGATCGCGCAACGCCAGGAACCCGCCGATGTTGACGAGGTTGTCCTTCTTCGACGACACGGTCGCGCCGTCGGAATAGGAGGCGATCTCGCGGACGATCTGTGCGATCGAGAGGTTCTCGTATCCGGCCTCGCGTTGCTGGATGAAGTACGCGTTCTCGAGGGCACGGGTCGCGTCGAGCATCACGTAGATGTCGTTCGCCCGGCAGTACTCGTAGACCTCACGCAGGTTCGCCATCGACACCGGCTGCCCGCCGGCCATGTTCACGTTCGTCTCGAACGAAACGTACGGCACACGGTCCGCCCCGTACTCATCGACGACCGCACGGAGCTTGTCGAGATCGATGTTCCCCTTGAAGGGATGGATGCTCTCGGGCTCATGAGCCTCGTCGATGATCACGTCGACGAAGATGCCGCCGGCGTATTCCTGGTGGAACCGGGTTGTCGTGAAGTACATGTTCCCGGGGATGACGTCACCGGGCCGGATCAGGATCTGGCTCAAGAGGTGCTCGGCGCCGCGGCCCTGATGGGTCGGGATCAGTTCCTCGTATCCGTACACGTCGCGAACGGCGTCGACGAGTTTGTAGAAGCTGCGGGCGCCCGCATACGACTCGTCCCCGAGCATCAACGCCGACCACTGTCGGTCCGACATCGCGGAGGTCCCGGAGTCGGTGAGCAGGTCGATGTACACGTCATCGGAACGAAGCAGGAAGGTGTTGTACCCGGCCTCGGTGATGGCGGCTTCGCGTTCCTCGCGGGTCCGCATCGTGATCGGTTCGACCATCTTGATCTTCCAGGGCTCTGCCCAGCTGCGCTGTGTCATGTGTGTTTCCTCTCTTCGAACCTCGCTGGATCGGTACGTTCAGACCGCTTTGAGAGCCTCGCCGATGTCGAGGATCAGGTCATCAGGGTTCTCGACACCCACCGAGAGACGAACCAGGGATGGAGTGACCCCGAACTTCTCCTTCTCGTCGGCGGGCACGCCCATGTGCGTCATCGTGGCCGGGATCTCCACCAGGCTCTCGGTGCTGCCCAGGCTCACCGCCAGGTGGATCAAGCTCAGGGAGTCCACGAAGCGGGCCGCGGCGTCTTCGCCGCCTTCGACCTCGAAGCTGATCATCGCCCCCGGCGCGAGGCACTGCCGCTTGTACAGGTCGTGTTGCGGGTCCCCTGCATCGAGGAGACCGAGGTAGCTGATCCGGCGTACCTTGGGGTGTTCGTCGAGGAAAGTGGCGACTCGCTGCGCGTTCTGCGTCTGCCGGTGCATCCTGAGGCTCAGCGTCTCGAGGCTCCGCATAACGAGCCACCCCGTCCAGGGCGAGGCCATCGAGCCGAGGAGCACACGCATCCCGGCGATCGGGGCGATCACCTCGGCGGAACCGAGCACGGCACCGGCGATGAGGTCCGAGTGCCCGCCGATGTACTTGGTGGCCGAGTAGACGACGAGATCGGCTCCATGGACGAGGGGATGCTGCCACAGAGGTCCGAGGAACGTGTTGTCGACCGCGACGAGGGCGCGCCGGTCCTCCGGCGAGTGGTCGTCGGCGATCTGCCGGGCCATCTCGATGTCGAACAGGTCGTTCGTCGGGTTCGCCGGGGTTTCCATGAAGATCATCCGCAGCCCGGCGTCGCCCTCCGCTTCATCGAGCAACACATCGATCTGGGCGCGGGACATCCCGGGTTCCCATTCGACGGAGGTCACCCCGAGGGTGGGCAGGATCCCACGCACGAGCTCGTCCGTGCCGCCGTACAACGGCGCGGTGTGGAGGAGGACGTCTCCGGGCCGCAGATACGAGAGCAGCGTCGTCGAGATCGCCGCCATGCCACTCGAGAACGCGAGGGCACGTTCGGCGTCGTCCCACAGGGTGAGCCGATCCTCGAGGATCTCGAGATCCGGGTTGTTCATTCGGCTGTAGATGAGACCGCCGGTCTCGCCATCTTCGGCGTCGGCCGTGCCGTGAGCAAGTTCGAAGTACCGCTTGCCTTCGGCCGCGTTGCGGAAGGTGAAGGTGGATGTCTGGAAGATGGGGATCTTCAACGCACCCTCGGACCATTCCGGTCGGTAGCCGTAGCCCATCATGAGGCTCTCGGGCGAAAGTTGCTTCCCGGCAACGGTGTCGTCGTATTCTTCGCGCATCGTCATTCTCCTCTGTCCGGAGTTCGACCGTCTCGCCACGGAACCGTAGATTCTCCACCTTCGCATCGCGATTGTGGGGTATCCTCTCCATCACCGCAAGGCATTCCGTAGAGGATTCGGAAGGAACCCGATATGAGCCCGCCCGACCGAACAGATCGCATGATCATCGCCCTTCTCCAGGAGAATGCGCGGTTGTCGAACAAGGAACTCGCCGCCCGGGTGGGGATCGCTCCCTCCACGTGTTCGGAACGGGTGCGACGTCTCGAGGCGTCCGGGGTGTTCCGCGGGTTCCACGCTTCGGTGGACCCTCGGGCCCTCGGCATCGGACTCCAGGCGATGATCGCGGTGCGACTGCGGAGGCACGCCGCCGACGAAGTCGACGGGTTCCGCCGCCATGCGAGCGAAATGCCCGAGGTGGTCAGCATCTCGCACGTTGCGGGAGCGAACGACTTCCTGGTCCACGTCGTGGTTCGCGACGCCGATCACCTCCGAGATCTTGCTGTGAGCGGATTCACGACACTCCCCGAGGTCGACCACATCGAGACGGCCCTCATCTTCGAACATCTCCAGAAGGGTGCACTCCCGGATGTTTCGAGAACCTCAGGTGACGGATAAGGGCTGCGCCGGCCCGCGCTTCGGCATCACCCGGTGTGTGTCTCGAGGAAACGGAAGATCGTGTCCATGAGACTGGGATCGGTGACGAGAGCCGGGTCGTTGTGATCGGCCCCCTCCACCGCATGGAACTCGGCATCGAGCGCGGCGGCGAGACGCCGGCTCTGATCGTATGGCACGGTCCGGTCGGCGGTCCCGGCGATCACCAGCGTGGGGACGGAGATCGATTCCGCCCGATCGAGTGACGGGTACCGGTCGCGGAGGAGCCATCGCACCGGGAGCCACGAGAAGTGGTGAGCGGCGGCATCGGTGAGCGATGTGAACGGTGAGCGCAGGACGAGCGCGTCCGGAGGCGACTCCGCGGCGAGCCCAACGGCGACCCCGCTTCCCAGCGATTCGCCGAAGTAGACGATCCCGTCGTCCCCCAGCCCGGCTCCCTCGACGAAGGCCAGGGCCGCACGGGCATCTCGATGCAGGCCGTTCTCATCGGGACTGCCGGGGTTTCCGCCGTATCCCCGGTAGTCGACGAGAAGCACCGAGAACCCCGCCGCGGTGAGTCGACTCCCGAGAGACACGCGGTCTCGTCGTGTGCCCGCGTTGCCCGGGAACACGATGACCGCGACCGACCGTTCGACGACGCTATCCGGTGCCCCCAGCCACGCTCGCAGTGCCAACCCGTCTGCCGCGGCAATCTCGACCGTTTCCCAACCAGACGGCGGCGTCCCGGGATCAGGACCGGGAAGGTAGATGAGGCGGCGCTGGAAGATCCACGCCGACGCGCCGACGGCGGCGACCAGCACGAAGAGCACACCGAACGTTTTCAACATCTGCATCGCGATCGGTCTCACGGTACCGCGACCCGGATACGGCCGTTCACATCCCGTCGGCAATGGGGTCGACATCCGCCGGTCGTCGGACCTTTCCGCCGAAGAGCATGGTCTTGAGGTCCTTCGATGCGCCCGAGAACACGCTTCGGAACGCGAGGAACCCGAACCCGAAATACGAGACGATCCCGACCGCGACGAGGATCACCAGACGGACCACGATGCTGCCGAGATCGTCGATGAGGAGTCGGGTCCCGTAAACAGCGACGGACATCGCGATGGTGGTGGCTGCTGCCGGCCAGAGCGCCCCGAACACGGAACCCCACCGCAACGAGATGGGCCCCCGCAGAAAACCGATCTGAAGCACTCTCGTAGCCGCCGATCCGATCAGCACGACGAAGGCGACGGCGACGAGCCCGCCTTCCTGGATCGTGAACGACAGCCCGACGACGATCATCGCCGCCCACGTCAGGTTCACGAAGATGTTGCGCGAAGGCATGCCCAAAGCGGTGAGGATCGACGAACCGACCGGTCCGATCACGTTCACTGCGGCGGCAACCGCCAGGATCGCCATCGGTTCGATCGCATCGAGCCATTGCGATCCGAATGCGACACGGATCAACTCGTTCGAGAGAAGCGCCATCCCGATCAGCACCGGATAGGCCGCGAGCGTGATCAACCGGACGGAATCGTGATAGCCGCGGCGCACCCGCATGCGGTCGGTAGCGAAACCGGAGACCGTGACGAACAGCGTGCCCGAGACGGCCGCGGTCATCCGGCGTCGGAGAAGATCGGGCAGCACAGAGGCGATGTAGTACGTGCCCAGTGCGGCAGATCCCAGCATCGAGCCGACGAACCAGTAGTCGACGTTCTTGGCGACATACTGGGAACCTCTCATACCGAGGAACGCGGCGTTGAAACCCAGATCCTCTCTGATCCCGGACCAACGCAGGTGAAACGACGGCAGCCACCCCGACATGATCCACTGCGCACCCATCCGGAACGCGGAGCTGCCAACCCTGCCGAGAACGATCGCCCACGCACCCAGCGGGGTCAAGGCAGCCAGCGGGATGGCGATGGCCATGTAGAGAACGAAACCGCCGACGGCTGCGCTCGACGTCTCCTTGAATCGGAACTCGCGGAGAAGCAACGAACGCGGAACCGACACGACCAGCCCGAAGAGGAGCGACAGACTGGCCACCGCGAGGTATGGGGTGGCGGCGGGGTTACCGGCCAGCGAAGCGAAAACGGGAGCAAGCAGCGTGGCGGCGATCAGGGCCCCAACGCCGACCAGCGATGAGACCCAGAACATCGAGGACAGGTATTCCTGGTCGATGTGCTGTCGCCGTACCACCGAGGCTCCGAACCCGGCATTGGTCACGATCCCGAACAGCACCACCACGAGGGACACGACCGCGACGATCCCGAAGTCGTCGGGTGTGAGGAGGCGCGCCAGCGCCATCGTCGACAGGACCTGGAGGGCCTGAAGCGCGACACCTTCGATCGCCCCCCACCGCCCACCGGTGAGGGCAACGGTCCTCATCGATCCTGCGGCTCGACGAACCGCCGCAACCTCCTCGAGGTCGCGACCCTGCCGCGTTCCGCTGGGTTTCTCTCCGTCCGTCACCGCCCGCACCCCACGATCATCCTGACCACCTTCCCCGTCCCTGAGATCCCTCCCCATGATATGTCCCGCACGCGGTTCAGCGGATCACCCCGAACCTTCGTCGACACGAACGAACCCTGCCGCCGCCGCGGCACCGAGCATGAGGATCCCGGCGGCGGCGACAACCGCGACCGCAGGCCACGGCTTCAGACTCCGATCGGCCAGAAGGATCCCCGTCGCGATTCCCGCCTGGACGATCCCCGCAACGACGACCACACGGGTCACCGACCACCCTCGATCTCGGAGTTGGTCGTAGACGTGAGAACGGTCACCCGCGAATAGGGCCTGCCCTGCGGTTCGCCGACGCGTCAGCGTCACGAAGAGATCCAGGCCGATCACTCCGAGCATCGCGGTGGCGAGCAACAGCATCGGAAGACCGACATCCGGGGTGAAGGCCACCTCGGGAGGAACGGAAAGGAGCATCGCGTAGGCCAAGGTCGCACCCACGACATAGGCACCGCCGTCTCCGAGGAAGATCCGTGCGGGCTTCCAATTGAGGGCGAGGAACCCCGCCAACGCCCCCGCCAGCATCACGGCAGCCGCCACGCCGAGCGTGCCGCGGGTCTGCGACAAGACGGCGAGACCGATCGCGGCGATGCCCGCAGTCGAACCGGAGAGCCCGTCCAAGCCGTCGATCAGGTTCACGGCGTTCGCCGCAACGGTCACCAGCACCGCGGCAAGGAGCACCCGTGCCCACAGCGGTCCGGGAAGCTCGGCGAACGCGCCGAGCGCGATGCCGGCTCCCACTTCGAGGAACAACCGCAGCGGTGCGGAGAGACCGACCCGATCATCGACGAGCCCGACTGCCAGCAACACCGCGGTCGCTGCCAACAGACCGGCATCGAACCTCCCGACGATGATCAATCCGGCGTGGAGTCCCACGAACACACCGACCCCTCCGACCGGTGGGATCGGCGAGGCATGGGTCTTCAGCTTCTCGTCGGGAAGGTCCACGAACCGGAACCGACGCGCGAGCCGAGAGAACACCCAGGCCACCGCGAACGAGATGACGATGGCAGCGAGCACCGCGGCGCCGTCACCCATCACGCGGTCCCGAATTGGGCCGTTGCCGGGACCCGCAGCACACCGGTGAGAGTGGCGGGCCGATGTATTCTCCCCGTGTGTCCCAGGAAACCATCGAGCTCCTCACCGGTCCTGCGTTCCTCATCGGCATCCTTGCAGGGGGTACCGCGGTTGTGATCGGGTGGTTGGCATACCTCCTCTTCAACGAGGGGGACCGCCCTTCCAGAACCGGCGGGATCGTCCTGACCGTCGCCGCGCTGACCGCGATCACCGTCGTCGAAGAGATACCGTCCATTGTCGTTGTGGGGATCGCTCTCCTCGCGATCGCCGGGTGGATGCCGCTGCCGTCGATCTTCTCCCCGCTGCTTGCGTTGCCCGGTGCCCTGCTCATCGCGTTCGATGGCGGTATCCCGTCCGCCGACTGGTTACCTTGGTTCATCACCATCGCGATCGCCCTGGCCGCCCCTCTGGTCGCCTCGTTCGACCGGGCGTACGCCCCCACCGGCCTCCCGTTCCCGACGTATGCTCTCGCGGTCGTCGGTTTGTTCTTCACAGTTCCGGACACCGAGATCGCAGTCGTGCTGCTGGGCGCCGTGCTCGCCGGCACGCTCCTCGGCTGGCCGAAGCCCCTCTTCGCGATGGGCCGCGGTGGGGCATTCGCGCTCGTTGGATCCTTCGTGTGGGTCGCGGGCACAGGCGGAGCCGCCCGCCCCGTCACCGTGATCGTTGCCGTGGCATGTCTCGGGCTCCTCCTCGCCGAGCCCGTGGGACGCTGGCTCTCCCAACCGCTGGGGACGGTCCTCTCGAGCCGAACGATCGATCCCATCGTCGTTCTGGTCGCACAGTTCGCCATCGTGTTCTTGCTCTCCCGGGTCGTGACCCACATCGCCGGCGCATGGGCTACAGCAGCAGCAGCGGGAGCGGTCCTCGGCGTGGCGGCCCTCGCGGTGGCGTTCGCTACGAGAACACCAGAGCACTTGTCCGAACGCGCCTCACCTTAGGATCCGCCGCGGCATCGAACCTCGGCTGGACCGCGATCCGAGCGTCTTCTGCGATCAGGCGATCGTACTCTGCCGCCACACGTGTTCGACCTCGGTCTGATCCCAGCGAGCGCGGCCCATGTCGAAGAACAGATCAGACAAGGCTTGTTCGTCGGCCTCCGCGATCAAGTCCCTCGTTCGGTCGAGCGCGACTTCCATCGTGGCGGCTTCGGGAGCCGCGGGGTGCGCCATCAGGATCTTCTCGTGCGCGGTCGGTTGGAGCGGTTCGATCGAGAGATGCTCGGTGAGACGTTCCCCGGGTCGCGATCCCGTGATCCGGACCTCGATGTCCTTGTCGGGAACCAGACCCGAAAGCCGGATGAGGCGATGAGCCAGATCGACGATCCGTACCGGCTCGCCCATGTCGAGCACGTAGACCTCGCCGCCCCGAGAAAGCGCGGCAGCCTGGAGCACGAGCTGGACGGCCTCGTCGACCGTCATGAAGTAGCGCTCCATCTCCGGATCCGAAACGGTGACCGGGCCACCTTCCTTGATCTGACGAGTGAACGTGGGAACCACACTCCCCCGACTCCCGAGGACGTTGCCGAACCGCACCGCGGAGAGTCTGGGACCGCCCGGGCGCCGCGAGGCAACCTGGACGAGCATCTCAGCCATCCGTTTCGACGCACCCATCACACTGACCGGATCGACAGCCTTGTCGGTGCTGATCATGACGAGGTTGTCGGCTCCGAAGTCGGTGGCGGCCTGCACCACGATGTCGGTCCCGACGACGTTCGTCTTCGCCGCCTCACTCGGGCATCGTTCGAGGATCGGAACATGTTTGTGCGCAGCAGCGTGGAACACGACATCGGGACGGTGGCGCTCGAAGAGCGAACGGATCCGCTCTTCGTCCCTGATGTCGGCCAGTTCGAGGAGGAACCGGTCGGGACCCGCCCCCCTCCATCGCGGTATGGCGTCATGGAGATGGGTCTCGTCATGGTCCAGAGCCACGACCCGCGCCGGGCTGAAGTCGAGGATCTGTCGCACGAGCTCCGACCCGATGGAGCCTCCCGCTCCGGTCACGAGGACGGTCTTTCCGGCGATGAGACGCTCCACCGCGGCGAGGTCGGTGCGAACCGACTGCCGGGGCAACAGGTCCGTCAGTTCGAGATCGCGGATGTCACGCGTCCCCGAATCGTCCTTGAGGACCGACGCGATGTCCGGCAAGATCCTGAGCCTCACCTCGACGGACATACACAGATCCACGAGCTCTCGCGACAGCACGTCGGCGTTCGACGTCGCGAGGATCACCTGGTCGATGCTGTGGGTCTCCACCAGATCGGCGACATCGCCGACGCCTCCGAGGACGGGCAACCCGGACAATCGCCGTTTCGTGACGGGAGCGTCCGGGTCGGGCTCGATGAACCCGACCACGAAGACAGAGCTCGCGTCGGTCGATCGGTGCCGGGCCAGGTGGACCGCGTCTTCGCCGACGCCGACGACGAGAGCCCGCTCGGCAGCGCCGCTCAGGTCACCGAAACGGCGGAAGGAGAACATCCGGGACCAGAACCGCAACGCGCCCATGCCGCCGAGCGTCAGCAGGACTCCGACGACCAGCACCGAAACCGGGATCGGCCGCTCCGCTCCGGTGAGGCCGGTGCGATGCCAGATCAAAAGACCCGAGAGCAGGACGAAACCTGCGGTCATCGAGGCGGCGAGAAGCCGCACGGCCTCGTCGATACTGGCGTATTTCCATACGTGCCCGTAGTTGCCGAACACAACGTTGGCCCCGATATGAACCAACAGGATGATCGGCAATACCAGGATGAGTCGCGTCCACCACACCGAAGGCACGGTGCCCACCGAATCCATGAAGCGCATGCTCAACGCCGCCGAATACGCGAGGACGATCAGGATCGCCTCGATGATCGCGAGCGAAACGTCGGCCCGCGCCCCACTCACGTACCGCGCTACCCGGGTTCCCCACCCATCGACCTCACCCATGCTCCTACCCTTTCGTTCGACCCCCACTGGCCACCTGTCCTAACTCCCCTCACAGAGTACGCCTACCAAGAAAGGTCTCGAGAACCCTCCCATCGCGGCATGTGAACACCACACATCATACCGACCGCACCGGTACACTGCAACGATGGAAAGGGCTCGTGCTGAACCCGAGCGCCTCCACCTTCATCCGATGTCTCTGCCGGGGGTACCATGCGCGTCGCCCATCTCGCCACGGTCGATCTCAGCCTCCGCTACCTGGTGCTCCCGCAACTGCGCGCGGTCGTCGATCTCGGCGGTGAAGCCGTTGGCATCTCGGCCGACGGTCCCTATGTGAAGGAAATCGAATCCCTGGGGATTCGCCACATCGTGCTCCCCGGCGCAACCCGCAGCGTCGACCCGCGGGCCGATCTCGAGGCCATGATCTCGCTGTGGCGTATCCTGCGCCGAGAACGCCCCGACGTGATCCACACCCACACCCCCAAGCCGGGCCTGTACGGGAGGATCATCGGTCGGCTCGCCGGAGTGCCGGCGGTTCTCAACACCGTGCACGGGCTCTACGCAACCCCCGATGATCGACCTGCGAAACGCGCGATCGTGTACGCCCTCGAGGCCCTGGCGGCCCGATTCTCGGACGCGGAACTCATCCAGAGCGCCGAGGACTACGAGCTCCTGATCGAGCGCCGGATCACCCGACCGGATCGGACGGTGCTGCTCGGCAACGGGGTCGACCTCGAACGGTTCGCCCCGGTCCCGATCGAGGAGCGCTTGTCGGTACGACACGCCCTCGACATCGCCGACGATCGCATCGTGGTCGGCATGGTCGGGAGGCTCGTCGCGGAGAAGGGCTACAACGAGCTCTTCGAAGCCGCGAGGGATCTGGGCGACCGGTGCACCGTGGTCGTGATCGGACCCCACGAGCCGGACAAGGACGATGGGCTGGACCCCGCGGTCGTTGCCCGTGCCGAACAGGAAGGAGTGCGCTTCCTCGGGATGCGGTCTGATGTCGACGCGCTCTATCGGGCCATGTTCATCTTAGGGCTCCGCGCCCACCGAGAGGGTTTTCCGAGAGCGGCGATGGAGGCCGCCGCTACGGGGATCCCCGTCGTGGCTACGGATATCCGCGGGTGTCGCGAGGTCGTTGACCCCGGGGTCAACGGCTTGCTCGTCGCCGTTCGTGACGCCGCAGCCCTTGCGGCCGGCATCAACCGACTCAGCGAGGATGCGGAGATGCGCGCGGCGATGGGTGTGGCAGGGCGCGCGAAAGCGGAGCGTGATTTCGACGAGCGCAAGGTCGTGCACACGGTTGTTGCCGCGCAGGTGCGCGCCCTTCGAGAGAAGGGCCGTTTCCAGCGATTCGACGGTCCCTTCCCCGTTCGCATCCGCCGCGCCGAACCGCGTGATGCGCGTCTGCTCGCTCGTATGCACGCCGACGGGATCGACACCGGTTTCCTCGCCCGACTTGGTGTCGGGTTCCTCGAGCAGCTCTATCGCCAGATGCTCGCGTCCGCCGACTCGGTGGTCCTCGTCGCCGAGGATGGCTACGCCCCGGTCGGTTTCGTCGCCGGGACGGCCAACGTCGACGCCCTCTACCGGGAGTTCGCCCGCGATCGGGGCTTCCGAGCGGCGCTTTCGGCCTCGTTCCGTCTCGCTCGGCCGTCCACCATCCGGCGCGCCTGGGAAACGTGGCGCTACGACGGAGACCACCTCGACACGTCGGCCGAACTGCTGTCGATGGCGGTCGCCGAACCGTTTCGGGGTCTGGGGATCGGCAAGACGCTCGGAGTCTCGTTCCTGGAGGCGGTGGAGGCCCGCGGCGCCGAACGAGTCAAGGTGGTCGTGGGTGAAGACAACCGAGGAGCGCTGGCGGCGTACCGATCGATGGGTTTCGCGGAGAAGGGGATGATCGAAGTGCACGCCGGTGAGCGTTCGGTCGCCATGCTCTGGTCCCGAGCCCCCGTTGCGTCGGCGGTTTCGCGGCCTCAGGACAGTTGATCGCGCAAGATCCGATCGATCGACGTTGCCGCGATCCCAACGAGGTAGCGATCCGCCACGATGGCGCGAGCCCGGGATCCGAGCGTATCGCGTAGTGTTGCGTCGCCCGCGAGCCGCACCAGCGCTCGAGCCGCGGCATCCACGTCGCGCCCTCCGATCAACATGCCGGACTCACCGTCCGCGACGATCTCGTCCACAGCCCCAACGTCGTAGGCGACGACCGGCAGCCCGGCTCCTGCAGCTTCGATGACGACCCCGGGAAGACCCTCGGTTCGCGACGTCAACAGCAGAACGTCGGCCCAGGCGAGATGGGCCCGCACGTCCGGCGCAGGTCCGACGAACTCGACGGAACCCTCCATTCCCCGCCGCTCCACCTCGCTCCTCGCCTGCCCGGTGAGCGGCCCGGCTCCCACGAAACGCGCCTGGATCGCGCACCTATCCGTCGCCTCGGACACCACGTCGATCGCGGCGAGCGGATCCTTCTCCTCCGTGAGGCTGCCGACGACGAGTACGTTGAGTTCCCGTCCGTGCTGCTCGCGAGTGATCTCGAGGTACTCGCGTGGAATGCCCGAGGGGACGACATGAACCCGGTGGGACGGGACTCCGATGAGGTCGACGAGTTCTTTTCGCGTGTGGTCGGAGACGGCGAGGACGACCTGGTATCGGGAGACGAGAAGCCGGTAGCGCAGTACCTGGGCCTGCGAACGGAGCCATCCGGACGGGCTCCCGATCGCGACGTAGCCGAGCACCGGACGGCCCCGCATGCCGAGCGTGGCGACCGCGGTGTACCGCAACGTCGCAGATCCCCAGGCCAGCACGACCTGCGGTGCGTCGCTGCGGATCGCGGCCCGGAGGGGCTTGAGCACACCCATCGCCAAACCGCCGATGTCGGACGGCCCCCGATCGGTGAGCACGGTCGCGCTCGTCACCGGCGGCGGAGAGGATGACAACGCCACCACCGCAGGATCCCAGCCGAGACCCGAGAGCGCCCGCGCCGTCCGATCGGCCTGCACTTCGGCGCCGCGGCGCTGATTGGTCGTCGTCAGGATCATCAGCTTCGTGCCGGAGTGACGTTCCCTCGTGGGCCGCCCGGGAACCGGGTCACTCATCGTCGACTCCCCTGCCCTGCTTCAGCCGGCTTCGATCGCAGCGATCGAGCCCGCATGCACCTGGATCTGGACGATGGCGCCGGCAACACGCTCGACGTCTTCGAGCGGCAGATGACTCCAGATCGGGAGGCTCACCACTTGGTCACCGAGACGGTCCGTGACCGGGAGGATCGGCGTATCAACATCGGCGTACGCCTGTTGGCGATGAACCGGCGGGGAGTAGTACTTCCGGGTATTGATGCCCTCGGCCGCGAGGGCCGCCACGACGTCATCGCGAGAACAACCGAAGGCCGTCTCGTCGATCAAGATCGTGAAGTCCTTGAAAGAACTCCGGTCCCCGGGGCTCACCAGTTGCCAGGCGACTCCCGGCACATCCTGGAGGATCTCCCGGTATCGGGCCGCGACTCGATTGCGGTGCTCGACCCGATCTTCGAGATGATCAAGCGCCACGAGCGCCAGAGCCGCATGCAGCTCCGAGAGCCGGCCGTTGAGGCCGGGGAAAATAGTGTTGTAGTCCCCGGGGTTGCCGTAGTTCTTCGCGAGGCGAACGTGCTCGGCAAGAGCGGCATCGTTCGTCGTGACGAGACCCCCTTCGGCACCGCTGAGAACCTTGGTCGGCGTGAGGCTGAACACCTCAGCCAGACCGGAACCGCCCAGCGGCCGCGATCCCATCGGACCCTGCACCGACGAGCCCGCGCCGTGGGCCGCGTCGAAGATGAGTGGAATCCCTCGCTGGGACGCGGAGCGTTCGAGGCCCTCCACATCGCACGGGACCCCCGAGACGTGCACGCCGATCAGGGCATCCGGCTCGCCGGCGATCTCGTCGGGACCAACACACCACGTCGCGGGGTCGCAATCGAGGAACTGCGGCTGAAGCGCGTTCCAACGCACCGCGTGAGCGGTCGCGGTGAACGTGAACGAAGGTAGCGCCACCACTCCGTCGAGCCCGAGCGCCTGGATCACGAACAGCAGACCGGTGGTGCATGAAGACACGGCGATGCAGTGCTCGACGCCGAACTGCTCCCCGACACGCTCCTCGAGTCGGCGAGTCAGCGGCCCGTCGGTGAGCCACCCGCTCTCGAGGGACGCGGCGATGAGTTCCTCCACCTTCTCCTTGTTCTCGAGGGTGGGCTGAGCGAACGGAAGCGGCGGGTCGAAAGCGGGGGGGCCGCCGAGGATCGCGGGTCGATCAGTCATGCATTGATCTCCTCTCCGGAGATGGTCGTGGGTGCTCGGTCGGTGTCCGACCACTTGCGCCAGCCGAGTCCAACGATGGTCGCCAGCAAGAAGGGAATCACCTGCGAACGCTGCCTCGCCAGGATGCCGAAGTTGAAGATGGAACTGAACGCGATGACGAACGCGAAGGTGAACGAGAGGCTGTAGAGCACGTAGGGGACGCGCCGCAGCACGCGCCGGTTCGCCCACATCGTCGGGACCCGCCAGACGACGATCCCGAGGAGCAGCAGACCCTCGACCGCGCTCAGCAACATCCCGGGCGAAGAAGCTTCCTGCGGGAACGGACGAAAGATGACCCGCAGCGTCGCGGCGGGAACGTCCAGGGGTGACGTCACGGGGCGCCCGACCACCGCCGATCCGCCCTGGGCCGTCTTCCTCTGTTCTTCGGCGAGGAAGGTGTCGAGCCCCTCGTCGACGCCGAGCCGGGCACTCGCCAAGGGGACGAGGTACACCAGCGCCAACGCAGCCAGGCTCACGACGACGATGCGCGTCCAGCGATTGGAGCCGAAACGCCCGGCGCGACTCAACACCATGGCGAACACGATCGCACCGACCGCGATCACCAGGATGTGGGGACGGATCAGTCCGCTGAGCAACCCGCCGACGCTGATCAGGACGATGCCGGAGACGATCCGGGATGAGAACGCCAACGCCGCACCGTACGAGATCAGTCCGAGGGCGAACACGACCAAGGCATCTTTGCCCGTGCTCGAGGGCCAGAAGAGCATCGTGGGGAGGAAGAACAGCAAGACGAAGTAGGGCAAGGCACCCCACGCAGGGACACTGCGGCGGAAGGCCAGATAGAACAGGATCGTTCCGACGAACGACAGCGCGGCGAAGATCATGAATCCACCGATCATCGGTGGGATCCCAAGGGTGTAGATGAGACCGGTGATCTGCTTGGTCATCTGAGTACCGAAACCACCGCTGGTGACTTCCGGAACCTGGAAGGTGCGCCAGATCGGAGCGATCCTCACCCCGGTGTTGTGGTAGCCGAAGGCATCCCCGGATCCGTAGATCACCGTGACCTGATAGTACCGGGCGGCCGCACCGGCCATCTTGGCCAGGAACGCGAGTGGCAGCAGAAGCGTCAACCAGGAGCGATCGGCCTCGATCGCCATCGCCCCGGCCAGCAACGCCACGACGAGAAAACCCAGCCCGATGAAGGCGACCACCATCGCCGTCACGAAACCCGCCGTCGTCGCGGTCACGACGATGAGTGCGGTGAGTGCGATCCCGACGACCCAGGGCGCTTCTCTCACAGCAACTCCAGGTCCCCGAGCGCCAAACGCCAGCGATCGGCGTCCATGACATCGACATCGAGGGTCTCGAGCGGTCGGGCGACGAGGGTCATGGCGGTCACGGTCGGGACGGTGACCATGCCTGCCCTCCGGGTGGCGCGTCGCGCCGGTGACCCGGCGGGGAAGGACGCGATCGCGTAGGCCGCTCGTGTCCGATGGATGGCCTCGCGCAGCGCACGGGAGGGATCCGAACCCAGGGCGTCCGACACCACGAGCTCCCACCGACCGTTGCGGTTGTGCGGACGAACGATCACGGCGCCGTCACCTCCTCCGAAGGAACGATATCGCACGGTCGGGTGTGTGGCGTACCTCCACGTCAAGTATTCCGGAGTTCGTACGGTCGAGAGGTCTCCCGGGCGTTCCTTGCCGCCGGTCCGCCCGCCCACCGCGCCAGCCGGACCGGGCAGGGAGTCGACGTCGATGGTCGACCCACCGGGCGCCACACGGTTCGGATCGGGCTCCTCGGCTCCGCGGCGGCCGAACGCGTTGAACGGTTTGGGCCGGACCTGCACCCTGATCGGTGCGATCTGCTGCCATCCCATCTTGAGGTAACCGGGGCGAGAGCGATCGTTGGGGGTGTTGAAGATGAGGCGGATGCCGGCGGCTTGGGCCGCGTCGATAGCCTCGAGGGTCAGTTGCCGGAAGATGCCCCGTCGCTGAAACTCCGGATGCGTGGCGGTGTCGACGGCGCGGCCACACGGGATGATCCCGTCGCCGTGGCTGAGGTCCCACCGCATGAGCGCCCTCAGGCCGACGATCCGCCCGCCGATCTCGGCAACGAGGATGACCGAACGACCGAACGGGTTGTCGAAGTGTTTCCAGGCGAACATCTCGGGCGTACGTTGGAGAACCGAGGTCTGCCCGAGCGAGGCGGCCATCAGGTCGAGCACCGCGGGCAGATCCTCGTCCTCGAACTCGCGCACCCGGATCCGTTCAGCCATGGATCACGGCTCGATAGACCGCTTCGTTGGCCTCGACCATGCGCCCGATTCCGTACTCCCCCACCGCGAGCTCATGGGCTCGGCGGGTCAGGATCGCGGCACGGTCCGGATCCGCCAAGATCCCGGCGACCGCGCCGGCCAGGGCCTCCGGTTGACCCGGCGGGACCAGGACCCCGGTTTCATCATCGTGGATGATCGACGGAACACCGCCCACAGCGGTGGCCACGACGGGCGTGGAGACGGCCATCGCTTCGAGTACGACGAGCGGCAGGCCTTCGACGTCCGACGGGTTCACGAACACGTCGGCGGCGGCGATGAAATCCACTGCGTCGGAGCGCCGGCCGAGGAACCGTACGGTGTCCCCGACGTCGGCCGCATCGGCCTCCAGGCGTACCCGTCGCAGGTCGCCTTCGGTCTTCTCGGTCCCGATCGAAACGACCAGCACGTCGGGCACGGTCGCGCGGAGCCGTGCGGTCGCCTCGATGAGAGTGCGGTGTCCCTTCCAGGGTCGGATATTGCCGACGTGGACGACCAGCGGACGGTCGGGTCCGACCGCCAACTCGTCGCGAACCCGGGCGCGCACTCCCGGTTCCACCGACACCGCGACTCCATTGGGGACAACGACGGGGTCGGGACCCGGGTAGTGAGCCAAGGACGCCGCCACCGCATCCGACACCGCGATCGCCGCCGCGTTTCGACCGTACGTCGCGAAATTCAACCACCTCGTCAGTGGACGATACGACGTCACGACATTGTGCTCGGTGTACACGACCGGGAGCAACGACGTGGTCCTCGCCAAGATGCCCGCGGAGGGGAGGTGAGCATGGATGAGATCGGGCCGCCACCTACCGAGGGAGCGGCGCAACCGAAGCGGCGCCTCGATCGTCGGCCGATTCCCCCCCAAGCACTCGACGGAAAATCCCCGTGAAGTCAGGTCGGGAACGAGTTGATCCTTCCATGGCAACACATAGGCCACGCGATAGTTGAAGCTATCCGTATCCCAGAACCTCGACCCTTCGCTGATGAGGCGCTCGGCACCGCCGATGCCGAGGCCCTTCACCAACACCAGGATCTTCGGCCTATCGGCCACCCGGTCAGCCCCGGGCCGAAGGTTCTTCGAACAGCTGCGCCAGCCCTTCTTCGAAGGGAGTTCGGGCGGACCAGCCCAAGACCTCGCCGGCGCGGTTCGCAGCCACCAGCGCCGACGGCACATCGCCCGGCCGCGCTTCCCCGAACGTCAATTCGGTTGGATAGCGCTCGACGACGAGTTCGGCGAGGCGTTTGATCGAGGTGAGTCCGGGAGCGACGATGTTGAGGGCGACCCCGCGCACGTCGGATCGGCACGCGGCATCGAAGGCGACAGCGATGTCGCCTGCGTAGGTGAACTGGCGCCCTTGAGCCCCGTCACCCTGGATCGTGATCGGTTCACCGGCTCGGGCGCGGTCGATGAAGATCCGGAACACCGAATTGGGCCGGAGCCCGGTTCCGTAGGCGGTGCCGAGCCGGAGCGCGACCACCGGAACGTCCTGGAGACGGTCCGCTGCGAGCAACACTTGCTCACCGGCCAATTTGGTGATGTTGTACGGATGATCCGGTCGACAGGGATGAGCCTCGTCCATCGGCTGGTACTCCGGCTCCCCGTACACTTCCCAGGTCGAGGCGTACACGACCCTCGCCCCGGCTGCCGCGGCCGCGAGGGCGATGTTCGCAGAACCGGTCACGTTCACCGCGGACGCCAGCTCCGGACGCTCCCCGGCGAGGTACACATCGCCGATGGCCCCGAGGTGACAAACCGCGTCCCGGCCGCGCACGGCGTCGGCAACGGCCTCGGTATCGAGAAGGTCGCCCTCGATGGATCCGAAAACGGCATCCGATGCCGGCGCGAGGTCGAAACCGGTCACATCGTGACCTGCCACCACGAGATGTCGCGCGACGTGCCCTCCGAGGAAACCGCCCGCACCCGTCACCAAGATCTTCATGAGAGCCCCAATCGTCGATCAGTCGAACATGGTATGGATCGCGCATGGATTGATTGCGCACCCGCCTGGCCCGCGGGCGGGTAAGATATCACAGGGCGCGCGACATACATCGCGTCGGTCCCATGTGCTAGGTTCGTGTACCATGTAGCCTTGGGTTTCTGAGGGGGAAGCCAGTAGTTCGGTGTGCCGTCGCTGGCGGTGCGCCCGAAGCGGGTCAGGCAGGGTCGAGAGGGTTAGGGCTGTGACAGGATATCGACTCCAACAGATCATCAGGTCGAGGTGGTGGGCCCTCCTCGCCATCGCGATCGTGGCCGTCGGCGCTGCGTCCCTTGTCAACGGGATGCGCGACAACACGAGGCTCGACCGCAAGGCGATAACGGGTGTCACCTTCAATCGATTGCTCGGCGAGCTCGACAACGTCGGTGTCCAAGAGCGGATGGCCGCGGCGTCATCGGCTGCGGAAGAGGCGAACGCGGCTCTCCTCGCCGGCGGGGCGGGCCCCCTGGCGACGGGCCCCACCCATCAGATCTCGCTCAATCCCCGAGACCGACGGCTCGCGTTCATCGGCTTCGGGACTTCCGATGAGCAGGCGGCTGCCCGTGCTCTCGAGTTGCGAGAGCGTTATCTCGACGAACAAGCACTCGACGGAACCGCGGAGATCGATCGTCGGATCAACGTCATCGCCGCGCAACTCGACGACGTCTTTGACAGCATCGAAGAGGAAACCGCGTCGACCCCTCCGACGGACACCGAGATCGCACGTGACTCCCGAATCGCCGAACTTCAGGCAGAGGTGGGCGCCCTCGCCGGACGTTATGGAGCGTTGACCGTCGAACTGATCACCCCGGCCGGTGCCCCGAACGCTCCCGATCCCCCGAGAACGACAACCGCCATTCTCAGCGAACGTGGAGATGTCCGCGACGCGATGCTCGATGCTCAGACCGAGTTGACCGGTCTCGAAATCGATCGCGATTCCGTGGAACCGGAGAACGCTGCGCTGGCGCTCTTGCGGACTCGCGAGTCCCAACTGCGCCTCGCTCTCGACACGCTGGTCGCCTCACGCATCACCGAGGAACCGATCGGCAGCCTCGATCCCGTCGAGATCTCCGCTACCAGGACCACGACCACGCCGACATCCGTGACACTGGTCGTCGGGCTCCTCGCCGGCCTGATCGTCGGGCTCGTGGGCCTCATGCTGGTGGATCG
>PVMS01075451.1_pt1 | contig 33867 bp, 39 predicted proteins | sample 1853461 | NCBI WGS metagenome assembly PVMS01 (sample SAMN08582032, study PRJNA380276) | Marine sediment metagenome, whole genome shotgun sequencing project. | isolation source: ocean sediment barecode stripped | collected 2017
GATGGCCGCGCCGCACTGATGTTCCTGCCGCTGGCAATGGCATCGACCGGGCTGATCTGCTCGCTGATCGGCATCGCCATCGTGCGCTCCCGCTCCAGCAGCGAACCGGCCCTGGCCCTGCGTATCGGCATGATGGTTACGCCGTTGATGTTCATCGCTGCAGCCTGGTTCGTGATCGAGGAGATCGGCATCAACTCAGGCGTCTGGTGGTCTGTAGTGGCGGGTGCGGTGGGGGGCGTGATCATCGGCCTGGTGACCGAGTACTACACGTCGTCCAGACCCGTGGTGCGCATTGCCGAGGCCGGTAAGACCGGGGCCGCCACGGTGATGATCACGGGACTCGCAGTCGGCATGCAGTCAGTGGTGATTCCGGTGCTGGCGATCTGCGGCATCATCTTCGTTTCAACCAGCCTAGCCGGACTCTACGGCGTCGGCATCGCCGCGGTCGGTTTGCTGGCCACTGTCGGGATGACCATGGCTGTGGACGCATACGGTCCGGTCGCGGACAACGCCGGCGGCATTGCCGAGATGGCGGGCCTCGGCGAGGAGACCCGCGCGATTACCGATTCTCTGGACGAACTCGGCAACACCACGGCGGCCATGGGCAAGGGCTTTGCCATCGGCGCGGCAGCACTGGCGGCGCTGGCCATTATCGCGGCGTTCGTCGAGACCATCGCCTTCGAATCGGGTAAGGAATTCGTCCTGCACATCGGCGACCCGGACGTGCTGATCGGTATGTTCATCGGCGCTCTGATTCCGTTTCTCATCGCCTCGATAACCATGACCGCGGTCGGCGAGGCCGCCATGGAAATGATCGAGGAAATCCGCCGTCAGTTCCGTGAGATCCCGGGCCTGCTGGAAGGGAACGCCGAGCCCGACAACGCCAAGTGCATCGACATCGCGACCTCGGCGGCGCTCAAGCGGATGTTGCTGCCGGGCGTGATCGCCGTGGCGGTTCCCCCGGTCATCGGTTTCGGCCTCGGGCCGGAGGCGTTGGGCGGCACCCTCGGCGGCGCGTTGCTCGGCTGTGTGCTGCTCGCCCTCATGATGGCGAACGCGGGTGGCGCCTGGGACAACGCGAAGAAGTACGTCGAGAAAGGCAACCTGGGTGGCAAGGGTTCGGACGTACACACGGCGACCGTCGTCGGCGATACCGTGGGCGACCCGTTCAAGGACACCTCCGGTCCCAGCATGAACATCCTCATCAACGTGATGGCGATTGTCTCTCTCGTAATCGCGCCGCTGTTAGTTTAGGAGTCGATTGATTCAACAGCGTGCCCCTCTTTGGACACGCTCGGGGTAGTTGGCTTCGCTGATTAGCGGTCGCGCTAAGTGACCGTCCGGGGGCTACCCGGTCGCGACGGCGGCGCACCACCGAACGGTCGCCAGATTCCTGCGGACCGGCGTCTGACTGGGTGTCCGTTCGGTAGTTCGGGCGGGGATGAGGCAGGCCCTCCGAAACTTAGTGCCTAAACTTAGTGCCTGGCGTCAACATTCGTCGTTAGACGACGGTCGCGCTGGACGATCGGCTGGAGGGGTACCCGGTCGGTACCCTGGGCGGGGTTGGGGTTGTTCCTCCGAAGCGCATCAACCAACTCCTTAGCGCTTCGGAGGAACAACCCCAACCTCGCCTGAATATCGGCCGATCACCATCCTTCACACGCGGAAGCCTTTGAGCTTCTTGGGGACGAGTTCGTTCTTCAGGCGGGTGTACTGAGGGAGGCCACGCTTGTACGTCGGGTAGTCCTCGCCTTCGATCAATGGCTGCAGATACGTTCGGGCCCGTTCGGTGATGCCGAATCCATCGCGTGTGATGAAATTCCTGGGCATCGACTTTTCGACGTTGGCGACCTTCTCCAGGGGCACCTCACCAATAGTCCAACGGTAGGGTCTGTCGCGCTTGCGCACAATGACCGGCATCACTGCATTCCTGCCGGCCAGCGCCAGATCGACCGCGGCGGCGCCCAGCGCGTATGCCTGGTCGACATCGGTCGCCGACGCAATGTGCCGGGCAGCGCGCTGCAGATAGTCTGAGACCGCCCAGTGATATTTGTAGCCCAACGCCTCCCTGATCATCATCGCGAGCGTTGGCGCGACGCCCCCCAGTTGGGTGTGGCCAAAGGCGTCCTGGGTACCCGCGTCGGCCAGAAATGTGCCGTCGGCGTAGCATGCGCCCTCGGATACGACAATCACGCAGTAACCTACTTTGCGGACCGTCGCGCGCACTTTGCGTAGAAACTTGTCCTTCTCGAAAGCGATTTCCGGGAACAGAATGACGTGCGGCGCCGCCTGCGGGCGATCCTTTGCCAGGCCCGCGGCCGCAGCAATCCACCCCGCGTGCCTGCCCATGACCTCCATGACGAACACCTTGGTCGAGGTGTCGCACATCGATTCGACATCCAGGGCCGCTTCGCGCACCGACACGGCGACGTACTTGGCCACCGAGCCGAATCCGGGGCAGGTGTCCGTGAACGGCAGATCGTTGTCGACGGTCTTCGGGATGCCGATGCAGGTCACCGGATAGCCCAGCCGCTCGCCGAGTTGCGAGACCTTGTGCGCGGTGTCCTGGGAATCGCCGCCCCCGTTGTAGAAAAAGTAACCGATGTCGTGAGCCTCGAAAACGGCGATCAGGCGCCGGTAAGCGCGCTCGTTCGTCTCGAAGCTCTCAAGTTTGTAGCGGCATGATCCGAACGCGCCGCCGGGTGTCGAACGCAAACCCGCTATCGCGCCCGGCGATTCGCGACTGGTGTCAATCAGCTCCTCACGCAGCGCACCAACGATACCGTTGCGTCCGGCAAACACCTTGCCGATTCGGCCCTTGTGCTGACGCGCCCGTTCGAGCAGGCCGCATGCGGTGGCATTGATCACCGCGGTCACACCTCCGGACTGTGCGTAGAACGCATTGCGTTTGCTCATCGATTCCTCTACGTGTTTCGGCTCGGCCTTCGCGGCGCGCAATGGTAATGGTTTTCCAGGGGCCATCACAATTTGTGAGACAATGCCCGCTTGCCGATCGAGTCTAAAATGAAACCCCTCGTACTGGTTTTCTGGAACATCTGCCTGTTGCGCCGCGGCCCGGAACAGGTTCCCACCGCCGCCTGGTTCGTCGCCAGCATCGTGCTTGCCGATCTGCTGATGAGCCTGCTGTTGTCGCTGCGCATGGACCCCGCGTTCGAGGTTCTTCCGGCACTGACGTACCTGCTGGTCAACATGTCGGTGATCGCCTCGGTCACCTGGTTTGCGCTCAAACTGAAAGATTTCGAGAGGCGTTTCCCGGCAACCGTGACCGCGTTGTTCGGTTGCGACCTGGTGATGTCGCTCGGACTGGTGATCTTCAGCGGCTTCAGCGGCGGACTCGATAATCCCCTGACCCTGGGTGCAGTCGCCTTGACGGGCATCTGGTCACTCGCGGTGACCGGCTTCATCCTGCACCGCGCCATGGAGTTCAGCATGACCGCCGGGGTTCTGATGGCCATCGCGATTGCGCTGTTCAGCGTCACCCTCGGCCAGGCAGCCACCGTGATCCCCGCCACGTGACCGAACGCATCTATTTCCTGGGCATTGGTGGCACGCTGATGGGCAGCCTCGCGATGCTGGCCAAGGAAGCCGGCCACGAAGTCTCCGGCTCCGACAACGCGCTGTACCCGCCGATGAGCGATCAGCTGGCCGACGCCGGCGTTACCGTGTTCGAGGGCTTCGATCCGACCCAGCTGAATCCAGCCCCGGATCTGGTGGTGATCGGCAACGCCGCCCTGCCGCGTGGCCACCCAGGCATCGAGTACGTGCTGGAGCAAGGCATCGACTATGTCTCGGGCGCCGAATGGCTGGGGCGTAACGTGCTGCGCGACCGTTGGGTGCTGGCCGTGTCAGGGACTCACGGCAAAACCACCACGGCCAGCCTGCTCGCGTGGATTCTCGACCAGGCCGGCCTGGCACCCGGCTATCTGATTGGCGGCGTGCCCTTGGACTTCGAGCGGTCGGCCCGGCTTGGAGACTCGCCGTTCTTCGTGGTCGAGGCGGACGAGTACGACACCTCGTACTTCGACCGGCGTTCCAAGTTCGTCCACTACCGGCCGCGCACGCTCATCATCAACAATCTCGAGTACGACCACGCCGACATCTTTCCGGACCTCGCTGCGATCCAGACCCAGTTCCATCATCTGCTGCGCAGTGTTCCCGGCACGGGTCTGATTCTCGTTCCCGAACACGACGAAGCCGTCGACCGGGTGTTGAAGATGGGCTGCTGGACCCCGGTGGCCAGAATTCGCAATGGACCTGGGCGGACACGGATTCTGGCGGAAACGGACCAGGAAACCGGCGAGCTGTGGAGTGCCGAGCCGTTGGCCAGGGACAGCAGTCGGTTTCAGGTCATGCTGGGCGATGCCGACCTCGGCGAAGTGCACTGGCCCCTGTTCGGCAAGCACAATATCAGCAACGCGCTGAGCGCCATCGCGGCCGCTCGACATGCCGGCGTGCCACCCGAACAGGCCATCGCCACGTTGTGCAGGTTCCAGGGCGTGGCGCGACGCATGGAGCTGGTCGGCGAGCATGCGGGAGTGTGCATATACGATGATTTCGCACACCATCCGACGGCGATCCGGACCACCCTGCAGGGCTTGCGGGGCAACGTCGGCGCCGATGAGATCATTGCGGTCGTCGAACCGCGTTCCCACACAATGTCGCTGGGGACGCTACGCGACGAACTGGCCACCTGCTGCGCGGCCGCGGATCGTGCGTTCTGGTTCCGGGGCGAGAACATCAAGTGGGACCTCCACGAGGTGGTCAACGCCAGCGTCATTCCGGCGACCCTCGCTGACGACATCGATCATCTGGTGGCTGTACTCGCCGGCCTGCCACCACCAAAAAAGCGAAGACATATCGTGATCATGAGCAACGGCGCCTTCGGCGGCATACCGCGCCTGCTGTTCGATGCGTTGCGCAACAGGTGACCCACACCTGAGCAGGCGTTAACCTGACCCCGTATCAACGCGGGGGATCGACATGAAACTATTGAATGCCAGGACGTTGGCGTGTCTCGTGCTGGCATCGATCGGCATGTCCCTGACTGCATCAGCCGACGCGGCCGACGCCTGGTTCCCGTCACGCTACGGGGCCGACGACACGCTTGGGGCGATCAATCTGCTATCGACCGAGAAGGTTGTGCAGGCCGCCCGTCTGGTCAAAACCGGCAAGACCTACTCTCTGGCGGTAGTAACCGGCGCAGGATCGCCTGCATATCATCCGCGGCAGTACGCGATGACGGTGCTGCAACTCTCCGATGGCACAGGTGCGACACTTGGCAGCAATCACGCGGTGGGCAACGACGACCTGCTGTACACCTGGATGGGCATCGGCAGCCAGATCGATGGGCTCGGGCACATGGGCATCGATCACGTGTACTACAACGGCAACCGAGCCCAGGACTTCGTGGCCACGACCGGGCTCACCAAGCTTGCCACCCACGAGTTGCCGCCCATCGTCACCCGCGGCGTGGTGCTGGACATCACCCGCGTGCTGAACACCGATATGCTGGCCGAGGGAACCCCGATCAACCGTAGAGAGATCGAGGCGGCCGCCAAGGCCCAGGAGATCGCGATCGAGTCCGGCGACGTGGTGCTGCTGCATACCGGCTGGCTCTCCCTGCTGGATGTCGACAACGAGCGGTTCATGGCAGGGCAACCCGGACTCGGGCTCGAGGGGGCCCGATATCTGGCCGAACTCGGCGTCGTGGCCGTGGGCGCGGACAACTGGGCGCTCGAAGTGATACCCGCGGAGGATGCCGCGCAAGTTTTTCCGGTGCACCCCGAACTGCTCGCCAAAAACGGAATTTACATCCTGGAGAACATGGACACCCGCGAACTGGTGGCCGACGGCGTCTCGGAATTTCTGTTCGTGCTTGGCCAGCCGAAATTTGAAGGTGCCGTCCAGGCCATCATCAACCCGATTGCGATTCACTAGGGAGCCCTCAGGGCTCCCTGACGAAATGCTGGAACTGCTGATCGATCAACGCCCAGCGATTCAAGCTCGACTACGTGAGCTCGCCTGGATCGACGACGACGAGCAACTCCTGCGCTTGAGCAGCCCCGGCGAAGGCAACATGAATCGGACCCTGCGCGCCGATCTGGGCGGTCGCACGCTGATCCTGAAGCAGTCGACCCCATTTGTAGCCAGGTATCCTGAGATTCCAGCGCCCGCCGAGCGCATCGAGGTCGAAGCGGCTTTCTATCGGGCCGTCGAAGACAGCGAAGCCAGCTCCGCGCTACCAAACGTGATTGGTTTCGACCCCGACAACCGTCTGCTTGCGTTCGAGGACCTGGGCGAAGCCGCGGACTACACCGATCTATATGCCGGTCCCTGTGCGGAAGAGGGCGCGCCGGCCGAGCTTGCCGCCCTGGCGGAATGGCTCAGCACCCTGCACGCAACCCCGGTACATACGACGGACCGCGGCATCTTCCAGAACCGCGCGATGCGCGCGCTCAATCACGCGCACATCTTCGAAATTCCATTCGATCCGGACAATGGCCTGGATCTCGAGGCGATCACTCCCGGTTTGAGCGAGGAGGCCAGACGCGTCCAGTCCGACCCGACCATCCTGCGACGCGTTGCAGCCCTTGGAGCGATGTACCTGGCTGACGAATCACCTGAGAGCGTCCTGTTGCACGGCGACTATTACCCTGGGTCCTGGCTTCGCCACGCCGATGGGATAAAGATCATCGATCCCGAATTTGCCTTCATCGGCCCGCCCGAGTTCGACATCGGCGTGCTGTTGGCGCATATGGTCTTTGCCGGGGCCGTGCCTGTGGACGTGGCGCGGATCGTCGCCGCGGCATACCAGGCGCCGTTCGATGCCGCCCTGGCGGGTGGCTTTGCGGGCGTTGAGATCATGCGGCGACTGTTGGGTGTTGCGCAGTTGCCGCTGACCGCAACCCTGACCACCAAGGCAACCTGGCTCAACATTGCCCGCGCCATGCTGGAGGCCCGCGCCATGCCGGAGGCCCGCGCCATGCTGGAGGATGCGTGAGCACTCCGTTGATCATCGATACCGACGTGGCACTTGGCGCGTGGCATGAAGGCCGTCCCCGCGACATCGACGACGGCTTTGCAATCATCGAAGCCATGAACCTCGAGGCCGTCAACCTGATCGGTATCACCACCGTGTTCGGCAACGCACCGCTGAGCGACACCACGCGCATCGCCAACGAACTCGTGAAGTTGAAGGGGGTATCCGTGCCGGTGGTGGCCGGCGCGGCCGAGGCGCTGCCTCGAAGGGACGACCTCCCCGAACCGAACGATGCGGTACGGTTTCTCGCCAAGGCATTGGCGCACAGAACCCTCAAGGTCGCGGCGATCGGTCCGCTGACCAATATCGGCCTGCTCGCCGCGCACTATCCCGAGCAAATAGCCAACATCGAGGAACTGGTGATCGTCGCGGGTCGCAGCCCCGGCCGGAAGTTCTATCTCGGCGACGCCGGACCGGTTGCGGATTTCAACTTCGAAAACGACGTGCGCGCGGCGCGGCTGGTCCTGGAAGCCGGCGTCCCCACGGTGCTGGCCGGATTCGAGCTGACCAGCCAGGTCGTCATCACCGAGCGGGATCTGACCACCATTGCGGCGCGCGGCACCCTGACCGCCGATTACCTGCACCGCAACTCCATCGACTGGGTGCGCTACTGGACCCGAACGTTTCCCGTTGATACCGGCTTTCACCCCTGGGACTCGGCCGCCCTTGCCTGGCTGCTGCACCCGGACCTGTTCGTCGCCGAACCTCGCGGCTGGCGGATCCGCGGCAGCGCACAGGACAACGACCCCTTCGATGAAGCAGTGCCCCGGCTGGAGTGCGACGCCGAATTCGCTGGCGATCCGGTGACTTATCTCAGCGGTTTTCAACCCGGCGCCAAGTCGGCGTTCGTGCACGCGGTAGTGAGCAACGTTTACTGAATGAGTGGCCTGGCATGAGCGAACTGAAAGACAAACGCATCGTCATCACCGGCGCAGGGAGCGGTATCGGTCGCGCCACCGCTGAACGCGCTGCGGCGCAGGGCGCGAAAGTGGTGGCGGTAGACATCAACGACAGCGTCGATGAAACCGTTGCCCGGATCACGTCGGCCAACAACACCGCGATTGCCGAGCAAGCCGATGTCGGCGACGAAACCGCCGTGCAGCGCTATGTGAACCGCTGCATCGAGGCATTGGCGGTATCGATGGCATCTACGCGAACGCCGGCGTCGGCGGGGGCGGCACCGGGTTGTTCGAGCTGACGGTCGATGACTGGCAAAGAACGCTCCGGGTCAACCTCATCGGTCCGTTTCTTGCCGTGAAGTACGTAGCGCCCCACCTCATCGAGCAGGGCGGCGGTTCGATCGTCTGCACCGCGTCGGTGGCGGGGTTGCGCGCCAACGCGGGCGGGGTGGATTACAGCGCCAGCAAGGCGGGCGTGATCAGCCTCGCCCAGACCTGCGCGAACGCGCTCTACGGCACTGGTGTGCGGGTCAACGCAATCTGTCCGGGGCTGATCGAGACAGGCATGACCGCGCCGCTGTTCGAACGCGCACGCGAGCGTGGCACCGACGACCGGATCGGCCAGCTCAACCCGACCCGCCGCAACGGCGAGCCGTCGGAAATCGCCGCGCTGGCATGCTTTCTGTTGAGCGACGCCAGCTCCTACATCAACGGCCAGGCGATCGCCGCCGACGGTGGCCTGTCCAGCACGCACCCGTTCGTGTTCGCTGGCCGATGAGGGGAATGCGCACCGCTGGAAGCCTTGCAGCGAACCTTACAGCGTGCTTTGCGGCGAGCCTCCTGCTTGCCGGTTGCGACACGCACGACGTGCTGCCGACAACCGACGACGCACCAGCCATCACTGGCGAACGCCTGCTCGCCGTGCCGCCGCCTGGATGGATACGCACCTTCGAGCTGGATGAAGGCGGGATCCGTCTGGTCGAATTCATGCCGCGCGAGGGTAATCCCGAGGAATGGATCGACAAAGTCAGCTTCGAATCTTTCAACGGCGGAGGCAACAGCGGAGGCAACGGCGGAGACGGCAATGCGGGTGGCGGCGAACTCCCGGATCCGATCGTACTGATCCAGAACATCGCCAAGGAGCGCGAACGGGAGTGTGAGGGCTTCGAGGACTACAACACGTTCTCAGGATTCGAAAACAACTATCCGACCTCGGTGCGGCTGCTGCTCTGCCATCGCAACAAGGCATCGGGTCGCGGAGAAATTTCGATGTTGAAATCGGTGCAGGGAAACAGCGATTTCTATGTCATCCAGCGCACTCGCCAGGTGGATCCCTACGAAGGTCAGCAGCCGCCGATGAGCAACGAAGAGATGGGGCTGTGGTCGCTTTACTTCCGCTCGATCAGCGTCTGCGACGACACCCGGCCGAAGCATCCGTGCCCTGCTTCCGGGTCAGCCCAATCCGACTAGAACCCCGCCTGGTCGAGCGCCAGTAACGACTCTGCGCCGGCGAGCGCGGCGCGCCGGTGCGCTTCGGCCCGGGGTAGCATTCGTGCAAAGAAAAACCGCGCAGTCGCCACCTTGCCTTCGAAAAAGGGGTCCGCATCGCCCGCAGACAATCTGGCGTGCGCCACCAGCGCCATGCGCGCCCAGAAATAGGCCAGGGTCGCATAGCCGGAGTACATCAGGTAATCCACCGATGCCGCGCCTACTTCGTCCGGATCCTCCTGGGCCGAGGCGCCGATGGTCAGCGTCAACTCGCCCCATTCGTCCGCCAGTTCGCGCAGCGGTTCGGCAATCTCGGGCAGCGCATCGGCACACGCCTTGGCAGTGGCCTGCATCGACCCCAGGAAGGTAAGCAGGGCCTTGCCCTGGGTGAGGATCACTTTACGACCGAGCAGATCCAATGCCTGGATCTGGGTCGAGCCTTCGTAAATCAAGGTGATACGCGAATCGCGCACCAGTTGCTCTACGCCTGTCTCGGTGATGAAACCATGGCCACCGAAACACTGCAGCGCATGATTGACGGATTCGAAGCCAGCCTCGGTGAGAAACGCCTTGGTGATCGGCGTAAGGAAATCGAGCATCGCATCCGCATCCTGGCGAATCGACTCATCGGCCCCGAACTCAGCCAGGTCCGCTTGCTGCACCGTGTAGTACGCCAATGCCCGGCCGCCTTCCACCAGTGCCTTCTGGGTCAAAAGCATCCGCCGTACGTCCGGATGCACGATGATCGGATCGGCAGGCCCGTCGGGATTCTTCGGCCCGGACAAGGAGCGCATCTGCAATCGCTCGCGGGCGTATTCCAGCGCCTGCTGGTAGGCGGCCTCGGCGCACCCCAACCCCTGGATGCCGACGAACAGCCGCGCGGCATTCATCATGGTGAACATGCAGCGCATCCCCTGGTGCTCTTCACCGATCAGATACCCGGTCGCCTCCTCGAAATTGAGCACGCAGGTGGCACTGCCATGAATTCCCATCTTCTCTTCCAGCGCGCTGCACTCGACGCCGTTCGGCTCGCCCGCGCTGCCGTCCGCCTCGATGATCCGCTTGGGTACGATGAACAGGGAAATGCCTTTGGTGCCAGGCGGCGCGTCCGGCAACCTGGCCAGCACCAGGTGCAGGATGTTGTCGACGAAATCGTGGTCGCCCGCCGAGATGAAGATCTTGGTGCCCGTGATCGCATAGCTGCCATCGGGGTTTGGCGTCGCCCGCGTCCGCAGCAGCCCGACATCCGATCCCGCATGGGCTTCAGTCAGACACATCGTGCCGGTCAGCTCGCCGCGCATCAACGGGGCCAGGAAGCGCTGCTTCTGCTCATCGGTACCGTGGGCATCCAAGGCATTCATGGCGCCGTGGGACAACCCGGGATACATCGTCCAGGCCATGTTGGCGGTACTCAGCACCTCTTCGACGAACTGGCCGATGCTGTGCGGCAGTCCCTGGCCGCCGTACGTCGGATCACCCGTGATCCCCGACCAGCCCGAGGCGACGAACGTCTGCCACGCCTCCTTGAAACCATCGGGGCTCTGGACCTGGCCGTCGACCAGCCGGCAGCCCTGCGCGTCCCCGGTTCGATTGATTGGCCAGAGTTCCCGCTCCGCGAATTGCCCGGCACCGTCCAGAATCGCGTCGAGCAGCGCGCGGTCAACCAACTCCCTGCCTACCAGCGAGGCAAAGTGCGACTCGAAGTCGAACACGTCATATATCTGGAAACGCATGTCACGTAGCGGCGTTCGATGGTCGGCCATGTCGGTCCTCGCAGGCAGTGCATCCGCGCGTCGGGTTGCCGGCGCACCTTACGTTGAGAATCTTCCGAGTGTCAAAAGTGCACGTAACACGCACTCTGATCACGGCGCACCCGAGACGTTGATTAGAGATGGATCCTGGACAGTGGCGGCAACGCGCGCTGGCGGCTCTGCTGCCCGGTCGTTGCCTGCTGTGTGATGTGTTCACCGGCACCACAACCGATCTTTGCGACCATTGCCGCACCTCCCTGCCATGGATCGTCCGGCCCTGCCGGCAATGTGGTCTGCCACTCATCGACGCGCCGGTGCCCCTGTGCGGCGAGTGCATCGTGCGCCCCTCGCCGTTCCAGCAGGTGGTGGCGCCACTCGCCTTTGAGGCGCCCGCAGCAGAACTGATCCGCGGCATCAAGTTCCGTGGCGATCTGGTCGCGAACCGCGTGTTGGCAACACTGCTGGCCGCAGAAATAGCGGCACGCTACGACGACCTGCTGCCCGCGATCATCCTGCCGGTACCGCTGCACTGGCGTCGTCTGCTGCTTCGGGGTCACAACCAGGCAGCGTTGATCGCCCGTACTCTGGGACGGCTGCTGGGGGTGCCCATCGAGTTTGATGGCGCGCGACGGATCCGCGCGACACGCGCCCAGACCGGTCTGGACCGCAGCGCGCGCCGCCGCAATCTGGTCGGCGCATTCACCTGCCGCGTGCCCGTCATCGAGCGGTCCGTGGCCGTGGTCGACGACGTGATGACCACGGGCGCTACCCTGACGGCCATGGCGCGTTGTCTGAAAGCCGCAGGCGCCAGCGAAGTGCACGTCTGGACGCTCGCCCGCACGATCCGCTGAGGCATAGCGTCTGGACACGCCTGATATTCGACTATTCTGCGACCTCCGAAATGCAGGTTATTTATGGGACAGGGCACTAGAATGCGCCGGGCCGATGAACACTTCGCTGCTTATCACGCTGCGCCTGACCCTGCTGGTGCTGCTGTCGTCGACCGGCTGCGCACGCGCACCCGAACCGCTGCGCGTGGCCGTTGCGGCCAACTTCCGGAATACCTTCGATACCCTCGTGCAACGCTATCGGGCCGAGACATCAGTACGCGTCGAGGTCGCCTACGCGGCGACCGGAATCCTGTTCGCGCAAATCGTCAACGGCGCGCCGTTCGACGTATTTCTCTCGGCCGACCGGCTGCGCCCCGAACGGCTGGAAGCGCAGGGCACCGGCGTTGCCGGCAGCCGCGTCACGTACGCGTTCGGACAACTCGTGCTCTGGGTTCCCGGCACGAATGACGCACTCGGAGAAAGCTGGCTGAATAGTTACCGCGGCCGACTGGCCATCGCTAACCCGGAATTGGCACCCTACGGCATCGCCGCCCGGGCGGTCCTCGAGTCGATCAATCCGCAACTGCTCGAAGGGAATCTGGTGCTGGGGGCCAGCGTGACCCAGGCGACACACTTCGTGGCTTCCGGCGGCGTACCCGCCGGTTTGCTCGCGTTCCCGGCGCTGCGCGATCGTCCACTGAACGAGCTCTGGCGAATCCCGGAGAGTTACTACCCCGCCATCGAGCAGCAGGCAATCGCCATCGTCGGGCCACGCCAGCCCGCAGCACGCGCATTCGTCGACTTCCTGACATCGGATGTCGCGCGCAGGGTGATCACTGGCGCCGGTTATCGGGTCCCCGTAAGGGTTCCTGTAAGGGTTCCCGCAAGGCTTCCCGCGAGCGAACAGACGTCCGGCGCATGAGCGACACGCTGTTAGCCGCCGCGGTCAGCCTGGGGCTGGCCACCGTCACGACCGTACTGCTGTTGCTGCTGTCACCACCGCTCGCGTGGTGGCTGGCCCGCACCCGGTCGCGGGCGAGATCCCTGGTCGAGGCCCTCGTTGCGCTGCCGCTGGTGCTGCCACCCACGGTGATCGGTTTCTATCTGCTCCTGGCGATGGCTCCCGACGGGTTTCTTGGCGCGGGCTGGCACGCCGCCACTGGAAGGACCCTGGCGTTTTCATTCTCCGGACTCGTCATTGGTTCGCTGGTGTACTCCCTGCCTTTCGTCGTTCAACCACTAAGCGCGAGTTTTCGCACCATCGATTCCGGTCTGCTGGAGGCGGCAGCAGCGCTGGGCGCGAACCGGCAACGCCGGTTCCTGACACTGATCCTGCCCATGCACCGGCGGGCCTTGCTGGCCGCGGCGGTACTGGGGTTTGCCCATACCGTTGGCGAGTTCGGCATCGTGCTGATGATCGGCGGCAACATCCCGGGCGAAACCCGGGTGCTCTCCATCGCCTTGTTCGATCAGGTCGAGGCGCTGCGCTATGCCGACGCGCACGCGACCGCGGCGCTGCTGGTTGCCTTCGCGGTCGCAACGCTCATTCTGGTGTACCGGCTGCAGGCCGATCCGGAGCCCCGCGCGTGATGCTCACCGTCAACGGCACCGTCAGCCGCGCCGGCGGATTCACCGCCCGCTTCGACCTCGAGTTACCGCTCGACGGCGTGACCGCGATTCTTGGCCCATCGGGCGCCGGCAAGTCGACCTTGCTGCGCGCCATTGCCGGCTTCGAACCGAACAGCAGGCTGCACATCGAGGTCGCCGGCGAGACCTGGCAAAGCGACGGGAGTTGTCGAGCGGCACATCTGCGTTCAGTCAGCAGCGTCTTCCAGGACAGCCGGTTGTTCGGGCATCTTGACGTTCGCGGCAACCTCGAGTATCCCTTGCGCCAGCCGCCGCGTGACGGTTTTCGGATGCCTTTCGATGAGGTCGTGGATCGACTGGAGTTGGCTGAACTGCTCGAACAACGACCCGCCACCCTCTCTGGCGGACAGTGCCAGCGCGTCGCGCTTGGACGCGCACTGCTCGCGCCGGCCCGTCTCTGGCTGTTCGACGAACCGATGTCGGCGTTAGACGCACCAACGCGAGCGGAACTCGCCCCGTACCTCGAGCAGCTCTGCAGCGAGCACCGCCTACCGATTCTGTACGTCAGCCACGCGCTCGAAGAGGTCTTGCAGATTGCTGACCGGGTGATCGTGATGGAGGCAGGCGAAGTGACCGCGAGTTCGCCCATCGCGAATATCGGGGCGACCCCCCTGGGCAGCGGCCTCGCCGCCAGCGTGCTCGCATGCACCTGTTCCCAGTATCTCGACGGCTACGATCTGACCGAACTGAAAGTTGGCGACGATCGGATCTATCTGCGTGGCCGGGTGCCCGACGAGTCGGCTCCCATTCGGCTGCTGATCCACGCCCGGGACATCAGCATCGCCACCGGGACCGTGGAAAACCTGAGTCTCCTCAACCGCCTCAAGGCCCGCGTGGTGGGGATTGAGGACGACGGCGCGGGTGTCTGCCTGGTGTACCTCGATTGCCACGGACAACCGCTGCTCGCGCGCATTACCCAACTGTCCGCCGAACACCTGGCTCTGACCACGGGACATGACGTCACCGCGCTGATCAAGACCGTCGCGCTGGCCACCCTTGGTGACTCCGGCAGCAACTCCGGCGGTAAAATGCCGCACGATTCAACCGGACCCGCCGATGACTGATGCGACTCCTTATGCGAACCTCTCGCCCGATGCGCTGCTCGACGCCGTCGAGGCTGCAGGCTGGCGCTGCGACGGCAGCCTGCTGGCGCTGAACAGCTACGAGAATCGGGTTTATCAGATCGGGCAGGAAGAAAGCGAACCGATCGTCGGCAAGTTCTACCGCCCGGATCGCTGGAGCGACGCGCAGATTCTGGAGGAACACGCATTCACCGCCGAACTCCTCGCGCATGAGATGTCCGTGGTAGCGCCGTTGCACGACGAGCGCGGCGCCACGCTGTTTCACCAGGGCGGTTTTCGGTTCGCGTTGTTTCCGCGCCAGGGCGGTTATCCGCCCGACATTGAAAACGCCGAGAACCTGACCATCCTCGGACGCAGCATCGCCCGGATTCATGCGGTCGGGCGTGCCCGACCGTTCGAGTCGCGCATCGCGTTGACCGCCGAGCGCTATGGTCACGACAGCCGTACACTGTTGTTGGAGCGCGGCTTCATCCCGGACGAACTGATTGAAGCCTATGCAAGCATCAGCACCCATCTGCTCGCGCGCATCGACCAGCTACCCATTCCCGCTACGTTGAGAATTCACGGCGACTGCCACCTGGGTAACGTGCTGTGGCGCGATGACATTCCCCACTTCGTCGACTTCGATGACGCGATGATGGGGCCAGCCATCCAGGACCTGTGGATGCTGCTGTCCGGCGATCGGGAAGACCGTACGCGTCAATTAGGAAAGATCCTCGATGGCTACGAAGACTTCATGACATTCGATGCAGCCGAACTCCGGCTGGTGGAGGCGCTACGCGCGCTGCGCATCATGTACCACGCAGCCTGGATCGCACGCCGCTGGGACGATCCTGCTTTTCCGCTGGCATTCCCCTGGTTCAATACCATCAAGTACTGGTCTGAGCACGTGCTGGACCTGCGCGAACAGCTCGCCGAACTGGACGAGCCGCCTCTCGCAGTCTGAGGCAGTTCAAGTCAATTCAGGTTGGCCGTGGCGGGTGGCGCGCACGCGCTAGTGCGGGGCGCACTCTCGCTGATTGCTCAGCACGCTTGCATACTGACGCAACAGGAATGGCCGATGCGCCTCACTAGTTGCAGCAACCCGCTCCCGAAAAGCCGCCAGCGCAGGACCGTCGGATTCGTCCTCAACCTCGCCGCTCGGCTCCCCAAGTAACCGCGCTGCTTCCCGATGCGTGGGAAATATCCTCAAATTGGGAATCAGTTGCGCATCAATTGCGCGCGCCACGGCTTCGGCATCTTCGAATGTGCCGTGCAACGGCGTGCCGAAGGCCAGGTGCACCCGGCCTTTGTAACCCATGATCCCCGTCACGATGCTCGTGAGATCCTCATCGTCCGGCTTTGCATAGGATCCGTCCTGCTCCGTCAGGAACAGCTCGCGCGCCTTCATCCGATCACAGGGGTCCAACTCGTAGGACACCGACACCGGCACCAGCGCGAACCGCTCGACCAGTTCGGTCAGATCACGGGTCTCGTTGCGGTAGGCCAGCGCGAACATCTTGATCAACGCCGCCTCGGTACGATCGACGCCATCCTTGGCGCGTCCTTCGCGCTGCGCAATCCACACCGACTCGCCTTCCTCCAGGCTGTGGCGGACGTACCTCGAGGTCAGCGACATGGCCGCGTACGCAGCCTTCGCGCCTTTCGCCCCGCGCTTGACGATGAAGCTCTTATTGAGCCGCATCAGATCCGCCGCGTAGTCCACGCCGAAGAGATTGTCGCCGACCGCAATTCGGGACGTCGCACGGCCGCCATCCAACAGTGCCCAGTTCATGAACCCGGAGTCCAGGGCGATATCCCGATGATTGGACACGAACAGGAAACTCCCGCCCGGCGCAAGCTGGTCCATACCGCTGACACTGAACCCGTCGGTCGTGTCGTCGATCATCCGCGCGAAGAACCCGGCCAGAAACGCCTGCACGCCGGCAACGTTGGTGACCCCACGCAACTTTCGATGAAGCTGCCAGCGCGCCAGGCGCACCGCCAGCGCGGGCCAGAATCGGGTTGCTCGCGGAAAGACGAACTGCGCCGTCGCGCTTGCGATTCTGGGTTCCGCCAGCAACCGGCCGAGCACGGCGGGCACCTCCTCGTCCGTGTATGGACGAATCTCGTCGAAGGCTGTCATTGGGGCGTCACCATAGCCAAAAGGCGGTTCGCATAAAAGAGAATCGTTCTCTACCATCGGTACCATCGGACTCGCGTACCGTCCCAAGGGTGAGTGCCCCCGGGCGTTCGCGCAGAGGAACTGATAACGCCCGGGGGCACTCACCCTTGGGACGGAACGCTAGGCGCAGCAAACACAACGGGAGGTTCAGGGATGTCTGGATTGGGTACGCAACCGTTCGAGAAGGGTCTGGTGGAACTCGCAAACGGTGGCTACGCCTGGTTGCAACCCGACGGCGGGTGGGGCTGGAGCAACGCCGGTTTGATCGTCGATGGCGACCAGTCGTTGTTGGTCGATACCCTGTTCGATCTCCCGCTGACCGCGGAGATGCTTGCGGCAATGCGCGCGGCCGAACCGGACACACGCATCTCGACCCTGGTCAACACGCACGCCAACGGCGACCACTGCAACGGCAACGAACTGGTGAGCGGCGCCGAGATCATCGCGTCCCAGGCATGCGCAGATGAGCTGGCCGCCGAACCGAAAGGCATGATGGCAACGATGATGTCGCGCACCCCGCAGATGGGCGAAACCGGCGAGTTCCTGGAGTACTGCTTCTCGGCGTTCGAATTCGACGGCATCAACCCAACCCCGCCGACGCGCACCTTCGAAGGCCGGCTCGACGTCCAGGTGGGCGACAAGCGGGTCGAGCTGCGCCAGGTGGGCCCTGCCCATACCCGGGGAGACATTCTGGTGCACGTTCCGGACGATCGGACCGTGTTCACGGGCGATATCCTGTTCATCGAGGGACATCCGATCATCTGGGTGGGGCCCATTCGCAACTGGATCGACGCCTGCAACTACATGCTGTCCCTGGACGTCGAAACCGTCGTCCCCGGCCACGGACCCATCACCGACAAGCGCGGCATCGAAGCGGTTCGCGACTACCTGAGCTACGTTCGGGATGAGTCCAGGGCACGCTTTGACGCGGGCATGCCCGTCTACGAAGCGGCGCTGGACATTTCCCTGGCCGACTATGACAGCTGGGGTGACGCCGAGCGTATCGTGATCAACGTGGCCACGCTGTACAAGGAATTCGCCGGGGACACAGAACCGAACAACGTCATGGAGCTGTTCGGACTCATGGCGCGGATCCACAAGGAACGGCGTGGGTGACGATCCGCAACGCGGTAAATGAGGTCGGTCGGAAATTCGGTCGCTATTGGGACGTCATGTGGATGGAACGGGCGCTCGACTCATAACCATTCGAACGCCACCGATCCGAGAATCCACGTCCCCATCACCAGCAACATACCGAATGCCAATCGCCGCATGCCGCTTTCGCCCACCGCCGGCGGCCAGCGTCGCCCGACCCAGGTTCCGATGAACACTGCAGGCAGGCCGAGAGCCGCGAGCGCCAGGACTTCATTCGTAAAGCCACCGGCAAACCCTACCAATACGGTTCTGAACACGGTGGCAATCGCGAAAAATCCGAGCAACGTGGCCCGGATCTCGGTCACCGGCAGCGGTTGTCGATAGGTGAACCAGCCAATCACGGGGCCCGACGCAGCAAACAAACCGCTCAACACGCCGCCGCCGACGCCGGCGAGCAGACATTGAAAATTCCCCGAAACCGTCGCGCGTGGCTGAGGACGCAACATCATAGACAGGCTTCCTGCAACGATGAACGCGCCGAGCATGAATTCGAGCAGGTTCAGGGCCGTGCCACTCATCCGCTGCAGAAGCCAGAACCCTGCCAGCACCGCGGGCAGTTGGCCGATGCACAAACCGCGCAACACTCCGCCGTGAACCAGGTGGTAGTGACCGTGCAGCGACAGCGAAATATTCGCAAATGACACCAGCCCCACGACCGCGGTGATGGTGACGATATCGAACAGGCCGCCCGCCGTGACCACCGCGATGATCAGCATACCCATGGCGAATCCGGCCACGGCCTGCACGTAGCTGCCGACCAACACCACTATGAGGAATATGCTCAGCGCCGATAGCGACATGAATGTGCCCGGCGCTGAGCTAGTAAATCAGCCGTTCTTTTTCTGTGACCAGCTCGCGCCCGGAAATCGCGCGGCGCAGTCGTTTCCAGGCCGTCTTGATAGGCTCGACACCATAGAACACGACGATGAACACTTTCCTCAACGTGTTCTCAGGGCTGCTTAGTGGCCGCACTCCGTGCCAGGAATTGCCACGCCGGCCAATGATGAGGCTGCGATTGCCCATGAAGCGGGTTGAGGTCTGGCTCTCGAACTTATCGAAGCTCGGACTGCTGTTGGGTGAAAGGCTTCCGCGGTCATCGAGTAGAACCGTCGCGCCGCCCCAACTCGCATCCCAGTCCTGCTCGGTGTTCATGTAGAAGATGTGGCTGCCGAGTTTGTTCACAGAGTCACAGTGCGGAGACACCTCGCACTCCGATGGCGTGTAATGCCAGTGAAATCTGAACCGAATCGCGCGTACGCCCAGCAGGTTCGCAACGAATCGCCGATACGTATCCCCCTTCAACTCGTCGATGAAATCCATCCACTGAGGGGATAGCTCGATGCCTTGCTCGTAGTCGAGCACGTATCGATCGTGACTCTTCTGACCGTGCTTTCGTTGCTTGCCGAAAAAAGATCGGAATTGCTCGAGGTTCGGCATGTTGCCCGTCAGCGCATCGAACCCTGCCGCGGTCAGTAACTCTGCGGGGTTACACCACGGGAAGGGTTTTCGAGCGTTGAATTCCGCGGGCGCGATCGCCTCGAGCTGCGCTACATCCAGGTACTTCATGGTCGCGTGTTGAATATGCAGACGATCCGCATCGGCACTGATTGGCCGCGAATTTACCGCGGGTGCTCGCCGAACGCCACCACCATCCTGTTGAAATAGTCCATCCATGGACTTTTTCAACTACGCTCACTACCGCTCGCTCACGACAAATCGGGCACTTACGTGCCCGATTTGCGGGCGAGCCATCCCTGGCTCGCAATAGTAACGTGCTTATCAGCACGCCACTATTGTTAACATTGGCGGTGCTCTCCAGGGGACCTCCCGTCACGCCATGCAGCTCGACCTGACAGACAAGACCGTATTGATCAGCGGCGCCCACCGTGGCACCGGCCAAATCATCGCGGGTCGATTCGCGGAGGAAGGCGCACAGGTACTGCTGCACGGATTCACCGAAGATCAGGCCGCAGCCGCCTGTCTGGAGATCGACGCGGAGCCGGTGCACGGGGACATCCTGACCGACGCCGGCGCCGATTCGCTGGTCGAGCAATGTCTGTCCGGCGGACGCGGCGTCGACGTGTTGGTAAACAACTACGGAACGGCCGATGCGGGCACCTGGGCAACCAGCGATGCAAGCGCCTGGATCGATGCCTATCAGAAGAACGTGCTCTCCGCTCAGCGCTTGATCCAACGCCTGACCCCGGGCATGCGCGAGCGTGGCTGGGGACGAATCATCAATCTCGGGACCGTCGGTTCCACCCGGCCCAACGCGCGCATGCCCCACTATTACGCTGCCAAAGGAGCCCTGGCGACGATGACGGTGAGCCTCGCCAAGGAGCTTGGCGGCACCGGGATTACCGTCAACCTGGTGTCCCCCGGTCTGATCCGAACACCCGAAGTGGAAGCCGCATATCTCGAACGGGGACGGCGCAAGGGCTGGGGCCAGACCTGGGAAGAGATAGAACCCCGGGTCGCCGCCGACATTCCCATCGGCCGAATTGTGCGCCGCGAGGAAGTGGCGGACCTGGTGCTGTTCCTCGCAAGCCCCTTGAGTGATGCCATTCACGGCCAGAATATCCGCATCGACGGCGGCGCGCTGGACATCGTCAACTGATGACCAGCAACCCGACACCCGGCCTGCCAGCCATTCTCAACCGTATGGTCGGACTCGCGCTGATCCTCGGGTTTCTGCTCGGCTACGACCCGGGCGGTTACGGCCTCGGCAATGGCCTGCTGCTGCCACTGGCGATGGCGCTGGGCGCTTGGATGATTCTGCGCAGCGTGCTGGCACTGGCACTGGCAGCGGCTCTGTTGGCCGGCGCACATTCGGCGCCCGGGGCAGACGACCTATCCTCCGGCCTGATTTACCCGCTTGTCGCGCTCGCCGCTGGTTGTACGGTACTGGCCAGTCTGGGGCACCGGTTTCACCGCCACATCCGGGCGACGCGCGGCGCGCGCTGGGGGCAGCGCGGCGATTAACGCGCCGGACTTGCCTGGCACCGCCGAATCCGGTGCAATGTGACGTTGCCACAACAATCGACGAACACGCCAAGCGACGGGTAAAGGCGTGAAAGGGAGCCAACCGGATGAACTTCGAATTCTCGGAGGAGCAGGACCTGCTGCGCGAACAGGCGCACAGCTTCCTGAACCAACACAGCCCGCTGGATGCGGTACGCGCGGTACTGGAAGGAGACCAGGCCTACGACGCCAAATTGTATGCAGGCATGGCCGATCTGGGCTGGACCGCCACGACCATTCCGGAGCAGTACGGCGGTATCGGTCTTGGCCACCTCGAACTGTGCGTTATCGCCGAAGAGCTCGGGCGGAGCCTCGCCCCGACGCCATTCTCATCTTGCGTCTATCTGGTCAGCGAGGCGTTGCAACTGTTCGGCAGTGACGCACAGAAACAACGCTACCTGCCAGGGCTCGCGAGTGGCGATATCATCGGCGCATTTGCGATGGCGGAAGGCCCCCAACCCGCGACCGCCGCCAACCTTGCGACCCGCGTCGAAGCGGAGACGCTGACCGGCACGAAGGTCCCGGTCGCCGACGGTGATGTTGCAAATTTTTCCATCGTGCTCGCAGCGGATGCGGACGGCGGGTCTCTATATCTCGTCGATCTGGACAGCCCCGGGGTGCAGCGTACGACGATTGAGACGCTCGACCCGACCCGCTCGCACGCCAGCATCGAATTCAGCGCGGCACCCGCGGAACGGCTTGGCGAAGCAGGCGCAGGTTGGCTGCAGACCGATCGGATATTCGACCGTGCCGCGGTACTGTTCGCCTTCGAACAGGTGGGCGGCGCGCATGCCGCGCTGGACATGGCGAAAGAATACGCCATGGGCCGATTCGCCTTCGGCCGACCCATCGCATCGTTCCAAGCGATCAAGCACAAGCTTGCGGACATGTACATTGCGGCCACGCTGGCCCGCTCGAACTGCTACTACGGTGCGTGGGCACTATCCACTGACGCCGCCGAGCTGCCCGTCGCCGCGGCAACGGCCCGGGTGAGCGCCAGCCAGGCATTCCACGAGTGCGCCAAGGAGAACATCCAGACCCACGGCGGCATGGGTTTTACCTGGGAGTTCAACTGCCATCTCTATTATCGACGGGCCAAGCTGCTGTCGGTGAATCTGGGCAGTCTGCCGCGCTGGAAAAACCGGCTCATTACCAACATCGAGACATCGAACGCGCTGAGCGCCTGAGCGACATCTCCAGGGCGCGAACAGACAAGAGGGCAACACCATGGATTTCAACGACACACCCAAAGAAGCCGAGTTCCGCGCCGCAGCACGCGCGTTTCTCGAAGCCAACGCCACCCTCACCACGGAGGCGCCACAGCGGGACGAAACCGAAGCCGAGCAGGTCGAACGCGGCAAAGCCTGGCAGCAGCTCAAGCAGGAAAATGGCTGGGCTTGCCTGAACTGGCCAAAGGAGTATGGCGGTCGCGACGCGTCGCCTATCGAGCTGATCATCTGGAACCAGGAGGAGTCGCGCTACGATGTACCCACCGGTCCGTTCGCGATCGGCCTGGGCATGTGCGGCCCCACCATGATCGCCTATGCCAGCGAGGACCAGAAACGCGAACACCTGCCGCGCATGGCGGCGGGTCAGGACATCTGGTGTCAGCTGTTCAGCGAACCGGCGGCCGGCTCGGACCTGGCCGGGCTACGCACCCGCGCTGAGCGAGACGGCGACGACTGGGTGGTCAACGGCCAGAAGATCTGGACCTCGGGCGCGCACTACTCGGATTGGGGCATTCTGGTGACCCGCACCGACCCCAGCGTCGCCAAGCACAAAGGCCTGACGTTCTTCTTTCTGAACATGCATTCGCCCGGTGTCGAGGTGCGCCCCATCAAGCAGATCTCCGGCGGCGCAAATTTCAACGAGGTGTACTTCACCGACGTGCGCATCCCCGACGCACAACGCCTGGGCGAGGTGGGCCAGGGCTGGGGGGTCTCGTTGACGACGCTCATGAACGAACGTCTTGCCGTGGGCAACGCCGGCGGCGCCGACGTGGCAGACCTCTTCGAGCTTGCCTCGAAGACTGATCTCGATGGCGAACCGGCCATCAACAACGCCGCAGTCCGCGAGAAGCTGGCGGATTGGTACTGCCAGACCAGCGGCCTGAAGTTCACCAACTACCGCACCATCAGCGCCCTGTCGCGCGGTGCGACGCCCGGTCCGGAGAACTCCATCGTCAAGGTGATCAGCGCCACCAAGATGCAGGACATCGGTTCTTTCGGATTGGATCTGATGGACATGGGCGGCATCCTCAATGACGTCCCGATGGACCCTGCAAATCTGATCTTCCAACAGAACTTCATGGGCGCGCCAGGCTACCGTATCGCCGGCGGCACGGACGAAATTCTGCGCAACATCATCGCCGAGCGGGTGCTGGGCATGCCCCAGGACATCCGCGTGGACAAGAACGTGCCCTTCAGCGAAGTGCCGACAAGCAACACCTGAGGCGAATGCAGGAACTTCCGGACAACTCTCCAGGCGGCGTCGCGACGCTCTACCAGGCCGCAGTCGGCCCGAAAGGCCAGGATTTCTACCTGGCCTATTTTCAACGCGCGCATCAGCGAGGCTACGCACCCATCTCCTGGAACTGGCCGGTGTTCTTCTTCGGCTTTTTCTGGTTTCTGTACCGCAAACTCTACCTGTGGGCGGCGGGCGTGTTCTTCTTTCCCAGCATAGCGCTGATCGCCTCGGGCATGGTCGAGGGCGTCGCCCCGGGGCTCGGTCAGCCGGTGATGATGACCCTGATCTTTGGTTTCCATCTCGTCTACCTACCGTTGTACGCCAACGGCATCTACTGGCGTTGGGCCAGGCGTGAGATCGAAAGGGCCCGCACGGGAAATCCGGGGCAGCTTGCCGCCCAGCTGGAGCATCTGGAAGCCGCGGGCGGCTGCAACGCCAACCTGCCATTTATCATCTTCGGGGTCTTTACCGCCCTGACGGTGCTGTTCGGAACGCTCAATCCACCCGGTTAGTGTCCTTGGACGTAGACTTCGGCAAGACGGCCAGCGACTACGCGACCCACCGGGCCGGGTTCTCAGACTCTTTCTTCGATCGGTTGCGCGCGGACGGTCTCATCATCGATGGCAAGGTACTCATCGATCTGGGTACCGGTACCGGGACGCTCGCCCGGGGCTTCGCCCGTTGCGGCGCTGACGTCATCGGCATCGATCCATCGCCCGAGATGCTTGCGGCCGCGCGGCAGGCCGCCCAAACCGAAATGCTGTCGATCCAATTTCAGGAAGGCTCGGCGGAGGCCACCGGGCTACCCAACGGCTCCGCCGATATCGTCAGCGCCGGCCAATGCTGGCATTGGTTTGAGCGCCCGGCCGCGGCGGCGGAGATTTCCCGCATCCTGCGTCCCGGCGGGACCCTGCTCATCGCGCACTTCGACTGGATTCCGTTACCCGGCAACGTCCTCGCTGCCACCGAAAGACTGATCGAAAAACACAATCCGAACTGGCATTTCGGCGGGGGACGGGGACTGTATCCGCGCTGGCTTACCGACCTGGGCGCCGCCGGCTACCAGGACATCCGCACCTGGTCCTACGACGAGTGGCCGAGCTACAGCCACGCGGCATGGCGCGGCCGGGTGCGGGCCAGTGCCGGCATTGCCGCATCTCTGGCACCCGAAGCGGTCGCGGCATTCGATGTCGAGCACGCCGCGATGCTCGTCCGCAACTTCCCGGACGACCCGCTGGCCGTGCACCACCGCGTGTTCTGCGTCCTGGCGACCCCGGCCTGAGGGCGCTTCGGCAAGCTTTGCGCCGCGGCCAACGATGAGCTAACGTTCCAACCCCCCTCTTGCTGACGAGAGTGAGGACGAGGGGACTGGGGACTGGGGGAAGACAGCATGAGCAAAGACTCGACGCACTGGTATGCGGGTACCAGTGGCTACTCGTACAAAGAATGGAAAGGAAGCTTCTATCCCGCTGACATGAGCAACAGCGCGATGCTGCCGTACTATGCGGTGCAGTTACCCGCGGTGGAGATCAACAACACCTTCTACCGCATGCCGCGCACCCATGCCCTGGAAGGCTGGCACGACGCCGTGGGGCCCGACTTCCGCTTCGTCATCAAAGCGTCACGGCGGATTACCCATCAGCTGCGCTTGAAGGATGCAGCCGAGCCGGTCGAGCACCTGGCGCGCAAGCTCGATGTGCTGGGCGACAAGCTCGGCGCCGTGCTGTTTCAGTTGCCCCCTTACCTCCACCATGATCTCGATCGGTTGCAGGATTTTCTTGCGATCCTGCCAAAGGATTTGCCTGCGGCGATCGAGTTCCGCCATGCCTCGTGGTTTGACGACGCGGTGTTCGATGCCCTGGAACGTCACGGTTGCGGTCTATGTGTGTCCGACGACGGTAAGTTCGCGATTCCGGAACGGGTCGCCACCACGAACTGGGCGTACCTGCGTCTTCGCCAGCCCGGCTACAGCGATGCCGCATTGAACGACTGGATCGAACGCGTGGCGAAAGCTGGCGCCAGGCAAGGCTACGCATTCTTCAAGCACGAAGACGAAGCTGTGGGACCCGCATTGGCTCGGCGTTTCCTGCACCTGGCCGAAACCGAACCGACGACTGCCCGACCGCCCAAACGCGCCACCCGGCGATCGGCCACTGGCCGGAAACCCGCGCACCGCACGCAGGGCTGACCGACGCGGCATGCCCGACGCGCCGCCGTTCGACGAGCTGCCGTCAGGCATTGCCCAGGACATCCTCAAAGGGTTCCGGCGGTACCGAAACCGCTTCGGCGAAATTACCCTGGACGCCAAACGACGTTTCGAGGCGGCCGAGTGGACCGCCGCCCAGGATGCAAGCGCGATCCGCCTGGAAGCCTACAAGGAGCACGCCCTCGCCGTGGTCGAGACGATTCGCGCCCGCCTGGGTGACGCGCCTTTCGATGATGCGCTCTGGCGGGACACCAAACAGGCGTACCAGGCGCTGATCGCGACCGAAGCGGATTTCGAGCTCGCCGAGACCTTTTTCAATTCTATCAATCGGGACATCACCAACGACGGCGCGATCGACGACGACCGGATGTTCGTCTGGAGCGCCTTTCCTACTCCGCCGGTCACGCCGAGCGAACCGATTGCTTTGCGCCAGGCGCTCGCCGGCGATCTGATCGCAAACACCAGCGCAGTGCTCACGGCATTCGACTGGCAACTGCCGTGGCGCAACCTCCAACTGGACGCGCGCAACGTGTTGCGTTCGATTGTCGAGGCGCGTCCCGAGATCGTCACGCTGGACGGCCTGGAGGTGGAGGTGCTGCGCTCGGTGTTCTACCGAAACAAAGGCGCCTACCTCGTCGGCAGGCTGCTCCAGGGCAGCCGTAGCTGGCCGCTGATGGTGGCGGTGCTGGTCGATCAGGAGGGCCGCTTGTATGTCGACGCGCTCATCTCGGACGAAGATGAGCTGTCGGTGGTATTCAGCTTCACGCGCTCCTATTTCATGGTCGATGCGCCATACCCGCACGCACTCATCGACTATCTGCACGCCCTGCTGCCCGGTAAGAAACGCTCGGAGCTCTACTCCTCCGTCGGCTTCCACAAACATGGCAAAACCGAGTTCTACCGTGGTTTTCTCACCCACCTGACCCATTCCGATGACGAGTTCATCATCGCCCCGGGAATCAGGGGCATGGTGATGACGGTGTTCACCCTGCCCTCCTACGAGACGGTGTTCAAGATCATCAAGGATCGCTTCGCACCGCAGAAGAACATCACCCGGGAAGCCGTCCGGGAGAAGTACTACACGGTGAAAACCCACGACCGGGTCGGCCGCATGGCCGATACCCAGGAGTTCGACAACTTTGCGTTCCCCCGCGCGCGTTTTTCGACGGCCTTGATCGACGAACTGCTCGCGTTAGCGCCGACGTCGATCACATTGACCGAAGACCAGGTCATCATCCGTCACCTCTACACGGAACGCTTGATGACGCCATTGAACATCTATATCGAGTCCGCCTCAGACGACGCCCTGCGCGAAGTCCTGGACGAATACGGTAACGCCATCAAGCAACTGGCAGCGGCCAACATCTTTCCCGGGGACATGCTGCTGAAGAATTTCGGGGTCACCCGGCACGGCCGGGTAGTGTTCTACGACTACGACGAGATCTGCTACCTCACGGACGTCAACTTCCGAAGAATGCCCGAACCCCGCACGCCGGAAGAGGAAATGTCGGCCGAGGTCTGGTTCAACGTGGCCGCCAACGACGTGTTTCCCGAAGAATTTCGCCATTTCCTGTTCGGTCGGCGACGCATCAAACAACTGTTCGAGGAACTGCACGGCGAGTTGTTCGAACCCGAGTACTGGCAATCTCTGCAGCGCGCCATCCGGGATGGATTGGTCATGGACGTGTTTCCGTACCGGCGTAGCAAACGATTGCGCCAGACCCCATGATCGCCGTCGTCCCGAGCTGAGCTCCGGGTACTATTTGGGCATCGGCATCCCGTCACCGCCGGCAAATTCAGGCGCGGGTTCGTTGCCAAGCAAAATGGCCCCGAGGTCGCCGTACAGTGGATGTGATACCCAGCGGTGGCTCGCACACCCGTGCGAATCGCGCAGCTTGCGCTCCAGGGGGCTAGCCATTTTCGCGCCGCTGGTGCCGGCAGTGTTGTGAATGACATCCACCACTTCCATGCAGGCGTTCGCTGCGTAAACACAGGCGAGTCGCGCGTTCTGCGTCGTTTCCGGCCCGGGGAGCTGGTCATTGCCACGCAGCTCATCCTCGACCGCTTCCATCGCCTCTTTCAGATACGCGCGAGCCGCGCGATATTTGGCAACCGACTCACCCATGCGGTGCTGGGCAATGGGACGGTTCATCAACGTCGAAGTCGACAAGATCGGCACCTTGTTCTGGGCAATCTCGGTGAAGCACTCGAGTGCCCCTCTAGCGACACCGAGCGCGCACGCGGCCTTGTTGTAGGCAAGCCGCAACGGCACCGGAATGCGATACACCGGATTCTCGTAGCGCGCCGGCAGGGAGACCAGATCGGCGCCGGCCCACTTCGGTGAAACGTAGATGTTGTCCGCCTTGACGTCGTGGCTGCCGGAGCCACGCAGGCCCGCAACGTCCCAGGTGTCGAGGATTTCGAAGTCCGCCTTGTTCAGCATCCACAGCTTGAAGATGGGCATGCCGTTCTCCTGGAGCTTCGGCTCATCGCCCTTGAACACCGGCGCCGGCATAAAGCACCACTCCGCGCCGTGACAACCACTGATGAACGTCGATTGGCCGGACACCAGATAACCACCGTCGTCCTGCTCGACGGCCTTGGCCGGAATGGATCCCGGACCCCCGCCGCCGCACATGATGACCCGTGGATTGTCGAGATAGACCTCCCTGGCGAGCTCCGGATCCATGCCTCCGGCGGCCATGGCATTGATCTCCGAACCCAACATGAGGTTCCAGCCGATGGACCCGTCGATGGCGCAGACCGCTTCGATGACCTCAATCGTCTGCCAGACGCTGGCATCCTCACCCCCGAGTTCGCGAGGGATGGTGAACCGGAACAGGCCCTGGTCCACCATCGCATCGATGGTCTCCTGAGGCGCGTGCCGCAGTTCCTGGGCTTTGTCGCCGCCTTCGCGGATGGCCTCGGCGATCCGAGCGACGCGCTCGAGCGGCGTGCCGGAAAGGGTTTGATTCGATTCTGCGGTTGCTGCCATGGCATCCTCCGATAAGGCGCACGAGTATAGGAAAACGCCGATCCGGGTATAAACTCTCCTATACGGGAGGATCATAGGGGTGATCAACGAATGCTGGCTATCATTCTGCTCATCGTCATGGGCCTGGCGAGCGTCATCGGCAGCGAGATGCTCAGCATTGTCGCGCTGAGCAACGCGCCAAGCGGCTTCGACCTGACAGACAATTTCTTCATGACGCTCGTGCTGCCAAGCGTCGCGATCGTGGTGACGTTGAACGCGCTGATCCTCTGGAAGGTATTCTCACGCCGCACCGGACTACGCAGCGCGATCTACGCGGCCACCTATGCCTTGGCCTATCTCGGCGTGCTGGCAAACTTCAACAACCCGCCGGGGGACATCGCAACCTACGTGGCCATCGTGCTGTTTGCGGCCGCGTTGATTCTCGGCGGTTTCTACGCACTGTTCTGGAGGACCCGAACATGACCCTACGCTGGCTCGCCTACGCATTGATCGGGGTGGTGGTCATGGTTGCCGGCATGTTCGTCGCCGCGCGCTTCATGGACGGGCCGTTCGGAATGATTCCCGGGGGATCCTTTCGATCCGGCACACCCGTCGAATACCCGGCGCAATGGTCCTTTGCCGAACCGATCGAGACGATCGAGATGCAACTCGACGGCGCAGACACCTCTCGCACCGTCTGGATCGTGGTGCACGACGACGACGCCTACCTCGTCGCCAACCTGGACTTTCCGCCCGGCAAGACCTGGCACCTGGAAGCCAATCAGGATGGCGCCGCGCAACTGCGCATCGAGGCCCGAATCTACGATGTAGTCTTGCGCCGCGTCTCCGACCCGGCGCAGACAACGCAGGTGAACGGGTCGCTTGAAGCGAAGTATGAGAGCGGTGCGCCCGGCGACGCCGAGTACTGGTTCTTCGCCGTCGACCCGCGCTAGGGTAGTGTGCCGAGAACCGGCGCCCGGCTCTTGATACGCCTCATGGTGACGGTTTTCACTTTGGCGTATGCCGTTCCGGCCACGGCTCAACCCGGGCCCGAGAGCGACTACATCAATCGCTTCATCATCGAGAATCACGTCGCGCTGGAACCTATTCTGCGCGCTCATTTCGGCGACCAGGGAATTCCAAGCCACCGGTTGCGCGAAATCATCCAGGACACTGTGGCCTCGGAGGCCATTTGCTCACTCGATTCGATCAACAGCTACGGTGACGGCTACCAGACCCTGCTGCTGGAGCGGATCCACGCCGGCGACAGTGTCACCGAAGCACGCTATGCCGCCCAGGACGCCCTGACCAAAGAACTCGAAGGGTCGTCCTACGGCCCCGACGAACTGGAAAACAGGCTGCGAGGCTCCCATGCGCGGTTTCAGCGCTGCATGACCGAACGCATGCAGGCACAGGGCCTGCCGCCCCTTCCCACCCGAGAAGAGGCGAAAAGAGAAGAGCCGAGCCCGGAGCAGCAACGCCGTGCCGGCTGAACCACTTGCCAAGGTCGAGATCCAGCCGCTGCAACCCGCGGAACACGCGGTGCTCGCCAATCTGTTCGAGCTCTACCTGCATGACATGGCCGAATGGTTCGGGTTCGACCTGGGGGGCGGACGGACGCTACGGTTACGAACTCAGCCCAAGCAAAGCGGCCTATCTGATCCGGGTCGACGGTGCGCTGGCCGGTTTCGCCCTCACGCATTCCGCCGCGCCCTGGCTGGACGAGCCCGGCGCCCTGGACGTCGACGAGTTTTTCATCGTGCGGCGCTTCCGGCGGCACGGGCTCGGCGCCCAAGCCGCTGGCTGGCTCTGGGACCGCCATCCCGCCCGCTGGCTGGTACGCGTATACGAAGCGAATCTGCCGGCGGTGCCCTTCTGGCGCGGCGCGATTGCCGCCTACACGAATCAGGCGTACACCGAGGAGCGGCGCGTCATCGAGGACCAGCCGTGGCGTTTCTTTTCCTTCGATAGTGCATGATGGATCCGACAACCCACAACGAAGGCTGATCGATGCTTCGCGCCGTCATACTGTTCCTGGTCCTGGTCACCGCCTCGGGATGCTGGAACGCTGAAAATCGAATTCTGCAGCTGGGCGATATCTCGCTGGGTCAACAGCTCATCGACCTGAAACATGCGCTCGACGAAGACGCCCTGACCCAGGGCGAATACGACACCGCCCGCGCGCAGTTGTTGAGCGGTGCCGATCTCTGCGCGTCAGAGGACGACCACGGCATTGGTATCATCATCAGCGACGATGACGACAACGGCGACTGAGTCATGGCAATGAGCGACGCAGAAGCGTTCATCGTCCGGTCAGATGCCGACCCCGAGGGACGGGTCTTTCATCATCCGTTCAACCCGCACTCGGAAATCCGCATCCGGCCGTTGAGCCGTATCACGGGCATGTCGCGGCTGGGAGTCAGCCACGCCCGGGTCCCCCCCGGCAAGGAGTCGTTCATCTATCACACTCACCATCAGGAAGAGGAATTCATCTACATCCTGTCGGGACGGGGCGTTGCCGAAATAGGCGATCAGGAACACGAAGTGGCGGCGGGCGATTTCATGGCCTTTCCGACTCCGTCGACCGGCCACCACCTGCGCAATCCGTTCGACGAGGATCTCGTCTACCTGACCGGGGGTGAAAACCGATCGGTCGAGATCGCCGACTTTCCCCGGATCGGCAAGCGCATGTATCGAACCGAGGACGCGATCGACATCGTGGATCACGAGCACATCGAGGACTGGCCGCGCGATGAATGATTCGACGCTGTTCGCCGCGGTGGTGTTCAGCGCCGTCGGCTTCGGTTACTTCATGTACGGACGCAAACAACGCCGCGTGGCGCCGTTCGCGTCAGGCATCGGCCTATGTGCGATTCCCTATATGATCGACTCCAACCTCATGCTGATGGGCGCAGGCGCGGTACTACTCGCAGTGCCGTTTCTGATCAAAGTCTGAAATGAGTTGATGGCAAAGAAAGCACCCTTCAAGACCGTTCGCTGCGTCATCGCGACCGGGGAGAAGTATCTGCTGGCGATCCACAACAACCGCCTGCCCATCAAACGGACCCGCTGGGGATTGATCGGAGGGCGCGTCGACCGCGGCGAAGCATTGGAAAGCGCATTGCGCCGCGAAGTTCGCGAAGAACTCTACATCGGCCTGGATGAACTGATCGAAGTGGGCGACTACCGCTACAAAGGATCATTCCACAAGGTATACGGCGTCGAAACCGACGCGCGTATCATCGCGTTCGATCGCTCCGAACTGACCAGGATCGGCTGGCACTCCCTGGAGGACGTCGCGGCTATGGAAGAGAGGGACCAATTGCACACCGGCTTCGAATTCGAAGCGGTTCAGGCCTATCACAAACGACGGAGCCAGCAATGATCAAAACCACCGTTACGCTGTTCCTGTGTGGTCTGTTGAGCGCCTGCGGGGCCAGCGCCGGCGGCTCGGGAAGTGAACCAGCCGATGAATCGGCCAACAGCGCAGAGCTGAATGCGGGTGAGCACATGCTCTCCGATCAGCAACGGGCCCTGCAGGACGCGCAGTCGGCCGCCGATGCGATGGAGGAAGCCGCCAAGGCCCGCCAGCAAGCGCTGGACGAGGCACACTAATCCCCGGGCCATGGATGAGCCCATTGTCCGGACCCTTCCCCGCGATCGGGCGATGAGCTACTCGACGCTGATCTTCGATCTGGACGGCACCCTTTCCGACTCGAGCATCGGCATTACCCGCAGCATCAACTACGCATTGCAGCATTTCGGTGTGGCCCTGGTGGATGAAGCAGACCTGCACACCCTGGTAGGACCCCCACTGGATGTGACGTTTCGCGAATTGGTCCCGACCGCGAGCGAAGACGACGTCAATCACTTAGTGAGCAAATTCCGCGAGCGTTACGCCGAGATAGGTTATGCCGAGAATCAGCTATACGAGGGAATCGAGGCCTCCATCCGGGTCCTGCACGGGCGCGGCCAGCGGCTCGGCGTCTGTACAGCCAAGCGTGTCGACTTTGCCGAGCGGATCATCGCCATGTTCGGGCTGGCTGATTGCTTCACGTTCATCGATGGAGGTGAAATCGGCCGCAGTAAAGCGGAGCAGTTGGCGAGCCTCGTGCGCGGCCAACGCATCGACTCGCAGGCGCTGATGATCGGTGACCGCAGGTACGACATCGAAGCGGCGCGTGCCAACGACCTGACCGCCATCGGCGTGTTGTGGGGATTCGGCAGCCTCGCTGAACTCACTGCAGCGCAGCCGAACCGGCTGCTCACTGAGCCCGCCGAACTGTCGAATCTGACGTGATGCGCTGGCGGTTTGGGCAGACATCACCGATCCTGTCCGCAAACTAACCGGGGAACCAACGATGCGAACGATTACCGCCCTCACCCTGGGCATCCTGATAACGTTGTTCGCGCTCGGCGCAGTTGCCGATGGCCAGAAAGGCAAAAACAAAGGTAAATCTGCGGGCCGCTCAGGACAGGAACAGGTCGAAGGCACCGAGCGACACCAGGAAGATCGCGCGGACAACGACCGACACCAGGAGCGGGACGGTGCCCGCAAACACGATCAGGACAAGGACCGGGACGAGGATCGCGAGCGCGACCGGGACAGAGACCAGGACGAGGACCACGCCGACCGGGCAGACCAAGCCGATGAGTCCGGAAACGCGAAGTCCCGCGAAATGCGGGCGCGGCGCGACGAACGCAAAGCCGTTCAGCAGGAGTATCGCGACAGCGGCGAAAAACAGTCCGGAAAAAAGCCCTGGTGGAAGTTGTGGGGTGACGACGAAGGGTAACGGCGATGCGGGGCTGACATTCCGTCCGCTGACGCTCTACACCATCCAATGGGTTGAGCGGCTGGTGGCTAAGCATTTCGGATCGCCACGCGTCGTATCTCGGGGCCAGCTCCATCAGGTTCGCGATCTTCCCGGGTTGATTGCCGTGCGCGCAGGGAAACAGGTCGGTCTGGCGCAGTATCACATCGCCCATTCCAAAAACGAGGAGGCCGATTTCGAGATCGTCACGCTGATCGCCGAGGAGCGCCGGACTGGCGTCGGCCGGGCGCTACTCGCCGCCGCCGAACCCATCGCGCGCGCCGCAGGCTGCAATCGGATGTGGCTGGTGACC
>PVMS01064479.1_pt1 | contig 33812 bp, 30 predicted proteins | sample 1853461 | NCBI WGS metagenome assembly PVMS01 (sample SAMN08582032, study PRJNA380276) | Marine sediment metagenome, whole genome shotgun sequencing project. | isolation source: ocean sediment barecode stripped | collected 2017
CCAGCGACTTATCCTCCTCGCGAATAGCGTGGAGAAGCGGCTGCAACTCTCGCACCACCCCGCGTGCCCTGTCGTAAACGTTTGTCTCTTCCATGAGCGACTCCTTGGATTGGGTTTGGGTCTCACCCAGCGTGGGACCCAAACCCAATCCAAGGACAAGCGAGGACAAAGCCGCGATCCACAGATGCCAGTGTCAGCGCCAGTGTCAGTGCCAGTGCTCAGTGTCAGCGTCAGTGTCAGCGTCAGCGTCAGTGCCAGCGCCAGTGCCAGTGACAGTGACAGTGTCAGTGCCAGTGTCAGTGCCAGTGACCAAATCAGGTCTTCGCGCCGGGGAACGTGGAGCTGTGGGCGGCGGTGGGCTCGCGCTCACTCGACGTCGTCGATCTCGACGCCGACGCCCTCGCCGGAGAGGACGTATTCCGCGCGGCAGGGGAGTGCCAGGAACGGGCCACCGAGGGCGGCGACCGCTGGCGTGCAGTCCGAGCCGGTCAGCGGGGTAATCTCGGTGGTCTGGGAGCCGGTGAGGGTGAACAAGATCGGCTCGGGGCCCGCGTCGGCTTCCGACTCTTCGTCGGTGCCAGCATCTACGGCGCCCCCGTCCTCGACGCCTCCGTCCGCCACACCGCCGTCCTCGACGCCGCCGTCAGTCTCGGTTCCGAGCTCGACAGTTTCGACTGCGAACGTGAAGACGTCCCGCTGTGTGACCGAGCAGCCCACGAAGCCGCGGAAGCGGTCCGGTTCGATCACCATCCAGCTTTGGCTGACCTGGAAGATGTACTCTCCGTTTTTCTCGACGCCGGCGAACATCGAGCCGCCGAGCCGTCGCCAGTAAGCGCGCCCGTTGAATTCGCTTCGCAGCTCGAAATCGAGGTCGAGCGGGTCGGGAGCGGGAATCGCCGCGCCACAGCTCTGCTCCACCATGAACCCGACCGCATTGAACGTGCCGATGGCCTGCCCGGGCGGCTCCTCACCTTGACCCCAACATCCCAACACCAGCAAAGGCAGGCCGAATAGCGTCCACCGCATGCGTCACAGGTACCGCCGGGGTCGCCCACCGGTCAAAGAAAGTGCCCCCCGCCCGGCCTATCTAATAGCGAATTTCGAACCCGCAGCGGTAGGTGATGCGGGTGGTGACGGGCTTGCCGTTCTTGTCGAACGGGGGCTTCCACTGCTCGCCTTGGAGAGTCTTCATGCAGGCTTTTCCGAGCTCGTATCCCGTGGGGTCTTCCGACACGATTCGAATCTTGGACGGGAGGCCGTCGGGAGCGATTTGAAGCCGGAGCACCGCCTCGCCCTCGATTCCCTCCTGACGCGCCTTCTTAGGGTAGAGTTTTTCTAGCTTTCGCTTCAAAGATGGCGGAATTGGCGCTCTCGAGAGGTCGCCCACGTCGACGACGACCCCAATGCCGGTGCCGCCGAGGATGCCGCCGACGATGCCATCGCGGCTTCTTCCGCTGACGACTGCGTCTGGCCGGCCGATCGGTTTGTCGCTGCTCTCCCCCGAACCGGGATCCACGGCCCAGGATGAGGGCTCGTCGCTATCGTTGGTGAGGACGATGTTGTCGAACGCGACCGGGGTTTCTGGCGCCGCAGCCGGTGGCTCTTCGGGCGCCTTGGGTGGCTCCTGGCGTGCCTTGAAGGTCTTGGGCTTGGGCGGGGGCTTCACAGGTTCGGGCTCAGCCGGCTTTTCGGGCTCCGGCGTCTCTTCTTCGGGCTCGGGCGGCACGGGGTCGTCTTCGACGATCGCGATCGCGACCGCGTCCATCGGGTCTTGGATGTGCGGCCCCCTCACGACGCCGGGCATCACGCCAAGAAAGAACGCGTGCGTCGCAATCGCCAGGACGACCCACGCGGTTTCGAGCGCCCAAGACGCGGGTTTCCCAAGCGGAGTGGACATCGGATCGGCGGCAGCGCCCGTCAGCGTCCAATCTCCTCGGGACGCACGTTGATCGCGAACTTGGTGATGTGCTCTTGGCGCAGGATGTCGATCACCTGGACCACCTTCGCGTGTGCGACTCGACCGTCGGCCGCGATCACGGCCCGCAGGTCCCCCTCGACATCACGCGCCGCGCGGACGCGCGTCCGAAGCTCTTCGGAGGTGACCGGGATTGTGTCGAGGAAGATTTTGCCGTTTTGGTCGATCGACACCGCAAGGGTAGACGGCGTCTGTTCGCCTGTCGCCGCTTTGGGGAGCTCCATCGGAATCGTCTTCGAGACGATGGCCGTGGCCGTGACCATCAGGATGATCAACAACACGAGCACAACGTCGACCAAAGGCGTGACGTTGATGTCTGTGATCAAGTCGTCGTCGCCGCCAGAGCGCGAACCGCCTGCCATGACTACTGGTCCCCTCTGCGCTCGCGGCCCTTCAGGTAGGCGAGCAGGTCGCAGCCGAGCGCATCGGCCCACGTGAGCCGATACCGAATCAGTCGCTGGAAGTAGTTGTAGAAGGCCACTGCGGGGAGCGCCACGAGGAGGCCAATGGCGGTCGCAACCAGTGCTTCACCGACTTCGGTCATCAAGCCGCTCGTCACCTTGCCTGCAGCCTGATCGAGGACGTGGAACGCCTTGATGACGCCGATGACGGTCCCGAGAAGGCCCACGAACGGTGCGTTGTTGCCGACCGTGCCGAGAAAGCCGAGGTTGCGCTCCATCTGCGTGCGGGCGATCGAGGTCGCACCGGCCAGGCGCTCGTCCACCGCCGCCGACCCATCGTCGACCACTTCGATGCCGGAGTAGACGATCTTGGCCTGGAAAGACTCCGACTGGGACAAGCGCTCGCGCGCGCCGGCGATGTCATCCTTTGCGAGGAAGAGCCGCAAATCCTCCTGGAGCTTCCGGACGTCCTCGCGGGAGGCGAAGAAGTAATAGACTCGCTCGAAAATGATCGCGACTCCGATGACGGAGAGGAGCACGAGAAGCCACATGACCCAGGTGGCGCCAAGCATGGCGAACGCTGTGAGTCTCTCTTGAATGTCGATCATACTTTTCCTCAGGTAGAAGCGCGCTTTTAGCCGGTCTTGGGGGGGTGTGCATCCCGCTTGAGAATCTCCCGCACCAATATGGTCGCGTAGGAGCCGGCGGGTAGGGTGAAATCGAGACTCACCGTATTGTCGCTCACAGTAACGCCTATTTTGGGCACTGGAACGCGGACGAAACGCCGAGTTCCAGGGGCCACCCGCTTCCACTTCCCGAGGTGGTCAAGGGTTAAGCCCACGTCTCGTAGGAGCGCTTCCTCGCGGAGGCGGGCCTCGCCCTCGGGCCAACGCATCTTTGCGCCAAACATGGGCCCGGTGGGGCTGAGCTCCCAGGCGTCCGCGCGCGCCTGGGTTTCTTGGAGGTCGGTCGCCGTGAATAAGCCACCGGAGTGGTGCTTCTTCACGACGTCTCCCTCGAAAATCTGTCCCAGGGTCGAGGTTTGCACACGCTCGGCGACGCACCGATTGAAGAGTTGGGCCTGCAGGGCGGACATCTGTAGCTTTCGGTGAAAGCCACCCCGCGGCGCGCGTGCCTCGCCGAGCACCCAGCGAAGTGCCCGCTCCGCGTTGTCGCCTTCTCGGCCAAATCGCTGTTCTCCGTAGTAGTTGGGCAGCCCCCGAGTCTCGATCTCTTCCAACACACGGCGCAGGTCGTCTATTCTCGATGCGTCGATTTGCCGAAGGACGATGCGGAATCGGTTTGCCTCGAGGTGACCCGTGCGCAGCTTTTGCGGGTGTGGCGCCGCCTCGAGAACCCGAATGCCTTCCACGTTCGCGTTGGTCAGTGCTTCCGGTGTCGTTCCCCAGACGCTGATCCACTGCCGCGTGATCGCGTGTCGATCCTTGAGTCCCGCCCACCCGGCTGCTTTTGGATCGGCGCCCACGCTCTCGCACAGCGCGCGTACGGCGTCCTTCGTCGTGAGCTCGCGCTTTTCGATGAAGGCAAAGATGTGCTCGCCGGTGCCACTCGGCGGGTACGCGGGCACCTCTTCGACCTCGAAGTCCTCGGGAGTCGATCGGAATTCGGCTTCGATGGGGGCGACGGACGTCGTGAGATAAGGAAGGGTCATGCCTCGGCGCTTCCTGTAGACCATCGCCGCGTGATTGGGTAGACCCCATTCGTGACCGCCGACGTGTCGACGCGCATCGAGCGCACTTTGCAGCAGCAACTCGAGGCGGGAAGTCAATCGGGGGTGTTCCCGGGGGTCAGTGCCTGCGTCGCGCTATGGCAGGGGGAGGCTTGGTCGTATGTCGACGGGGTCGCGGGGACGCGCGCCGAAGGCTCGGACGCTGTCGGGACCGACACCATCTACGATTTGGCGTCCCTCACCAAGCCGTGGGTTGCCATCGCGGCGCTGCGTCTGCACCATGCTGGCGTCTTCGAGCTCGGTGCCCGGGTGGACGAGCTGATCCCCGAAGCGACGGGATTCCCAGTGGGCGCGCGCAACTGGGAAGAGGTGTTGAGCCATCGCTCAGGCTTGGAGGCATGGGTGCCGTTCTATGAGGCCCTGCCCGCGGAGCCCGGCAGCGATTCGGCGCGTGCCTGGATCTTGGCCGAGCTGCTACCCCACTGGGACGCAGCCAAGGTGGGCACCTCGGTCTACAGCGATCTCGGGTACATCCTCGCGGGGGTCGCCATGAGCCGCGCCGCGGGCCGGCCCTTGGATGAAATCGTCGCGGAGAGTGTGGCGTCGCAACTCGGAGTGGATGACACCGTGTTCTTTGGCGCCAGCCGTCCGGAGCCGGGCTGGAAGGCTCGGTGCGCGCCCACTGGATGGTCGTCCTGGCGCGAACGAATCCTGGTAGGCGAGGTGCACGACGACAACTGCGCGGCGCTCGGTGGCGTGGCGGGGCATGCAGGGATGTTCGGGGTCGCCAACAGCGTCGCTAGGTTCGGCGCTGCGTGCGTGGGCGCATGGCGAGGGAGGCGGGGCGCTTCGGAAGAAGAGCTCATCCGGCACGCGACCGCCGTCCGGCCTGGGGGCACGCATCGGCTTGGGTGGGACGGCAAGGCCGCCGAAGGAAGCGCCGCCGGCTCCTTGATCGACGCCGACGCCTTCGGGCATCTCGGGTTCACCGGTACGTCGCTGTGGTGTGACCCGCGCCGGCAGCTGGTCGTGGTGTTGTTGACCAATCGCGTTGCAATCTCGGATGACAACGCTGCCATTCGGGCGTTTCGCCCCGCTTTTCACGACGCTGTCATTCGCGCGTTCGACGGAAACTAGCCGGCCAGCGACCGCAGCCGGTCGAGAAGCTTCGAGTTGGTTTTGTAGGACAGGGCGTTGCCCGATGCTCGGGCCATCGCGCGTGGGTCGCCCACCAGCACGACGAGCTTCTTCGCCCGGGTGAGCGCTGTGTAGAGCAGGGCGCGGTTGAGCAACATGAAATGGGCATTGTGCAAGACGATGACTGCGGCGGGGAACTCGCTTCCCTGCACCTTGTGGACGGTGCACGCATAGGCCAGCGAAATCGCCTCGAGCTCGTCTGCCTTGTACTGCACTTCGCGCCCGTCGAATCGCACGAAGGTCACGCCACCCTCGATCCGAATCACTTCGCCGAGGTCGCCGTTGAAGACCTCTTTGTCGTAGTCGTTGCGAAGCTGCATCACTTTATCGCCGCAGCGAAACGAGGTGGGAGCGGCGTTCTGCTGCGTGCTCGGATTGAACGTCTCTTGAAGCACCTCGTTGAGCTTGATCGTGCCCAGCGGGCCGCGCCTCATCGGGGTCATGACTTGGACATCGGCGAGCGGGTCGAACCCATACGCAACCGACATGCGCCGAAGCGCTTGCACGAGACGTTCGGTGATGGTCTCCGGGTCGGTCGCCGCGATGATGAACAGGTCTCCGTCGCCTTTCGTGCCCGTCGGCGTTGGTTCAGGCAGACCTCCCTCGAGAACCGAGTGGGCGCCCCGGACGATCGCGCTTTGCTGGGCTTGCCGGAAGACCTCGTGCAGGCGGATAGTCGTGCAGATTCGGGATGCGATCAGGTCGCGCAACGGTTGGCCGGGGCCAACGGGCGGAAGTTGATCGATGTCGCCGACCAGCGCGAGCGTGGCATTTGGAGGAATCGCAGCCAGGAGCTGCGACGCGAGTCGAATGTCGAGCATCGACGCCTCGTCGACCAGGATGAGGTCTGCCTCGAGCGGCAGATGTTGGTTGCGATTGAAGTGTCCCGTGGCTGGGTTCCATTCGAGAAGGCGATGAATCGTCTTGGCCTCGATGCCCGCTGCCTCGGACAGACGCTTCGCAGCGCGTCCTGTCGGCGCGCACAACGCCACGCGTCGGTCAAGCGCAGCATGGGCTTGAACGATGGCGCGCACCGTTGTCGTCTTTCCGGTGCCTGGCCCGCCGGTGAGAACGAGAAGATGTGTGCCGAGCGAAGCCTCCACCGCGCTTCGTTGCGTGTCGCTGAGGGTATGATCGTACGTCTTGAGTGGCTGCTTCACCTTGGGGCGGTTCGCGAGGGCGGCTAGTGCGCCCGCGACGATGACTTCCGCGCGATGCAGCAGCGGAGGGTAGACCGCTTCGTCTTCGATGGTGACGAGCTCTCGCGCTTGCAGTTGTTGCAGCGCGTCCTCGAGAGCATCGGAAGGAACGTCGAGTTGCTCGAGACCGTCCTGGAGCTGGGGCCGTGTCGCGAAGACATGGCCTTCGTCGACCGCCTTGCCGATGAGGTGCAATATGCCGCCTTGCACGCGTCTCAAGTCATCGCCCGCGATACCGAGCGCTTCGGCGATCCGGTCGGCAGTGCGAAAGCCGATGCCGCGGATCTGTTCCGCGACGATGTACGGATCGTCCCGGACGACTCGCGGAGCATCCGCGCCGTACTTGCGGACGATTTCGCGCGCGGTCGCGGGGCCCATTCCGAGGGCGTGGAGAAAGCTCATCGTCTCGGCCTCGACTCGGCGTTGGCGAACGGCCTTGGCGATCGATTCTGCCCGCTGCTTGCCGATCCCGGACACCTCACGTAGCCGTGCTGATTGCGTGGCGATGACATCGAGGGTCTCCGGGCCGAAGCGCTCGACGAGCCGAGCGGCCAGGGCGGGGCCGATGCCCGGGATCAGCCCGGAGCCGAGGTAGCGGATCACGCCCTGCTCGGTGGACGGAATGGTCGGTGTGAAGGAGATGACACGGAAGCGGGCGCCATAAACCGCGTGCTGGGTCCACCGCCCTACCAGTCGAACATTCTCCCCAGGAGCGATTTGCCCGAGGTCGCCCACCGCGGTGTGGGAAGGGGATAGCTCGGCCTCCACGTCGGAAGCGAGACGGATTACCGCAAACCTCCCGTCATCACTACGGAAAAGAACATCCTCGACCACGCCTTCGAGGACCTCGTCTGACGTCTGCGACCCCACGATTCCGGGGGAATCTATCAGCCTTGGCCTCCAAACGTCCTGCTGTTGTGATTTCTTCGGAAACATCCGTTAGTGTTAAAGTCAGCCCAGATTTGGATCGGAGAGGGGATGACGACCCAGCCACGGATGAGCGCACCCATAGGAAGACTGCGAATTCGGGCCTCAGAGGGCCGAAAGCGGCGAGCTTCGGGCGCGGGGCGCTGGAAGCCGGTCGAAGCTTCAGTGCAGGCCGAGGTGACCGAAGCCGACGAGGCGTGCGCCGAGGGCGAGTGCCCCCGGTTCTACCCGTTTCCGCTGCGTGTCACCGACGAGAGCAACGACTGACCGGGCAGTCGAGAGCGTTGCGCGAGAAACGAGCGATTGGTAAGAGCGCTCGATGCCCCCAACTACGATCGCGATCCTCGGGGCCAAAGGGGGCGTCGGCACCTCCCTCTTCAGCGCGAACTTAGCGATCTACCTGGCGACGATCGGCAAGCGCGTGCTGGCCGTCGATGCGGACCCGTCCGGGGCAGACCTTCACGCGATGCTCGGCATCGGGCCGCGCGTCGCGCCTTACGTGGCGCCCACGCCTGCGTTCGGGGCCGAGGGCAACTTGGCGAGCTTGGCGACGGCCCTCGACCACGATTCGGTCAACACGCTTCCTTCGCGTGAGCCGGTGGATGGACCAATTCCGAACCTTCAACTCGTGGATGCAGGCTTGAGCGAACCGCACCGGGGAAGCGCGCGCCGGAGCTCGCTGCGAGAGCTGCAGCGCCGGCTGGTGAAACAGGACGCCGATTTTGCGGTCGTCGACCTAGGGTCCGCGGCTACCGATGCGGCGATTCGTTTTTGGTGTGATGCGCCCCATCGTCTCGCGCTGACAATGCCGGAGCCCAATGCGGTGGCCGGCTTGTACCGCCTGGTGCGCAAGGCGTTCGCGGCGATGGCCCTCGAACGCGTCTCCGACGAACGGCAGCAGGAAGCGCTGCACGCGGCGTTGACGAAAGCCGGTCAAACACCCGCGCCGTCGGACATTGCAGCGCTCGTGCATCGAGAGTGGCCGGAGCTTGGAGATGCATTGCAAGACTGCATGAACACGTTGCAGTTCCCATTCATCGTCAATCAAGCGCGTATGCGCGCGGACCTAGAGCTTGGCGATCAGGTCACGGTTGCGGTGCGCCGGCGCTATGGCGTCCCCTTGAAGTACCTCGGGTATGTCGAGCACGACGACGCGGTTCGAACGTCCTCGCGCAAGCGGCGTCCGCTTCTTCTCGAGAGCCCGGGTAGCCGGGCGAGCCGCAACATCGAAAAAATCGCGCGCCGGCTCTTCGCGTCGCAGGATGGCCGCAGGGACCGGGCGCCGTGGCGTGAGGTGCCGCCGAGCTCGCACCATGATGTGCTCGAAGTCGAGCGCGGCGCGACGGACGAGGAGATCCGGCGCGCGTACAAGCGCATGTGCGGGGTGTTCGATCCAGAGAATCTCGTGACGTTCGGGCTGTTCGACGAGGAGGGGCTCGACACGGCGCGCGCCCGGATCGACGAGGCCTATGATGTCCTTCTCGATCCAGCTCGCCGGCGACCTTATGAGATCTCTGTGTTCCCCGAAGCCCAGGAAACCAAGGCCGAGGCCGAACAGGAACGAGTGCCGACCGGCGAACTGCCGCCAGCCCCGAGCATTACACCGGACACCGAGTTCGGCGGGGCGCTTCTTCGTGCCGTGCGGGAGTCTCAAGGCACCAGCCTCCAGCAGATCAGCGAGCGAACGAAGGTCAGCCTCAACTACCTGCGATGCATCGAGGAAGACGAGTTCGACGCGTTGCCGGCGGCCGTCTACGTGCGGGGCTTCGTCACCGAGGTCGCCAAATGTCTGAGGCTCGACCCGGAGCAGGTGAGTCAGAGCTACCTGCGGCGCTACAAAGCTCGGATGGAAGACCCGGGGGAGAGCGCGTGAGTGGGGCTCGTCCGCCGCTGGTCCTCGCGTCTGCATCACCGCGTCGACGCGAGATCTTGTCGTCCCTCGGCGTTGTCATCGAGGTGCAGCCGAGTCGGACCGACGAAGAAGCGCTCGAGATCGAAGACGACGTGGAGTTCGTTCGCGCCGCCGCCCAGATGAAATTGGAGGATGTGCTTGGCACCTGTCAGCGCCCACGCGCGTACGTTCTCGCAGCGGACACCACGGTCTGCGTTGACGGGCAGCGCTTGGGCAAGCCGGCGGACGATGCCGACGCCGTGCGCATGTTGGAGCTCCTAGCGGGACGCGACCACGTCGTTCGAACCGCGATGGCGCTCGGTCGAGTTGGGGAGGGCGTGCTGGAATGCCGCGTCGTAGAGACCCGTGTTTGGTTCAGGCCAGCGTCGCGCGGCGAGCTCGAGCGCTATGTCGCGGCCGGTGAGAGCCGCGACAAGGCGGGCGCTTACGGTGTCCAAGGGCTTGCAAGCGGCTTCGTCACCCGACTCGAAGGCTCGTACACCAATGTGGTCGGCCTTCCCGCTGCTGAGGTGGTGACTCTGCTCATCGATCACGGCGCGCTGGGTCAATGGCCATGAGTCACGACATCGCCGGTGCCATGGAAAGCGTCCGACAGCGCGTCGGGCGCGCATGCGAACGCGCTGGGCGTGACTCGGCCTCGGTGCAACTCATCGCTGTTTCGAAGGGGCATCCCGAGGAGGCGATTCGCGCCGCCTACGATGCGGGAATGCGCGTGTTTGGCGAAAACTATGCCCAAGAGCTCGCCTCCAAGGCTTCGGCGCTGGGTGATTTGCCGGACATCCGTTGGCGCTTCATCGGGCATCTGCAACGCAACAAGATCAAGCTCATCGAGGGGGCTCGGGCTACCGTCGATACCGTCGATACCGTCCGGCTGGCGCAGGCGATTTCCGCTCGGGCGGCAGAGCGCGCGATGGACGTCGAAGTCCTGATTCAGGTCAACGTCGGCGGTGAGGCACAGAAGTCGGGTTGTACGCCCGAAGAGGTGCCGCAGCTGGTCGAAGCGGTTCGCGCGTTGCCCGGGCTTACGCTACGCGGGCTCATGACCGTTGCGCCATATCTCGAGGAGGTGGAAGCCATCCGGCCGTTCTTCGCCTCGCTGCGAACGTTGGCAGAGGCGAATGGGCTGCCGGAGCTTTCGATGGGGATGACGCACGACCTCGAACAGGCGGTCGCGGAGGGTGCGACGATGATTCGAATCGGGACGGCGATCTTTGGGCCGCGGCCCCCGGCTAAGCATTAGTCCTCAGTGCCTTCAGCAAGCTTGCCGAGCTCAACCGACCGACGGGTCGCGGCGCGTACGGCGCCGAGAATCGCATCCGAGAATCCTGCTACCGCAAGAGCGTCCAGGCCTGCGCGCGTGGTTCCGCCCGGGCTCGTCACCCGGTCCCGCAACACCTCGGGCGCTTCGTCCTCGTCGAGCAGAAGACGCGCCGCGCCGAACACCGTCTGGGACGCGAGGCGAAGCGCGGTTTCTTCCGGCAACCCCTCGCGGACCCCGGCGTCGCGAAGGGCTTCGATCATAGCGAACACGTACGCTGGCCCGGATCCGCTCAGGCCGGTCACTGCGTCGATCTGCTCCTCGGGCACCCGGACGGAAATGCCCACGCTCCGAAAGAGCGTCTCGGCGAGGTCCAGGTCGTCGTCGGTCGTGTGGCTTCCCGCCGCGATTGCGGTTGCTCCCGCGCCGACGAGCGCTGGGGTGTTCGGCATGGTGCGAATGACGCGCGACCCAGCGGGAAACGCCCGTTCGATCATGGCGGTCGAGATCCCTGCGGCGATCGAGATCAAGAGCGTGTCCGGGCCAATCGCAGCGGCAAGACCGGAAAGGACCTGTGGCAACACCTGGGGTTTCGTCGCCAGCACGACGACCGTTGCCTTCTTCACCGCTTCCGTATTGTCGCCAGTAACGCCGATCTCGAGCTCGGCTTCGAGCGAAGTCAGCCGAGCTTGGTCCGGGTCGGCGGCGATGATCCTTTCTGCGGGGACCGTGCCCGTGCTGATCAGGCCGCGGATGAGTGCGCCGGCCATGTTGCCAGCGCCGATGAAAGCGATCGTATGCTCCACTGACATGCCGCGCGGCATACCACACAAGCCACGTCGACGATACGGCACGAGGTAGCGTTACACGCAGGCGGCCTCGACGTCGTCGATCTCTTTGGGAATGTCGCCGGTGAGCACGTCGTTCCCGCCCTCGGTGACCACCAAGTCATCCTCGATGCGAATACCGATGCCACGCCAGCGTTCGTCCACGCCTTCCGCATCGGTGGCGATGTAGATCCCTGGTTCGACGGTCAGCACGAAGTCCGGCTCGAGAGGGCGGGGCTCGCCGTCGACGTAGTAGTGGCCGACGTCATGCACATCCATGCCAAGCCAGTGCGAGGTCCGGTGCGTGTAGAACGGTTCGTACTTCTTGTCTTCGATCAGCCCATCCACGTCACCCTCGAGTAAACCGATCTCGACCAATCCTTCGGTGATCGAACGAACGGCCCGATCATGAATAGCTTGGAGCGTGACTCCGGGCTTCACCGTGTCGATGCCTCCCTTTTGAGCGTGAAGGACGATCTCGTAGATCGCGCGTTGCTCGTCAGAGAATTTACCGTTCACGGGAAACGTTCGAGTGACGTCACTCGCGTAATAGCCGAGTTCGCAACCTGCATCGATCAGCAACAGCTCCCCATCTTTCATGACCCGGTCGCCCGCCCGGTAGTGCAGGATCGTGGCGTTGGGCCCCGAGCCGACGATGCTCTCGTACGCTGGGCGCTCGCTCCCGTGCTTACGAAAAACGTGGAGGAGCTCGGCGTCGATTTCGTACTCGTGCATCCCTGGGCGCGTGATCTGCATCGCTCGCAGATGGGCTTCCTTGGTGATCGCTGCCGCCCGGCGCATCGTCGCAAGCTCGTCTTGGCTTTTGCGCAGACGCATCTCGTGCAGGTGCGCCGACGGATCGATGATTGCTTCGGGCGCCGCCACTCCGCGCCGTTCGCCCCGGCGCAGCAAGTTCAGGCAGTCAAAGAGCTGGGTGTCCGCTTGGTCGTTCTGCGCGAGCCGGTAGTGAAGGCGCTCGACGTTGCCGAGATAGTCGGGGAGCCTCTTCGCAAGCTCGTCGATCGGGAAGGCGACATCGGCTCCAAAGGCCTGCACAGCGCCTTCGATGCCGGCCCGGGGCCCGTCCCAAATCTCGCGCTCCCGCTTCTTCGGACGAACGAAGAGAACCACGCGATGCTTCTCGTGCTGATTCGTCAACACGAGCACGCTCTCGGGTTCGTCTAGGCCGGTCAGGTAATAGAGGTCACTATCCTGTCGGTAAGGGTGTTCGACGTCGCGGTTGCGGATTGCGAGAGGAGCCGACGGAAATACCGCGACAGCGTCTCCAATCGCTTCGAGAAGCTGCGTGCGGCGTGCTTCGAACTCCGACATGAAACCAGCCTAGCAGTTACCTTCGCGGCTGCATCTGCCCACTCTTGTAGCGGCTCCAGTAGCTCTTGAGCGCTTCGCTGACTTTGCCGCTCAGCAACAGTGCGCCCAGGATGTTCGGGAACGACATGCCGAGGATCATGAGGTCCGAGAAATCGATCACATTGCCGAGCTTCAGCACCGAGCCGAACACGACGAAGCCGAGGAACAGCACCTTGTACACCATTGAAAACTGCGCGCCAAAGAGGAAGGTCCAACAGCGCTCGCCGTAGTAGCTCCACGAGATCATGGTGGAGAACGCAAACAAGAAGACCGCCAGGCTGAGCACCGCCGGGAACCACGGAAGGACGGTCGCAAATGCCTTCGAGGTCATCAGTACGCCTTCTTCGCCGCCGCCTTCGTAGGCGCCGGTGATCACCACGACCAGGCCCGTCATGGTGCACACGACGATCGTGTCGATGAAGGGCTCCAGTAGGGCGACGATTCCTTCCCGGACGGGCGCATCGGTGGCAGCGGCGGAATGCGCGATCGAGGCCGAGCCCACGCCCGCTTCCTTGGCGAAGGCTGCGCGGCGAAAGCCCGTGACGAGCACTCCGAGCATCCCGCCAAACCCCGCTTCGGGAGATAACGCTTCGCCGATGATCTTGCCGAACGCAGGAGCGATTTGGTCGAAGTTCGAGATGACGATGAAAAGGCCGGCAAGCAGATAGATACCGCACATGGCGGGGACGATGAAAGCCGCGACCCGGCCGATTCGGCGAATGCCTCCGATGATCACGATGCCAACGAGGAACGCGAGGATGATGCCGTAGGAGAGCGCGCCCCAGCCGCCGGCGAAGATCGGCAAGACGTCGGCGACCTGCGCGTAGCTCTGGTTGGCTTGAAACATGTTTCCGCCGCCGAAGCTTCCGCCGACGCACATCAAGGCGAACAGGATGGCGAGAAATCGGCCGAGCCGCGGCAGGCCGCGCTGGTCGAGGCCGCGATCGAGGTATCGCATCGGCCCACCGAGGACGTGTCCGTCGTCCCCGACCTCTCGATACATTTGCCCAAGGGTGCATTCGACGAACTTCGACGACATGCCGAGGAAGCCCGCGACGATCATCCAAAAGATCGCGCCCGGTCCGCCGACGGCGACTGCCACCGCAACGCCCGCGATGTTTCCGAGCCCCACCGTCGCCGACAGGGCGGAGGAGAGCGCTTGGAAATGCGTCACCTCGCCCACGTCGTCCGGGTTGTCGTAGTGACCGGTCGTCACCACCAACGCGTGCTTGAAGGCGCGGATGTTGATGAAGCCGAAACGCAGCGTGAAGAAGGTTGCGCCCGCGATGAGCCAAAAGACGATGAACGGGAGCTTCAGATCACCTTCGGTGCCGTTGTCCCAGAAGATCAGGTCGAAGAAGAGAACCTGTGCGATCGGGCCGACCACGTTGGCGCCGAAGCCCTGATCGACGGCCTTCAGCACGCCGCCGATGCCCGCCTCCTGGGTCGCCTCCACATCCGCCAGGGCCGCGGTAGGCCACAAACCAGCCCATAAGGCGGCAATTCTTCTCAGATGCTTCCCCATCCCCGGAGCGAACCATGGCACAACACTGCAAATCTCTCCAGTTTTAGCTTTGACAGAATTTTAGCGCGTGAATGCATTTCTGCGATACTAGGGACATGCGACTCGTACGCACAATCCCGTTCTTGGTGGTCGCCATGTCGGCGCTGCCTTCTATCGCCAGCGCGCAGTGTTCGACGGACGACCTCGACATGGACGGTGTCCCCGATGTGTGTCCCGCGGGGTCGAATTACATCGAAGGCACCGCGGCCGGAGACAGGATTCGCGGGACCAATGGCGTCGACTGCATCTCGGGCTGGGTGGCGACGACCTCATTCGCGGCCGGAATGGAGACGACTACATCTGTGCGGGTGACGGGGCGGACGAGGTCATCGCCGGCGGGGGCAACGACACGATCTTCGGAGAAGGCGGCAACGACGATCTCGGCGGGGGCCCCGGAAACGACTTCATCGATGGGGGCGATGGAAATGATGATCTGCAGGGAGCCGCTGGGGACGACACCCTCAACGGAGGACCGGGCAACGACCAACTCTTCGGTGGATCGGGAGCCGACGCGCTGAGCGGCGAAGACGGAGACGACACCCTGATTGGCGGTGGAGGAAACGACGCGCTCAGTGGTGGCAACGGCACGGACACACTGGACGGAGGCGGAGGGACCGACACGTGCGTGGAGGAAGTTCCCGGGACTTCGGAGCGGCTGACCAACTGTAATGTCGTAACGTACGCCGCCGTGAGTGGGTTCGAGGTGTTTCGAAGCCAGCAAGGTTTGACCGTCACCTGGGAAACGACGACCGAAGTGGGCGCGGTCGCGTTCCGTCTTTGGCGTCGCGAAACCAACGGGGCGCTTACGTGGGTCGGTGAGGTGGCTGCGGCGCCCGAGGGCTCCCCGCACGGAGCGCGGTACTTCCTTCGCGACGACGCAGCGCCTGTGGACGGTTCCGTCGAGTACATCCTCGAAGAGCGCACGGTATCTGGCGGTAGCGTGCAGTACGGGCCGTTCGCCCGGTCTCCGGGGCTCGCGGACGCGCGCGCTTTGCTTCTGCAAAGGAGGGCAAGCCAAAGCCGTGTACCACACTCAGTCGCGTTCCGGCGCCTCTCGCGTCCGCTCGCCGTGCAGTCGATGCCAGCGTTTCGGCGGAAGAATGCCGCAGCGCCGGCGGCCGCTGTACTGGTCGTGGAGGAGCCCGGCGTCATCGAGGTGGATGCAGCGACGCTCGCGGAGGCGTTTGAAACCAGCGGCGACGCCGTGGTGCATCTGATCCGTTCTGGCGGCCTTCATCTGCGGCTCCTCGGCGAGTCGGTGGCGTGGCATGCGGTCGATGATGGCACGGCGCTCCGGTTCGTAGCGCCCGAGATCCGCTCGCCATTCTCCCGCCATCATCGGTATCTGTTCTCGATCGAACCTGGCGCGCTGATGGAGGCTCGTGCCTTCGTCGAGGGTGCCGCCGCAGAGCCACATACGTACGTGGACACCCAGCGCTTCGAGGAGAACGTCTTTCCCGGGCCGACGGGCGGCCCCGATCCGAGACAGGATCTCTTCTTTTGGCACGCGCTCGGCTCCGACGCCCAAGCGGTGATCCCCGTGTCCTTGCCGGCGCTCAGTGAGCCGGCCGCGCAGGAGCTACGTGTCTACGTGCACGGAGCGACCGAGCATCCCGAACAGCCGCATCGCGTCGAGCTTCTATGGGACGGGCAGAGCCTCGGCGTCTTCGACTTGTTCGGGAGAACGCGCCACACGATCACCGTGTCGCTGACGGATGTTCCGGCGGCGCTCGAGAACGAGCTCGTCGTGCAGCATCATGTGGCCGGAGAGTCGCCGCCTGTTCTCTACGTCGATGCGGTTGAAGTGGACTACGTTCGCGTCGCGGAGACGGACGAGAGCGCATTTCGTTTTGGCGGAGCAGGGGACGGCGAGCACTCGGTCAGCGGGCTCAGCTCGGACACCGTGTATCTCTACGACGTCACCGACCCGGCATCGCCCAAGCACTACGGCGAGGTGACACTCGACGAGTCAGGCCAGCTCCGCTTCACGGCCCAAGGGACGGGCCTTCGCTTCCTCGCGACCACGCCAGAGAGCATCTCGAGCCCACGCGAGGTGACCCAGCGCTTCGCGACCGACCTACGAGCCACGCAGCACAGCGTGGACTATGTGGTCATCGCCGCGACCCATTTGCTCGGAGAGGCGCAAGCGCTGGTCGATCTTCGTGAAGCCGACGGCTACCGCGTCTTGCTGGTCGACATCGAGGATCTGTATTGGGAGTTTGCAGACGGCGAGGCCGATCCCCTTGCGATTCGACGCTTCCTGTCGTTTGCGCGGGGCCACTGGGACGTGGGTCCGCGGTTCGCCGTGTTGATCGGCAAGGCGAGCCTCGACTACCGCGACATCCTGGGCCTTGGCGGCAACTGGGTTCCGTCTGCCCTGGCGCCCACCGACGGCGGCTTGTTGCCCTCGGACTCGATGCTGGGTGATCTGGTAGGCTTCGACGGTGTGCCGGAGGTTGCAATCGGCCGATTGCCGGTCAGCACGCCGGAGGAGCTTGAGCGCATCATCGATGCGATCCAATCCTTTGAAGCCAATCACCAATCGCTGGACGCCCTGTTCGCGGCTGATGACTCCTCGGGCGCCGACTTCGCGGCCGCGGCCCAAATCCTCGCAGGGTGGACGACCCCGGAGCGCACACAGACTATCGATTTGAACACCGACGCCCTCGAAGACGCCCGGGAGCGATTGTTCTCGATGTGGCAGGGCTCGTTGGGCTGGGTGAGCTACGTCGGGCACGGCGGCCTCGATCGGATGGCGACCGAGGGCTGGCTGGTGTCAGGGGACATCCCCGCTCTCGCGGAGATGCAGAGCGTGCCGGTCGTGCTCGGCTGGAGTTGCAACATCAACCGTTTCGACATTCCGGGGTTCTTCTCGCTCGGGGAGCAGCTGGTGACGGCGGGAAGCAGCGCGGGCGTTTTCAGTGCGACAGGCTGGTCGAACCATGTGGACACGGACGCCCTTCGGACCGCGTTTACAGAAGCGGTGTTCGCCTCGGACGCCGAAACGATCGGCGACGCCATGATCCAGGCCCATCAGACCGCCCGCGGCGCGCCAGTGCCCCTGCATCGGGTGTACATGCTCCTCGGCGATCCGGCGCTCCGTCTGCGCACCGCCAAAGCGCAGCCAGATCCGGATCGAGGGCCTGACCCGATCCCCGATCCCGAGCTCCCCATCGAGTCCGTCGGAGGGCCGAGGACAGGGAGTGACCTCGTCGATTCCGGTTCGGGCTGCGACATCACGCCTTCAGGCGCCGGCCGCGTGCCGGTCGGACTCTGTCTTTTGGTCGCTGGCCTCACCTTGGCGATTCGCCGCCGCCGCGAGCCGGGTGACGCGACGCATCCCGGTATCGACCGCGAGCGGGGGTACGAGGTGTGACCGAGGCGCGCGCGGCCAGCCGGACGGCTATCATGGTCGCTGCCCACCGGGGCCGCGCGTCGGCTGGCCCCGATGCGATTTGTCACGACCCCTGGGCCCTCGGACTCGCCGGCCCCGAAGGCGAAGCGTTGTCTCATCGTTGGGATGAGCACTCTCCGTCGATGGTCCTGTGGATGGCCCTTCGAACGCGATACATCGACGACTGCGTGACACGCGCGCTCGATCGAGGCGTTCGGCAGGTCGTGGTCCTTGGCGCGGGGCTCGACACCAGGGCGGCCCGGCTCGGGCGGGCGGGCGTCCGCTTCTTCGAGGTCGATCAGCCGGCGAGCCAAGTCGATAAACGTCAACGACTTTCGAGGTTTGACAGATATCCCATGGACGCGGCGACGTTTGTACCGTGCGACTTCGAGCGGGATGACTTCGTGCAGCTCCTAGAGGCCGGCGGGCTCGACCGCGGAGCCGCAGCGTGTTTCGTGTGGGAAGGCGTGATCTACTACCTCGCCGAGGAGGCTGCCCGGTCGACGCTGCAGCGCCTGGCCTCCGAATTCGACCCCCAGTCGCTCCTGGTGTTCGACTACCTCAACACCAAGATGGCCAAGGCCAGCCCGCGTCTCCGGGACGAAGACCGCGCGATGAAGAGCATCATCGACGAGCTCGGGGAGCCCATGCAGTTCGGCATCGATGACCCCACGCCCCTGATGCTGGAGTGCGGCTATCGTTTCCTGCGCACCGTGTCCTTCGACGAGCTCGCGCTGCAGTACACCGGCACCTATGCGCGCGAGCGCTTCTTTCGCTTTCAGGCCATCGGGCTCGCGAGCGCAAGTGAGGAGCTGGCGCTGTGGTAGAGACTCGACAGATCGACCCAGGTTGAGCAGGAACGTCGCAAGTTTTGCATAGCAACCTCAGGCGAAGGCATGACACAGTGTGTCCCGTCAACTGAGGAGGGAAATCGGTGACTACGGTAGCATTGCGCAAGCGCGCGGCCTGGGATTCGCTCCAGACCCATCACCGGGCGATAGAGAGCGTCCATCTCCGTCAGTTCTTCGACGAGGATCCCAAGCGCGGCGAGCGACTCGTGGCCGAGGCGGCAGGACTCTATCTCGATTATTCCAAGAATCGTGTCACCGACGAAACCTTGAAGCTGCTCCTGCGCCTCGCCGAGGAATCGGGTCTGCGTGAGCGCATCGATGCCATGTTTCGGGGCGACCCGATCAATGTGTCGGAAAAGCGCTCGGTGCTCCATGTGGCGCTCCGTGCGCCTCGCGGTGCCTCGATCGTGGCCGGTGGCCAGAATGTGGTTCCGGCCGTCCACGAGGTCCTCGACAAGATGGCTGACTTTGCCAACCGACTGCGCGACGGTAGCTGGAAGGGGCACACCGGAAAGCGCATCTGCAACGTAATCAACATCGGCATTGGCGGCTCCGATCTCGGGCCGGTCATGGCCTACGAGGCTCTTCGGCATTACAGCGAACGGAGCCTGACTTTCCGTTTCGTCTCCAACGTCGACGGTACCGATTTTGCCGAAGCGGTCTCCGATCTCGATGCAGCGGAGACTTTGTTCATCGTGTCCTCCAAGACGTTCACTACGCTCGAGACCATGACGAACGCGCACACGGCGCGAGATTGGACGCTCGCAGGCCTCAACGGCGACAAGGCCGCCATCGCCAAACATTTCGTCGCGGTCTCGACCAATGCCAAAGAGGTGGCCGCATTCGGCATCGACACCGACAACATGTTCGGCTTCTGGGATTGGGTCGGTGGGCGCTACTCGATGGACTCGGCCATTGGCCTCTCGACCATGCTGTCCATTGGCCCGGACCATTTCCGCGCCATGCTGGACGGCTTCCATCAGCTCGACGAGCATTTCCGCACCACGCCTTTCGAACGCAACTTGCCGGTGCTGCTAGGCCTGCTCTCCATCTGGTACAACAACTTCTTTGGGGCCCAGACGGTCGCCGTTCTGCCCTATGAGCGATACCTGAAGCGCTTTCCTGCCTACCTCCAGCAGTTGACCATGGAGAGCAACGGCAAGCATGTGACCCTCGATGGCACGCATGTGGATTATGACACCGGGCCCATTTATTGGGGCGAGCCCGGGACCAATGGCCAGCACTCCTTCTATCAATTGATCCATCAGGGCACGCGGCTCATACCCTGCGATTTCATCGCATTCGCGCAGACACTGAACCCGCTCGGTGCGCATCACGACATCCTGCTCTCCAATGTCTTTGCCCAGTCTGAGGCGCTCGCCTTTGGCAAGACCGCAGAGCAGGTCAAGGCGGAAGGCACTCCGGATTCGCTCGTTCCGCACCGGCTCTTCGAGGGGAACCGGCCATCCAACACGATCCTGGTCGACGGCCGCTTGACGCCGGCCGCGCTCGGCAAGCTGGTCGCGCTTTACGAGCACAGTGTCTTCACCCAGGGCGCGATCTGGCAAATCGATTCCTTCGACCAATGGGGAGTGGAGCTCGGGAAGGTTCTGGCCCAGCGCATCATTCCCCAGCTCGATAGCACGACTGAACCCGCGCTCGACCATGATAGCTCGACCAACACGTTGATCCGGCGTTACCGCGATCTCAAAGGGTCCAACTAATGCCGCGAGGATTCGCCCAGGCCTCGCACGTCCGGGGCCTCGCTGAACACATGGGCGTGCTAGCAACATCCGGGATGAAAACCACGCAGCCGGTGCTCATCGCGGCCATTCGCTGCAGTGCTGCTGAGGCCGACACTGAGTCATGAGCGACACTACATTCAAGGCCCAGGAAGAACGGGATTCGCTCAAGCGCGCGGCGTCAGAGGCTGCCGTCGAGCTGGTCGAGGATGGCATGGTCGTCGGGCTCGGCACCGGCTCGACCGCCGCCTTTGCTGTCGACGCTCTCGCCCGGCGCCATCGGCAGGGTCTGCGTTTCCTCGGGATCCCCACCTCCGAGCAGACGGCGGCTCGAGCGACGGCAGCGGGGATTCCGCTCAGCTCTTTCGCCGAGCATCGACAGATCGATCTCACCATCGACGGTGCGGACGAGGTTGAACGCGGCACGCTGAACCTGATCAAGGGACTGGGTGGCGCCTTGCTGCGCGAGAAGATCGTCGCAGCGGCCAGCCGGCATCTCGCCATCGTCGTCGACGGGGCAAAGGTCGTCGATCGTCTGGGCACCCAGGCGCCGGTCCCGGTCGAGGTCGTGTCATTCGGCCTGGAGGCGACCGAAGCAGCGCTCGAGGCGTTGGGTGCAAGCCTGCGCCTGCGACTCGCGGTAAGCGGCGCACCCTTCGTCACCGACGGCGGCAATCACATCGTCGACTGCAACTTCGCTGCGATCAGCGATCCCGCGACGCTCGAGGAGCGCATTGGGCGCGTCGTCGGTGTGGTCGAAAGCGGTCTCTTCGTCGGCCGCGCCGATTCCGTCTTCGTGGCCGACGCGACCGGCGTCCATCGCCTCGACCGCGCACGCACGAAGGTCTCGAGAAACCCCGAAACTCTATCGTAGCAATCGGCAGCGCTTTCGCCGCCCTGATAGCGGTCACGGTCTGTCGCGCCCGCAGGAACGGCGAAGCGTAGATCAGCCGAACTAGCCCACGAAGCTGGATGCCGCCGAAAGAGCCCAGTCGAGGTAGCGCGCGGGGGCGATCCCCATCTTCACCACGTAGTAGCCGGCCAGGACCAACGCGACCGTGACATAGATGGACTGCATGGGAACCGCGATGGGTTGGTCCTCCTCTGGCTCGCGCATGAAGAGGTACACGATGACCTTGAGGTAGTAGTAAGCGCCCACCGCGCTCGCCAGAACGCCGATGACAGCCACCCAGATCATCGGTCCGCCGGCTTGGACGGCCGCGCTGAACACGTAGTACTTGCCGAAAAAGCCCGCGGTCGGGGGCATCCCGAGCAGCGACAGGACGCCGATGACGAACGGGAACGCGGCCATTGGATGGCGGCGGCCTGCGCCTGCGAGGTCGTCGTAGCTCACGGCTTCCTTCCCCTTCGATCCCATCAGGATGAGAGAGCCAAAGGCGAGCACGTTCGAGACGGTGTACGCCGCGATGTAGTAGAGCACCGCACTCACGGCAAAGGTTCCGGCTTCGTGGACCGCCGCCACCCCGACCAAGATGTAGCCCGCGTGCGCGACCGACGAATACGCGAGCATGCGCTTGACACTCGTCTGCGCGAGCGCGGCCAAGTTGCCGTAGACCATCGTGGCGACGGCCAGTAGGACGATGACGGGGGTCCAGCCCGTATAGAGGCTCATGCTGACAGGGTCGCCGAATGCGCCCACCAGGACTCGCAAGAGCACGGCTACTGCGGCTGCTTTCACTCCGACCGACATGAATGTCGTGACCGGCGTGGCGGCGCCCTCGTACGAATCGGGGACCCACATGTGGAAAGGCACGGCACCGAGCTTGAACGCCAGTCCGACGATCAGCATGACCAATGCGAGCACGGTCAGGGTCGCGTCGGCTTCGCCGGCGGCAACCACCTGCTGGATGCCCGTGAGGTCGGTGTGGCCGGTCGCGCCATAGAGCAACGCGCTTCCAAAAAGCAGAATCGCAGCCGCGAACGAGCCGAGCAGGAAGTACTTCACCGCGCCTTCAACTGCGCGAGCACTCGTGCGGCGGTAGGCGACTAGGGCGTAGGCTCCGAGAGACATCGTCTCGAGCCCGAGGAAGATACTCAACAGGTCGACGGCACGCGCGAGGACCATCGCACCGAACGTGGTAAAGATGATGAGCACGTAGAACTCGCCGCGTTCGAAGCCGTGCTCTCGGAGGTATCCCCCCGCGAGCAGCGCGGAGAGGCCCGCGCCGACGCAAATGACGACGTCGAAAAACAAGCTGAACCGATCGACCGCGAGGTAGCGGGTCACGACATCGGGTGCGGGCGCCACGTCCCCGCCGACCAGCATCGCGCCCGCCAGAGCAGCCGCGGTGAAAAGTGAAACTGCCGTGACGCTGGCAAGCTCGGCACGTTCGTTTGTGAATGCGTCGATCAACATGATGGCGAGCCCAGCGGCGACGAGCAGCAGCAGGGGCGACACTCCCATGAGCGCACTCATCGCTGCACCTCGTCACGAGCCGGCTCAACCAATGCAAGACCGCCCGCAGCCTCGAGCCGTTGCTTGAGCTCGTCGAAGTCGAGCAAGCGAGGCTCACCAGTCCGGCGCCCCTCGTAGTACCGAACCGTAAAGTCGGTCACGAATGAATCCACCGACGGGTTCATCTTGTCGAGGAAGAATTTCGGGTAGAGGCCGACACAGAAGACCATCACGATGAGCGGAAGCAGCGAAACCACCTCGCGACGATTGAGGTCGGTGAGTGACTCGTTTTCGGTGTGGACCACCTTGCCCCAGAAGATGCGGAGCACAGCGTGCAGCATGTACACCGCGGCGAAAATGACCCCGGTCGTGGCGAGGAGCGTCATGATGAACCAGGACGAACCGAAGCCGATCGGCGTACGCGAGAAGAACGAACCGGCCAAGATCATGAACTCACCGACGAAGCCGTTCGTGCCCGGAAGCCCGATCGAGCTCAGCGTGATGATGAGGAAGAACAACGTGTACCAGGGCATGACCTTCGCGAGCCCGCCGAAGTCGTCGAGCATGCGAGAATGGCGGCGGTCGTAGATGACCCCGACCAGAAGGAAGAGCGCGCCGGTCGAGATCCCGTGGTTGATCATCTGCAGGATGGCGCCCGAGATGCCGTGACGGTTCATGGCGAAGAGCCCGAGCAAGATGAAGCCCATGTGACTCACCGAGCTGTACGCGACGAGCTTCTTGAGGTCACGCTGCACCCAGGCCGCGCAGGCGCCGTAAATGATCCCGACGACACCGAGGCCCGCAAGCAACGGGCCGATCGTCTGACTGGCCACCGGAAACAGCGGCATCGGGAATCGGATGAAGCCGTAGATGCCGAGCTTCAGAAGAACTGCCGCCAGGATGACAGACCCACCCGTTGGAGCCTGGACGTGCGCGTCGGGCAACCAGGTGTGGAACGGGAACATCGGGACCTTGATCGCGAACGCCAGGGCAAACGCGCTGAACAACAGGTATTGCTGTGACGCCGGCAAGACCAGGCTCGAGAGCTGCTGCAAGTCGAAGGTGTAGTGCCCAGCAAGCTTCTCGTAGCTGGCGACCACATAGAGGATCGCGACCAACATCAACAAGCTGCCGACCATCGTGTACAGGAAGAACTTAACCGCCGCGTACACGCGGTCCTTGCCACCCCAAATGCCGATGATCAGGTACATCGGCACCAGCATGAGCTCCCAGAACACGTAGAAGAGGAAGAGGTCGAGCGCGACGAATGCGCCGAGCATGCCCAGCTCGAGGAGCAAGAACGACAGCGCGTATTCCTTGATGAGGGTCTTGATGCTCCCCCACGACGCATAGAGCGCGATCGGCGAGAGCAAGGTGGTCAGAATCACGAGCCACAGCGAGATCCCGTCGATGCCGACCCTATAAGAAATCCCGAAGGACTCGATCCAGGCTACGTGCTCGACGAAGTTGTACCCGGCATGGGAGTAGTCGGCGAAGATGAGACGAAGGCTGATGATGAACTCGACCAGCATCGCGCCAATGGCGAAGCGCTTGATCGTGGTGTCCCAGCTCCGAGGGAGGAGAAGAACGACGACGGCGCTGATCGCCGGAATGGCGAGGAGCCATGTGAGGAGGTGAGTCGTCATCGGACCACCTCCTGAGCCGGCTGCATCAGCGAGACGTGCGAAGGAGCCTCGAACCCGAACGGCAACGCGATTTCCTTGGTGTCGCGGCGAGTATTCCCGAAGGCGTTGCGAACTTCGACGGTGGCTTCGACGAGCGGGCGGGAGAATACGCGGGCGGGGCCGAGACGCCCGTCCTTGCCCATCGGCAAACGGATCTCTTTGCTGCCCGAGAGCTTGGTCAGCGCATGCGCCTTGCGAAACAGCAACATCTCTCCATCGACGCGCACCTCGAAGCCCGTGTCGCGCGGTGACAGGAACTCGGCAGGGACTACAGACTCAATGGGGAGCGCCATCCACTCCTCGGTCACGTCAATCCGCTGCTCGATGCCGGAGTGCACGTTAGCCAAGAACACGGCCATGCCGCGCATGTCGTCGTGACCGTACTCAAACGTCGTCCCCGGCGCGCGCTCCCATTGCGTCTCGAACTCGCCATCGGAATTCGCATCCCAGCGGTACTCGTATCCGAGGCCATGCGGCGTCGTGAGCTCGACCTGAGTGCCCTCGAAAGCAGCTTCGATACGCGAATGCGGGGTCCAGAACCAGGCCAACACGGCGACGAGACCAACCACCATCGCCGCGCCGTACATCTGCACGACTCCGGTTTGGAGGCGGGCAAAGAGGTGTCCAGCCTCGCGGACGTTGAAGCTCGGCAACTTCGTCATGAGCGCGTCGACGAACGTCATGTCTGCGCGGCCCGCGACGGTGGCAACCTGCGTGATGGGGTTGACGATGGTGGCCGCGTAGAACTCGTCCACGCGCCACTTGTCGAACGCGAGCTGGTACAGGCGAGCGGGCATCTTGTCGGTCAGCGCATCGGTGCTCTTGTTTCGGTAGAGCATCCAGGCGGCGCTGATGCCGATCGCCATCGCCCCGAACGCAAGCCCCGAAGCAAGATTGACGATGCGCATCTCCCCGGGCACGGCGTGGCCGGCGACCGACGCCTCCATCCAATGGCCCCACCAGCTATAGAGGTGCGTCCCGGTGATCGGTACCACGTGCGGGAGCCCCAAGAAGCCGACGCCGAGCGCTCCAATGCCGAGCACCACGAGTGGAATCGTCATGCTGGACGGCGACTCGTGCGGATGTGCATGGTACGGATGGTCGCCCGCTTGGTCGGCGCTTCGGTACTCGCCCGTGAACGTGAGGAAGTACAGCCGGAACATGTAGAACGCCGTCATCACCGCGGCGAGCGTGAGCCCAATCAGCGTGAACCAGCCGACGGACGTCATGAGCATGTCGTCGGGACGGTAAATCTGAGCGGCCGCTCCGAGGAGGATCTCGTCTTTGGAAAAGAAGCCGCTAGTGAGCGGGAAGCCCGCAATCGCCAGACAACTGGCCAAGAAGGTCCAACGGGTAATCGGCAGTGCCTTCTTGAGACCACCGAGCTTGAAGATATCGGCGTCGCCGTGGGCATGGACCGCATGCATCACGGAGCCGGCGCCGAGGAACAAGCACGCCTTGAAGAAGGCATGCGTGAACACGTGGAAAAAGCCAGCCGCGAAGGCGCCGACGCCCACTGCCGCGAACATGAAGCCGAGCTGGCTCACGGTGGAGTACGCCAGGATCTTCTTCATCTCGCGCTGGACGACCGCGATCGACGCAGCGAGGAGCGCGGTGAGCGTCCCGGTGACCGCAATGATCGACATCGCCACGTCGGACGTGATGAAAAGTGGAGAGAGCCGGCAACACAGATAGATGCCGGCTGTGACCATGGTAGCGGCGTGAATGAGAGCCGAAACCGGCGTGGGGCCCGCCATCGCGTCGGGAAGCCAAATGTAGAGGGGGATCTGCGCGCTCTTACCAGTGCACCCGAGGAACAGAAACACGCAAGCAACGGTAGCGAGGCTCGGCGCGACCCCCAACACCCAGACCGGGAAGTCGGGACGGAACTCGCCGGTCACCGCGGCGCTATTGATGTCGGCAAACTCGAACGAGCCCGCAACGCCCACCAAGATGAACATCCCGATCAAGACGCCGAAGTCACCGATTCGGTTGACGACGAAAGCCTTGCGGCCAGCCGCGGCGTAGTCACGGTTCTCGAACCAGAAGCCGATCAACAGATATGAACAAAGGCCGACGCCCTCCCAACCGACGAACATGACCGGCAGGCTGCTCCCGAGGACGAGGATCAACATCGAGGCCATGAACAGGTTCAGGAAGCTCATGAACCTCGGGTAGCCCTCGTCCTCGCCCATGTAGCCGATGCTGTAGAGGTGAATCAGGCCGCCGACGCCAGTCACGACGAGGGTCATCACGCCGCTCAACGAGTCCATCACGAACCGGACGTTCACCGGCACGACATCGCCCGAAGGCAGCTTCAAAGAGAACCACTCGTAGAAGTGATAGGCGAGCGTTGCGGTTTCGGCATCATGTCGCAGGCCGTAGAGCTCGACGAACGCGATCACCGCCAACACAAATGACCCTGCGACCGACCCCACCCCAACGAGGGTTACGAGCCCTTTGGCCATATAGCGCCCGACCAGGCCGTTGATGATCGCCCCCCCCCAGAGGGAACAGGATGATCAAGAGGAGCAAAATCTGCTGAGAAGCTTCTAGATGCATGGGTTCAATACTTCAGCAGGGTTGCTTCGTCGGTGTTGAGCGTCCTCTTGATGCGGTAATAGGCAATGAGGATGGCCAGGCCCACGGCCGCCTCCGCAGCCGCGACTGCGATGACGAAAAAGGCAAAAACCTGCCCGTCGTGGTTGCCGGGGTACGCGCGATTGAATGCAAGCAAGAGCACGTTGACCGAGTTGAGCATCAGCTCGATCGACATGAGCTGGATCAGCATGTTGCGACGGGCGAGGAACCCGGAGGCGCCGATGCCAAACAAAACCGAGGCGAGTGCCAAGTATGTGCCGATGCTCATCTCGTCCTACTCCGTCCGGCTCCGCGCGACGGCAATCGCACCGATGATGGCCACCAGGAGCGTGATTGACACGATCTCGAACGGCACGAGCGCCTGCTTGTAGACGGCCAACCCGAGGCCCTCGACCGTCCCGAACTCGTCTGGGACCGCTACCCAGGGCGCGTCGAAATAGGCCACCGACGTCGAGACCGCGAGAACGACGGCAATCGTCACAGCAATGCTCAGGGTCCGCGAGGCGAGACGCCCCTGGATCGGTGCAACCTCAGACGTAGGCCCGATCAACATGATGACGAAGACGAACAACACGACGATCGCGCCGGCGTAGACCAAGAGCTGCAGCACTGCCAAGAGGTGCGCGTTGAGCGTGAGAAACATCCCGGCAAGTGAGATGATGTGAACCAGCAGGCCGATTGCAGCGCGGAGCGGGCGCCGGGACGAAATCGTCATCAGAGCGCCGGCCATCGCGAAGATCGACGTCACCACGAACAGAGTTGCGCCCGCACCTGTCACACGCCCCCCTCCACCATGCTGCGAACGCTGTCATCGTGCCGGACACCGTCGGGAATGCCGTGAATCGCCGCGTCCATGAATTCCTCGCGGAACTTCTGGACCATGCCGAGCATCGGCATCGCCGTGCCATCCGCGAACGCGCAGATGGTGTTTCCCATCATGTTGTTCGAGATGTTCACCAAGAGGTCGACGTCCTCGGGCTTGCCTCGCCCGGTGCACAGGTTGTCGAGCACGTCGACTAACCAGCCAGTCCCCTCGCGGCAGGGCGTGCACTGTCCGCACGACTCGTGCTTGTAGAAGCGCATGAGGTTACGGCAGGCCTCGACCATATTGACGGTGTCGTCCATCACGATCGCGCAACACGTGCCGAGCATCGTGCCGAGCGCACGGTAAGTGTCGACGCCCATCGGCACGTCAATTTCGCTTTCGCCATGCCACTTGTGCAGTGGGTGATCTTCGTTCGGCGCCTCGACTTTGCGGCGCGGATCGAGCACCGGCGTCGACGAGCCGCCGGGAATCACGGCCTTGAGCCGGCGTCCACCGTGCATGCCACCCGCGTAGTCGTCGATCAGCTCGCGCATGGTGATCCCGACCGGCGCCTCGAAGAGGCCCGGGTTCTGCACGTGGCCGCTGACGCCATAAATGCGGACGCCGCCATCACCGGGAAGCCGGCCGAGCGCGGACCAGGTCTCGCCGCCCATCTCGATGATGTCGGGAACCGACGCGATCGTCTCGACGTTGTTGACGATGGTTGGCATGCCGAACGCGCCTTTGACAGCAGGAAACGGGGGCTTGAGCCGGGGCTCGCCACGGCGTCCTTCGAGCGAGTTGAGCAGCGCCGTCTCCTCGCCGCAGATGTACGCACCCGCGCCGGAGTGAACGTAAATGTCGATCGCGTGGTCGATGCCGAATGGGCGCTCGCCGAGGTATCCGGCCTGCCGAGCCTCCGCGACCGCTTGCTCGAGCCGGTTCACCGAGAACGCCAGCTCGCCCCGCACGTAGATGTAGGCGACATGCGCGTCGATCGCGAAACAGGAAATGATCGCCCCCTCGATCAGCCGGTGGGGGTCGAGATCCATAATGCTGCGGTCTTTGAAGGTCCCGGGCTCGCTCTCGTCGGCGTTGATGACGAGGTAAATCTGGTCGCCCTCTTGCTTGTCGAGGAAGCCCCACTTCACGCCGGCGGGGAAACCCGCGCCGCCACGGCCGCGAATGTTCGCCTTCTTGACCTCTTCGCAGAGCTCGGCCGGTTTGCGGGTGGTCAGGGCTTGCCTGGCCACCTTGTACGCGCCCGCACCTTCGGCGTTGGCGAGCTTCCAGCTCTCCTCGATGCCGTACCGCGACGTCAGCAATGGCCCGCTCATGACTCCTCGCCCGTCGTGTCAGCCGGTGGGGGCTGCGAAGCGAGGCGAATGGCCTCCTTAGTGGGAGGAGGTGGTGCCGAGGTTACCGTGGCGCCGCTGTTACCGCGCGGCGCACCAAAGCTTGCGAAGCTGGAAAATTCCGCGGCTGCGGCCTCGCTGCCCTTCGTAGCGTGCGCGTCGAGGATCCGGTCTAAGAACTCTACGTTGAGGTTTTCATAGTAGTAATCGTTGATTTGCACCATCGGCGCCTGCCCGCACGCTGCCAGACACTCAGCCTTGAGCAAAGTGAACTTGCCGTCCGAGCTGGTCTGCCCAGCCGTGCAGCCAAGCTTGCTCTCGAGGTGCTCCTGAATCGCTTTTCCGCCGCGAAGGTCGCAGGAAAGTGTTCGGCAGACCCAGATGATGTTCTCACCGACCGGTTCGTCGAAGAACATCGTGTAAAAGGTCACGACTCCTTTAACGATGGCGGTCGAAAGCTCGAGACGAGCTGCGACGTAGTCGACGACCTCTGGGCTGATCCATCCGTTCTGTCGCTGACAAAGCCACAGAACCGGCAAGAGCGCCGCTCGACGCTCGGGATAGCGGGTCAGAATGGCGTCGACCTGTTGTTCGCGTTCCAGATTAAGCGCAAAAACCATGGCTAGGCGGCCGAACGCTAGGCCCGCCTAGCTTCCCTGTCAACCTCGGCAACACAGGTGTAGCTCCCGCGCTTGACGGCAAAAAACACAGCACAACCACATCCGCATCCTTCATTGACACCCCCTGAGGGTGATACTAAGCAAACTTCGATCGGCGAATGAACGTCGTCGCGGAGTCCGCCCCTCTATGTTCTCGGTCTATTTACCGGTGTTCCTGATGCTCGGCGCCGCCTTGCTCGTCGCTGTCGGCGTCTTCGCCCTCACGACGGTCCTCGGGCCCAAGAATATGACGGCGGAGAAGGCCATTCCGTATGAGTCGGGCTCGGAAACGACGGGCGCGAGCCACATCCGGTTGAGCATCAAGTTCTACCTCACCGCGATTCTCTTCGTCGTCTTCGACATCGAGGCCGTGTTCCTCTATCCGTGGGCGAGCCTCTTCAGGGAGCTCGGCTGGCTGGGCTTCTTCGAGATGCTTTCGTTCATCATCGTACTCGGCGTGACGTTGGTCTACGCCTGGAGAAAGGGTGCGCTCCAATGGGAGAGCTGAGGGTCATCGATGGCGGCGGCGAGGTCGCGGTGACCACGCGCCTGAGCGACCTGCTTCAGTGGGCGCGCAAGTGGTCCCTCTTCCAGTACCCGTTCGTCACGGCCTGCTGCGGGATGGAGTTCATGGCAACTGCCGCGCCCCGGTACGACATCGCGCGATTTGGTGCCGAGGCGCCGCGCTTTAGTCCTCGGCAATCGGACGTGCTCTGGGTGGTTGGGACGATCAGCCAGCGGCAGGGCCCGGCGGTTCGTCGCATCTGGGAGCAGATGACGGATCCGAAATGGGTCATCGCCTTTGGGACCTGCGCCTCGTGCGGGGGCTTCTACGACAACTACACGACGATTCCGGGTGTCGACAAGGTGATTCCGGTTGATGTGTACATCCCCGGTTGCCCGCCTCGCCCCGAAGCGGTTCTCGACGCGTTGATGCTGCTTCAAGACAAAATTCAGGCCAACGACCGCAAGCCCATCGTCGTGCCACCAAGGCTCGTTCCCGAGCGCGCACCTGGCCGGACGGGGGAAGGCAACTCATGAGCCAGGCGGTCATCGACCGGCTCAGCACCCAATTTGCCGAACGACTGCTCGAAACGAGCGACGCGTTTGGCGATCACGAGGCAGTGATCGCCGTCAAAGATTGGGTCGAAGTTGCTCAGTTCATGAAGGACGATGGCGATCTGCAAATGGATCACTTCATCGACCTGACCGCAGTCGACTACCCGGAGCGCGAGTCGGCCCGGTTCGACGTGGTGCTCATGACGCGGTCGTCAGTGACAGGAGCGCGCATTCGGCTTCGCACGTACGCCAAAGATGGCGAAGAGCCGGGCACACTCAGCGGCATCTGGTCGGGTGCAAACTGGGCCGAGCGCGAGGTTTGGGACATGTTCGGGATCAAGTTCAATGGCCATCCCGACATGCGGCGCATCCTCCTCTACGACGAGTTCGTCGGGCATCCGCTCCGCAAGGACTATCCTATCGACAAGGCGCAGCCGCTGGTTCCCTACCGTGAGGTGGACGACATCGATAAGCTTCCGCCGTTCGGCATCGAAGAAGGCCAACCCTTCGCGCGCATCGATTGGGAGTCGCGTCTCGCAGGTGGCGACAATCAAGTGTCGCCCGCGATCGGCGTGCAGCAAGGACAGCGACGGACGCTGAGCGATTCCGAAGCTGCACAGCAGATTCAAGCGCGCATCGCAGAGCGGATGGCCAAAGAGGCCGAAGCTGCGGAGGCATCCGAGGAAACCTCTGACGAAGGTTCGGGGGAGTAGATGGAACCCGCTGACGAGCTGTTGAACGACGAGGCCTCCCTCGAGCTCTCTGCCGACCCGATGCGCCTCAACATGGGCCCGTCGCATCCGGCCATGCACGGCACCATTCGCATGGTCATCGACCTCGATGGCGAGAATCTCATCAATCTCGACGTGCAACCCGGGTACCTCCACCGCGGCTTCGAGAAGTCATGCGAGCGCGGCACCTGGGCGCAGGTATTTCCCTACGCCGACCGTCTCAACTATGTCTCGCCGATGCTCAACAACGTCGGCTGGGCGCTTGCCGTGGAGAAGCTCCTTGGTATCGAAGTTCCCGAGCGCTGCCAATACTACCGCGTCATCCTCGGCGAGCTGGCGCGCATTTCGGACCACTTCACCTGCAACGGCGCCTCGGCGATGGAGCTCGGCGCGTTCACGCCTTTCTTATGGCTGCTGAAGGTTCGCGACTGGGTGTGGGACATCCTCGAGCGCGAAACCGGCGCGCGCATGACACACAGCTTCGGCCGCATCGGCGGCATGGCCGCTCCCCCGACGGCGACTTTCAAGGACGACGTGTTGCGGTTGATCCCGGAAGTTCACAAGGTCGTGAAAGAGACGGAGATCATGCTGCTCCGGAACCGTATCTTCCTCGATCGCATGCAAGGAGTCGGTGTCCTAACCAAGGAGCAGGCCCTCTCGTACGGGGTCACTGGGCCGATGGCGCGCTCGACTGGCCTTCCGTACGACGTCCGCAAGGACTACCCCTATCTCGTCTACGACCGCTTCGACTTCGATGTGCCGGTCGGCGAGGACGGTGACAACTGGGATCGTTTCATGGTGCGTCTCGAGGAGATTCGTCAATCGGTCCGCATCATCGAGCAGGCTATCGAGCAGATGCCCGACGATGGCCCGATCAGCGTAGACGACCCACGTATCGTCTTCCCTGACAAAGATGACGTGTACACGACCATCGAGGCGACCATCGCCCACTTCAAGCTGGTCATGGAGGGGCTCCGCACGCCCAAGGGTGAGGTCTATAGCTTCACCGAGGGCGGCAATGGCGAGCTTGGGTTCCACATCGTTTCGGACGGCAGCGGCACACCGTATCGAGTGCGGGTTCGGCCACCGTGCTGGTACAACCTCGCCGCCGCTCGCGAGATGCTTCTAGGCGGCATGATCGCCGACATCATCCCCACTTTTGGTTCCGTGAATATGATCGGTGGGGAGTGCGACAGGTGAGCGTTGCCTAAATTTACCTTAGATGGGCACGAGATTGCGTTTGAGGCTGGCGAGACTGTCATGGAGGCGGCGTGGCGCGAAGGGATCGAAATCCCCCACTATTGCTGGCACCCCGGGCTATCGATTGCAGCCAACTGCCGCATGTGCCTCGTGCACGTGGAGAGTGGCCGCCAAATGGCGATGCCGCAGCTCGCGTTCGACGAAACCAAAGGTGAGTACGTTCCCGCGACCAAGCCGAAGCTTCAGCCTGCATGTCAGCTCGCAGCCGCCGAGGATATGGTTGTCTCGTCCACCAACGATGAAGTGAAGACAGCTCAGGCCTCTGTGCAGGAGTTCTTGCTCCTCAATCACCCGGTCGATTGCCCGATCTGCGACCAGGCAGGCGAATGCAAGCTTCAGGACTACTACTACGAGCACCAGGGCACGCTGAAGCGCAAGCTCACCGAGCCGGTTCACAAGCCCAAGGGCGTTCGTTTCGGTCCAAGCATCGTCTACGATGCGGGGCGCTGCATCATGTGCACGCGTTGCATCCGTGTCTGCGACGAGGTGGCCAAGGACCATGTTCTCGACATGCGTGAACGCGGTAACAAGAACGAAATCATCCTCGCGCCGGGCCGAGAGCTCGACCACAAGTACACCCTGATGACGGAGCACGTCTGCCCGGTGGGCGCGCTGACGAGCCAGGACTTCCGTTTCAAGGCGCGTGTCTGGTTCCTCAAGTCGGGGCAGGGTGTGTGTACGGGGTGCGCTACGGGGTGCAACACCCACGTTGATTACGATCCGCGCAACGGCAAAGTCTATCGGCTCCGCCCCCGCGACAACGCCGACGTCAACGAATTCTGGATGTGTGATGACGGCATGATGACGTACACGCGCCACGACACCGACCGGCTTCTGATGCCGACGGCGGGTCGCGGCGAGGAACGCACGCCGGTTGCGGAAGGTGAAGCGCTCGAGCTCGCCGCCGCGAAGCTTCGGGCCGTCGATGCCTCG
>PVMS01041720.1_pt1 | contig 33715 bp, 32 predicted proteins | sample 1853461 | NCBI WGS metagenome assembly PVMS01 (sample SAMN08582032, study PRJNA380276) | Marine sediment metagenome, whole genome shotgun sequencing project. | isolation source: ocean sediment barecode stripped | collected 2017
AAGATGCGCAAACCTGATCCGGAAATATATCTGATGGTACTACAAGAACAACAGCTAAAGCCGTCAGAAACTTTATTTATCGATGACAACCTGGACAACGTACAAGGAGCAGCTAAACTCAAGAATTTGCCACCCTGTCCGGATTGTCTGCCGATGAGGTGGCCCAACGTACCGATGGCTTGATGTTTTTTACGGAATACGAAAAGGGCCTGATCTCTTCCCAACAATTCCGACAACAGATCAGTGATCTGCTCCAGTTTTCTGCTCCTGATGAGACCATCGATAACGCCTGGTGCGCCATGCTTGGTGGAATGCCTGCGCCTCGACTCCGGTTATTGCAGCGGTTAAAGAGTAAGTACAGGACCTTTGCGCTAAGTAATACCAATGATATTCATGTAAAAAATTTTAACACTATTGTAGAAAAGTCCCTGGGAAGTGTCCAATTATTCAACGAACACTTCGAGGAAGTCTATTTTTCTCATGAAATGAAGATGCGCAAACCTGATCCGGAAATATATCTGATGGTACTACAAGAACAACAGCTAAAGCCGTCAGAAACTTTATTTATCGATGACAACCTGGACAACGTACAAGGAGCAGCTAAACTGGGTATCAAAACGCTGCATTTGCAGGACCCCCAACATCTAATATCGTATTTCAATGGAACCCAGTAATCCTTGGAAGACATATGGGATCCATATTGGATTGTTCATAATCTCATTGTTGACCACTACGCTGGCAGGAGGGGAGTGGATGTTTGGCAATTACCTGATTTTGGATGACTATAACTGGAGTGATTTTACCGCTGGATTTGCCTTCTCTATTCCTTTCTTATCATTTCTTACCCTACATGAATTCGGCCATTATTTCGTTGCTCGTTATAACAAGATAAAAACTACTTTACCCTATTACCTTCCATTTTGGTTGGGTTTCCTGCCTGCCCCTTCAATCGGTTCCTTTGGCGCAGTGATCAGGATCAAGCAACAGATCCGATCTCGGAGAGAATATTTCGATATTGGGATAGCTGGACCAATAGCTGGTTTTGTAGCTAGCCTGATCATTCTATTTTATGGATTTACCAATTTGCCCCCTGCGGAGTACATATTCGAAATTCATCCGGAATATCAGGAATATGGCCTTGACTATGCTGATCATGTTTACGGTTCTGAGCGTGGGGAACAGGGTCTTGCGTTTGTAATGGGCTCGAACTTACTTTTTGATTTTTTTAAGGAATATGTGGCACCAGACCCTTCTTTAGTACCAAACCCTTACGAAATCGCCCATTATCCCTGGTTGTTGGCCGGTTTCCTGGCTTTATTGGTTACTGCATTAAACCTGTTGCCAATAGGGCAACTTGATGGAGGCCATATCATATATGGATTGGTGGGCTCCAAGTGGCACGGTAGACTATCTACTGCGTTTCTTATAATGCTAATATTTTATGCCGGTCTGGGTATGATTACTCCGGCCCACCTTAACGGTATAGTACAGTTTAAGCCGGATATGTGGTGGCAAGGGCCCTTATATTTTTGGTTTTTAACCATAGTTTTATATAGAGTGTTCCCAAGCAATCAGCTTCGCCTCCTGTGGGCTTTAGCAATTTTTGCAGGCCAAATACTGGTACTATTGCTATTTGAAGGAGCAGAGGGGTATTCCGGTTGGTTGGTGTTCGCTTTTTTGCTGGGCAGGGTCATGGGTGTGCAGCACCCCGAACCACCAGTAGATCAACCCCTTGATTTTGAAAGGAAAATTTTGGGTTGGTTCGCGATATTGATCTTTGTTTTGTGCTTTACTCCAGCACCGTTTGATCTGGCCGTGTTGGGCGATTGAAGATCTCAGATCTCAGATATCAGATCTCAGATATCAAAGATCTTGGTATTCTTCAATGCCTCCCAGTAGATTCCGGACTTTATTAAAGCCCTGTTGCTGTAAGAATTGTTGGGCTTTTCCACTTCTATTGCCTGTACGACAATAAACAATTACTTCCAGCTCTTTCAAGGATTCCAGTTCACTCAAACGAGTGGGCACAGTTCCCAAAGGGATATTTAAGCCGCCGATATTGTTTTCCTGGTGCTCCCAGACTTCCCGGACATCTATAACATTGAGTTTTTCTGTAGCTTCTTTTCGTTGTCTTAGTTCGTTAACCGTAATGTCTTCCATATTAATCCAGTAAAATTAGTCTCTTAACGTATATCTTGTTTGGAGTATATAGTTGTATCACATAGATACCATTCAATAGCGCAGAAAATTCGATAACTTTTTGGAATTTATCAAATCTAGAAGGAATTTCCCTTCCTGCCACATCGAATACCCTGATTTTTTCAATTTGACTTAATGGCCCTTCAATACTGACTCTGGATTTATGGGCCGGGTTGGGAAAAAGCGTTAGTGCTTTTGATGGGAATGGTTCATCGACTGAGGTGAGAATATCGTCTGTACTGCCAAAAACCGGCCTCAGCATCAAACTACCCTGTATGGTGGTATTGACTTGCCAGGATCCGGAAGTGTTGAAATAGATCCGGTCTCCACTATGGTGGTTTTTATCTAACCCAATAAATATCGGTACCAATCCTGTTTGTTGGATCCCAATAAATAGGCTATCACCCAATAATAATGCTTTGGATAGCGGATAATTGGTGAATTTATCTAATGAGTCAGACGCACTGATAAAGATTGTTTGTGTATGGGTAACAGTCTCCTTATTACTAAGTCGGCTCCATATCTTTAATCGCAGGCTTTCATCAGCCTGGTCTGATTCCACGTTGGGGAAATAGATTTGAATATCGGTCAAGGTGTCTCGTACTGGCAGCACATATAGGTAGGCCAACTGTCCATTCTTGGCGTTCACCCCTGCAGCGGTTTCCGCAGTTCCGTCGTCATAGGCATAATGTCTGTCCAGCGTCACCAGGGCGGTGGCCGTATCATTTTCAGTCAGGTCCACGTTATCAAAAAACACACTGTCTCCGCTTATAGGGTTTATAAAATCGAACATAAGGGAGTCTTTGGTCCTTATATAGAACTTGGTCAAAATCACTAAAGAAGAATCAGTTTTAGCGTTGTTTAGAGCGCTGGTGTCAACAGCATTGGCTTGCAAAGTAGTAAACTGTTGTCCATTGAACAGTAATCCATCCTCGTCGGTATTGTTCATTTCGTCAATAAGCATGCCGGATGAAGCATCAAAAATCTGGGCTGCAAACCGGATCGATGCTGGGAAACCTACCGGCGGTTCAAGGCTAAACCCTACGATGGAAGTACTGTCGCGAAAGGCTTCAGCCCTTCCGCAGTAATGTTCAAAGGGTATCGCGGTGAAATCTTTGAAAATGGAGGTAGGATAGGTACTTAGTGTACGGTCCCGTAGATAAAAATCATTTTCATCTCTTTTGGTTCGGAGCAGAATATAATCGATATGCCAGTTGTCATATCCTCCTGTCAGTTTACCGTATGATTGGAAACGAAATTGAAACCCGCTGTGCTGAAATGGCCCTGGAGGAACTTGAATGATTTCTTGCTTAAAAGAGTCAATGTACAAGGTATCACCACCAATAGCGCTCCAAACGGTGGTCCAGGCTCCACTCATATCCTTAAACTGTAATCGCAGTGAATCGATTTTATCAGGAATTTCTCCGTTACCTTTTTTTTGCCAGAAAAAACTAAGATACAGGGTGTTTTGCAATCCCAGTTCAATATTGCTTAAGTCAATAGGTTGAGATACCAGACTATCGGCTTTGCCCCAGATACCAATATCACTGTAAGGAACTCCATGCCGGTCTGTACCGTCGAAAGTAGCTACATTGATCGAAGGGGGATTTAAACCACGTCCCCGGTTTATATTTACATTTTCACCAACTACCCATTTTGAGCTATCTGGGACTAGCTCGCTGGTAGAAAAATCCTCCCAGAATGGCAGCGCCAAAGTATCGATTATTTGGGTCTTTTGGGTACGAAACGTTTCAGATCCTGAACGGTGTATAAGAGGCACTTCTATTACTTGTGCCCACAGCACACCGCCCCAGGTCAATAGGGCAACAGAAAATATTAGTCTTCTGAGCTCATCTAGCATTGTTCAAAACGTCTGAACTAGCTCCATAATTTACTTTTCGGGTCTCTTCGTCATAGCCAATCACCCATAGATCTATATCTTCGCCAATCCTAATTGACTGACCGGCTGCAGGGATTTGCCTGATCACCACACCAATTGGTAAGGTATCTACGGATTCTGCCGTAAGTATGCTCCCCAGTCGTAACCCTGAACCAATAACTGTAAATTCCGCATCCTCGAAGTCCATACCAAACAAGGCGGGTACTTCTAACATTTGGTTGCCTAACCCATCTCCTACAATAAGGTCTATCCTGGATCCTTGATAAATGGAATCTCCTGGTTCAATCACTTTTCCTTGCAGTTTTTGCTCCAAGACCGCGTTCTGGGCCAGGTCTGGTCGATATTCTATATTACCTAGCTCCAACCCGTAGCTTTCCAACACCATTTGGGCACTTTTTACCGAACCATCGATAAGGTTCGGCATTATGACCTTTCGCGGAGTAGTCTTGTTTAGATTTATAAATAGTTTTCGGTTCGCTTTTACCTTCGAACCGGCAATAGGATATTGTTTCAGCACGGTCAAAGGTGGTAATTCAGAACTGTATCCTGAGTCTTCTTCTACTTCAAATCTCAATTCACGTTGAACCAGATAATTGTCAAGCTCCTCATATGCCAGTCCAGTAAGGTCCGGAACGGTAATGGTTTCACCGTGATTGGTATAGGAAGGAAGAAAATAGTAAAAAAATATCATCATCATCACCAATCCTATTGCCAGCATGATACCAAGGTGGATTCCAATTTTTTTCATTAAGAGTAGTCCCTGTTAAGTTTCTTCTTGGATTCAAATCTCTCCATAGCCAAATTTATGATTTTTGTGATCAAATCGCTATAGGATATTCCGTGTTGGGCCCATAAGGAAGGAAACATGCTTGAATTGGTAAATCCTGGGATGGTATTGATTTCATTGATATAAATGGACTGATCGTCTTTTAAAAATAGGTCGACTCTGGCGAAATCTTCACACCTGAGGGCTTTGTATACTCGCAGAGATAAGTCCTTAATCTGCTCTACCATTGAGGTATCCAGCACAGCCGGTATCTTAATTTCCACGGCATTGGGGTCTTCATACTTGGCTTTATAGGTATAAAATTCATATTGAGGGCTAACAATGATTTCTCCCGGATCGGATGCTTTAGCTTGTTCATTTCCCAGTATAGCACACTCTAGTTCACGTCCGGATATGAATTCTTCCGCTAAAATTGCCTGGTCATATCGCGTAGTCTCTGCTAGTGCCTTGGTGAATTCCTCTTCACTTGCCACCTTGGATATACCCACAGATGAACCCAAAGAGATGGGCTTAACCATAAAGGGTGAACCCAGGCTATTAATCACCTGCTCATAGGAGACATTTGAGTTTTGACCCTTAATAGCCACAAACTTGCTGGTTGGAATGCCCTCATTTAACATAATATTCTTGCTCATAAGTTTATCCATGGCAACTGATGAACCTAGTACCCCAGAACCTGCAAACGCGATATTTACACTTTGAAGCATTCCCTGAATACTTCCGTCTTCCCCGTCAGTTCCATGTAGCACCGGGAATATAACATCAAGTGGCCCGGTCCCGCCCTGGTTATCCGTGGTGGGAAAAGTATGTTTTGAATGACCTAATGATAAGGTAAGGGATGGCGCCGAATCTATTGGTTGATCCATATCTTCCACCAGGTGCCAATGTCCTTCTTTGGTAATCCCTATGAGAACAGGGTCAAAAAAAGAACGGTCGAGGTGTTGAAATACATTCCGTGCAGATCTGATGGAAATTTCATGCTCTACAGACCTGCCTCCAAATAACAGCCCTACTTGCAGTTTTTCCGCCATATTTTATAAAAAATTATGTTTCCTCAAATAAAAAGCAAAAAAATGAGAAAGTGTTTTATTGTACCAATATTATCCTTCTGGTGTCCATGAATGTTTGGCCAGTGGCTTGCAAAATATAGACACCATTGGCATAGGGCAGTTGAACCCCAAAGGTCTGATTTAATATATTGGGTAGTTGCTTGTACCATACTACTCTTCCCATGGGGTCAATTATTCTTAAATCAACAGTGGAGCGATCAGCGAGATTAAAAGTCACAAAAAAGTCACCCGATGCCGGGTTAGGGTACACAATCATCTGGTTTTCATCCAGTTTCAGGCTGGTGGTCTGGTCAGATATAAAAAATTGAATATTATCAATAAATAGGTTGTTACCAAAATCATTAACACCTACAAACGCCAGTCGAATCCCGGTTTGCCCTGCATACTTTGTCAGGTCTATATTATGTAAAGTCCAATCTTCGAAATCGCTAGGGAAAAATTCATTGGTACTGGATGCTGTGGACAACTCTGTTCCAAAGGCCTGAAACAAGGTATCGCTATAATTAACTCCACAATCCGTTGATGCCAGGATCAACAGTCCATCGTCAAAGTTGATGCCACCGGCATAGGCCAGGTTAAAGGTCATAGTAGGATTGATGGTGCCTGCCAGATCCAACACCGGGCTAGTCAGGTAGTCGATGGCCCCCTTGTCTTCATAATCAAAGAAATTGAGGAAAACTGCCTGGTTCCCGGTATTTCCAACTCCGGCAGCTTCAGTTACTGCCCATGAAATGGACTCATCAAGACTTAGGAATCGCCAGTCTGTATTTTCCAATGGCTGTTCGAAGGTCTCAATCTTTGGAACCAAATCTTGTTGATCATCAATAATGAATGGTTGCCCCATGGTATTGTTGTCCACCATTCCATCGATCCCTTGACCTTCCACCTGGTCAATGGAGACTACTATTTTATTGGACCCAATCGCTACTTCGGTGTCAGCAAATGTTATGGTAGCAATTTCTCCTGTTTCAAGGGAGGGGCCATTATATACAAATTGATCAGTCTCTCCCGATTCCAACTGATATGACAATTCAAAACTACTAACCGGGTTTAACCCGGTATTTTTGACCACTACCATGGGAATTAGGTTGGTTTCACAAGACACTACACTTGGTTGTGGTATTTCTATGATTGCCAGGTCCAGACCGGGTATTCGGGTACCGGAAATGCTGATATTATCAAGGTACAAATTGTTTCCGAAATCATTAACGCCTATAAAAGCAATTTTCACCTGTTTCAGCCCGGCGAACTGATCCAGATTAATGCTCTCGGTACGCCATTCACTGCGGTTTGCTGGCACAAACGATCCTGCATCAAAAGGAGCGGTGGCCAACGCCTGACCCTCTTTTTGGTATACATAATTTTGAATAGGAAAATTGTTGCCGCAATCAACCGAAACTGCCACCATCAGTCCGTCCCTATCACCGAACGAAAAAGGAGCATAAGCCAGGTCAAACTCCAATGAAAGGCCAGTAAAAGTGGTCAGATCAAGTGCAGGTGTAATCAGATAGTCGTACTCTCCCTTAGCATTGCCATAACCGAAAAAATTCATTTGGGCAGCGGTATTTGAAGGACTGATGGAAGGTGCGGTTACCACCTTCCAGGTAAAACTGTTATCGTCGTTGCGAAGGTCCCACCCTATTGGTATGGAGTGAAGCCCTCCATAATCGGCAGACTGGCAAAGGTCTGGGTACTAAGCAGCAGGTCTTTTTTATTATTTTCAGGGTTACCATCGATTACACCATTGGTTTCCAGGATGGATACTTCTACCTTCATCATGTCCGTTACTGGTATGGCGCCGAAGTTGACGGTAGTAATTTCCAAAGCATCCAGATTTTGAACAATCAATAGGGATTCTACTGGCGAGTCGTTTATTGAAAGTTGGGCCTGGAACGAGGTGATTTGGTTGGTTCCAGCATTTTGAATAGTCGCGGTTGGTACAATATTATCAATACAATTATTATTAAGTGGCATGTTTATTTCCCGTACACTGGCGTCATTGTCTACCATTACCGGAGGCAAGGCTCCAGAACTAGTAGCCAGACTGGCTCTCCGTGGGCTATTGGTCATAACCACCCGGATACGGTTTTTCTGACAAAGGGTAAACAAATTCATGCAAAGGTCATCTGACAGGTCCATATAGTTTTCTACCATGTCATCACTTCCGCAGGAATTGGCGTCAGGGCAGCCGAAATTACTGCTATTTGATAGCGGAGTGTCACTACAAAAATCATCAACACCGCATCCACCATCACCCCAAGTGTGTCTCAATCCCAGATAATGGCCAACTTCATGAGTGGAGGTCCGGCCAATACTTTCAGGAGTTAGTCCAGGATTATTGCCAAAATAATCAGTATCGATCACTACTCCATCTGTCAACCGATTTTCGGAGGCGATCTCCAGGCCCCCAAGGGGTGATACAGGAAATTGTGCGTAGCCAAGCAGGCTTTCCAGTTGTACAACCCAAATATTCATATAATCTTCAGCAGGCCAATAGCTTAAGGCTTTGAGTTCGGTATTGTGGACCAGATCATAAATCGGCCGGCTACCCTGGACCCTGATAATCCCAGGGGTAGAAAGTCCATAGGGGTCACGTTTGGCAAGGACAAATTCAATTTCAGTATCAGCTGCTACATTCAAATATTCCAGTGGTGTATTTACTGTATCTGCGTTTAATCGTCTAAAATCTTTATTCATCCTTTGAATCTGTTCAACGACTCGGCTATCTTCCAGGTTACTGCCGGAACCTACGGCTTCCCCGTTGTGGATAATGTGCACCACCACCGGTACGGTAATTACCTGGTTCAAAGAGGATGATGCGGATATTCTGTTGTTAATAGATCGATGTTCTTTTAATTTACGGGACATCCAGGTCTCGAAAGATTCCTTGGTTTCGTAAACAGAGCGGGTCTCTTTCAATTGTTCCTGATAAGTTACCGTACCACAGGATTTTTGACCAAACATTTCCACCGATGAAAATGTAAGGCAACAACAAAGCAGATAAAAGAACCGTGTCGCCATTTATTGGGCTAGATGCTTAGGACTAGAAATATTGTACAGGACGGCAAAAAGCAATAAAATGCACCCAGGCTACCGTAAATTTTCAGGGAGTTTGGCATTGGGGTCATCAAAGGCTGTGATATTGATAGCTTCTACAGAAACAATTTCAGGTACTACTCGTTTTATGGCTTCTTCTACTCCGGTCTTGAAGGTCATGGTGGACATGGGACACTCCCCACAAGCGCCCAGAAGTTCTATTCTGACTACTTTGTCCTTTGTTACCTCCAATAGCTTTACATCGCCACCATCAGTTTGCAGGTAGGGTCGGATGGTATCCAAAGCCTGTTCAATTCGCTCCAGCAACTCCATGCTCTCTGAATCTTCTATCTGTTAATTTCAACTTTTTTCGATTGCGGTAACTTTGCATTCCTTATAGCAATTTCACGTGCCAAGCTCTCGGCCAATGTCTTGAAAGACAACCCAGCGGGGCCTTCATTCAAAGCTATTGGATACCCACTATCACCACTTTCTCTTATTGGTTCCTCGATAGGGATTTGAGCTAACAAAGGTAACTGATGTTTTTCAGCAAACCCCTTTCCACCGTTTTCTCCAAAAATAAAGTACTTATTATCAGGTAATTCCGGAGGTATAAAATAAGCCATATTTTCAACAATACCCAATACAGGTACATTAATATTGGGTTGTTTGAACATTGCCAGTGCTTTGGTGGCATCTGCCAACGCTACTTTTTGTGGGGTTGTTACTATAACGGCCCCGGTCACCGGAACTGTCTGCACCAGGGTAAGGTGAATGTCGCTGGTTCCCGGTGGTAAATCTATCAGCAGATAATCCAAGGCCCCCCATGCGGTTTCTCCTATGAACTGCTTCAAAGCGGAACTTGCCATGGGGCCTCTCCAAATCACTGGATTGTCCACGGGGGTTAGAAATCCAATTGACAGTAGCTTTACTCCGTATTGTTCAATTGGTACAATTATATTTTTTTCACCTTTTTTGATAATTCCTGGCCGTTCATGAACGCAATTGAACATAGTGGGAATGGAAGGGCCGTATATATCGGCATCTATCAATCCTACTTTAGCTCCGGCTTTAGCCAATGAAACCGCCAAATTGGCAGAAACTGTAGACTTTCCAACGCCACCTTTCCCTGAAGCCACTGCTATGATGTTCTTCACTTCCGGTAGTAAAGGGGCATTAACTGCCCTACCTGAAGTAACATTACTGGTCATATTTATGGTTACCCTGGCATCGATAGAAACCAGTTTTTCTATAGCTTCCACACAGGAATTTCGTATTACTTCTTTCAGCGGGCAGGCAGGTGTGGTTAGTACCACGGTAAAACGAACATGGTTATCCTGGATATGAATATCCTGAATCATATTCAGACTAACAAGATCTTGCTTTAAATCAGGATCCTGAACTGTACCAAGTGCTTCAACAACTGCTTCTTTGGATATCCCCATAATACGTGCTTACACAAGATGCAATTTACCTTTAATCAGTTACTTTTTAAGGAATATTATTAAATTATAGAATGATATGAAATGGGTTGAGGCACCCATGAATAAAAGCATTATCTTTGAAACCCGTTGCTAAACCGTTTACCATTATTGACCCACATTGAGCATTAATCAGACATCCCTGGAAGAAATTAAGACCAGAATTGATATTGAAGAGGTGGTCTCTGATTTTGTTTCTTTAAAACGTAAAGGGCAAAATCTGTGGGCTTGTTGTCCCTTTCACGATGAAAAAACACCATCCTTTTCAGTGTCGCCCACCAAAGGGATCTTCAAATGTTTCGGTTGCGGAAAAGCGGGCGATGCCATTGAGTTTATCAAAGAGATTGAGGGGCTCAATTACATTGAGTCCATGCGATATTTGGGAAAGAAATACAGTGTTCAGTTAGAGGAAGAGGAGGACACTCCTGAAGAACAGGAAAGACAAAGCCAGCGTGAAGGCCTGTTTATCGTACTTGGATTTGCCAAAGATTATTTCCATGACCTTTTGCTAAATCAACCTGAAGGACAATCAATTGGGTTAAGCTATTTTAAGGAACGAGGTTTTAACCAACAGATCATTAAGGATTTCGAATTGGGATATAGTCTGGACAAATGGGACGGCTTGCTCCATGAAGCTTTAAAAAGAGGGTATAAAAAGGAAATACTGTTAGCCGCGGGGTTAATCATCGAAAAGGAAGAAAAGACCTATGATCGCTTTCGAGGAAGGGTAATATTTCCAATACACAGCATTACTGGCAAAGTGATAGCGTTTGGTGCCCGTACCCTCAAATCGGACCAGGGGGCCAAATACATCAATTCACCTGAAACCGATGTATATCAAAAGAGTAAGGTACTTTATGGTTTACATCAGGGACGTAACGCCATACGACAAGATGACAACTGCTACCTGGTGGAGGGATATACTGATGTGTTGTCATTGCACCTGTCTGGTATTCAAAACGTGGTGGCTTCTTCTGGAACATCCCTTACAGATGACCAGATAAAACTGATAAAGCGATATACCAACAATATCACAGTGCTTTTTGATGGAGATTCTGCTGGAATAAAGGCTTCTTTAAGAGGTATTGATATGATTCTGGCCAGTGGGGCCCATGTGCGGGTAGTGGAGTTTCCTGAAGGTGAGGATCCGGACAGTTATGCTCGCAAACTGGGAACGGATGAATTTCAGAAGTTTTTGCAAGCCGAAAAAACGGATTTCATTAGCTACAAAACTCAGTTATTCCTAAAGGAAGCGGCAGAAGATCCTATTGCCAGGGCAGCTACCATAAAAGAGGTTGTACGGAGTATTTCCAAAATTCCCGATGCCCTTCAACGGGCGGTATATATTAAACAATGCAGCGATCTGTTGGAAGTGGATGAGTCTCTGTTGATAAGTGAACTAAACAAAATACAACTCCAGTCGACCGGAAGGTTCAAAGCGGCCCAACCACCCCTGGCCACGAACCTGATTACTGAAGAAAAATCTCGTTCAAGTGGGCTGCCAGATGCAGTTGCCAGACAGGAAAGAGAGAGTATTCGGTTGTTGTTAAATTACGGAGATCGCAAACTGGAGGGAGAGACCAGTCTTCATCAGTATTATTTCAGTGAGCTGGAAGAGGTAGAGTTTAAAACATCTGCATACCAGCAGATACTGAGTTTAATAAGGGCTGAATTGGACAATCATGGGATAGTGGATACTAAGCGGTTGATGGAGCAAGTTACCGGAGAGGTTAAAACTGAAATGATCGATTTGCTAACGGAACGGTATGAGATCAGTAACATGTGGATGGAAAAGTTTCGGATCTATGTACCGACAGAGGAGGATATACTACCCAATGTAGCCTACAGCAACCTGTTGAGGTTAAAATACCGGGTTATTAAGAAGTTGATTGCGGAGAACAGGGAGGAACTGAGAATGGCCAAACCTGAAGAACAGCAAAATCTCCTTCAGGTGGATGTAGCATTAAAGAAATCCCGTAATGAAATAGCGAATCATTTGGGTATTATCATTTCGGACTAAATCAAGTTTTAAGCAATAGTTTACTGATTGGGTCCAAAATAGGGTATTTTTAAAGTCTTCGCAGAGAAAGAAAATTAATAATGAGTGAGCATTTAACAGCATTTGACTCCATCGAAAGTGCCATAAAATCTATTCGAGAGGGCAATGTCATTATAGTAGTAGATGATGAGGCCAGGGAGAATGAGGGAGATTTCATTTGCGCTGCAGAGAAGATCACTCCGGAAATTATAAATTTCATGGCTACCCATGGAAAGGGGTTAATATGTACCCCATTAAGAGAAGATCGTTGTGAGGAGCTTGGGCTGGATCTAATGGTAGGCCGGAACACTGATCCACTAAAAACTGCCTTCACAGTTTCGGTTGACTTGAATGGGCAAGGCAATACTACAGGAATTTCCGCCAGCGATAGAGCCAGGACCATTCAGGCGTTGGTGAATAAAGAAACCAAACCGTATGATCTTTCCCGTCCCGGTCATATTTTTCCATTACGAGCTGAAAAGGGAGGAGTATTGCGAAGAGCTGGTCACACTGAAGCATCGGTAGACCTGGCAAAAATGGCGGGCTTAAATCCCTCAGGAGTGTTGGTAGAGATAATGAAGGATAATGGGGAGATGGCACGGCTACCGGACCTAAAAAAAGTGGCACAGCGTTTCGGATTGAAAATGATCTCGATCAAGGACCTGATCAATTATCGCCTGAAAAAAGAAAGCCTGATCCAAAGAGAAGTAAAAGTAGACCTTCCAACTGATCACGGAGACTTTCAATTGATTGCTTATACTCAAACCAACACCGGTGATTCACATCTGGCTTTGACCAAAGGGACCTGGGAAGAAGATGAACCAATTCTGGTTCGTGTCCATAGTTCTTGTGTTACGGGTGACATATTCGGATCCTGTAGATGTGATTGTGGAGACCAACTGCACCAGGCCATGGAAATGGTGCAAGCTGCGGGAAAAGGAGTGGTGTTGTATATGAACCAAGAGGGTAGGGGAATTGGTTTATTAAATAAGTTGAAAGCTTACCAATTACAAGAAGATGGAATGGACACAGTCCAGGCCAATCTTCAACTAGGATTTAAAAAGGACCAACGAGACTACGGAGTAGGTGCTCAGATACTTAGAGATTTGGGGGTTAGGAGAATGAAATTAATGTCAAACAATCCTAAGAAAAGAGCAGGACTGATCGGTTATGGCCTGACTATTGTAGAGACCATACCCATAGAAATATCGCCCAACCGTCACAATGAAAGTTATTTAAAAACCAAACGTGACAAATTAGGGCATACCATATTGAGAAAAAGCGAATAGCCATGAGAATCTGGTGTCCATTGGTGATGATATTGTTAACCATTCAAGCCACCGCCCAAAATTTCCCATCTCAAGTGTGGCATAAGGGAAAGGTGGTGCTGATCACCAAGGAGACTTATAAAGGTCTTGTTAAATACGATCTGGAAACCGACATAGTCCAGGTAAATGCCGATAATATTATCCTGACATTTTCCTCTAAAAAGATTCTTCATTTTGAAATATTCGACGAGACCGCTGATAGCTTCCGCCAGTTTTACGCATTGCCCTATACCGTAAGCCAAGGATATAAAACACCTATCTTATTTGAGGTACTTCATGAAGGCAGGCCTTTAAGTTTATTAGCGAGAGAGGACATTACCACTGAGTCCATCCCACAATACAGCTACTATTACGGGAGAAGCAACTATTACAGTCGTAACAAACTGGTTTACCAGTATTATTTCGTTAGTGAGAAAGGTACCATTCAGCGCTACAACCTTAAGAAAAAAAACCTATTGCAGTTGATGCAAAGGAAATCTGCTGAGGTTCGTAAATTCATCAATGAGCATAACCTGAAAGTAGATCGTCGTCGTGATCTAGAGCGAATAACAGCATATTACAATTCCCTTTGGGATACCTGAAAACTAGTTGATGTCAAAACCTTTGATTCTGGTAAGTAATGATGATGGAATTTCCAGTCGTGGAATTCGCATTTTGGTAGAGCTGATGAGCGAGTTAGGAGAAGTAATAGTAGTTGCCCCTGACAGCCCTCAGTCCGGGATGGGGCATGCGATTACCGTTGGTAATACCCTCAGGTTGGATAAAACGGATATATTTGGATCAGTGCCAGCCTATAAGTGTTCCGGAACTCCTGCTGATTGTGTTAAATTGGCCAAGCATCATTTACTGAAAAACCGTAAGCCTGACCTGGTAGTAAGCGGAATCAATCACGGCAGTAATACATCTATAAGTGTATTGTACAGTGGTACTATGTCTGCTGCCATTGAGGGTGCCATTGAGGGTTTGCCAGCTGTTGGTTACTCCTTATGTGATTATTCATCAGAAGCTGACTTTACACACGTAGGTGAGTTTGTACAAAAGATTGCTTCCGAAGTTCTTAAAAAGGGATTGCCCATAGGCGTCGCGCTCAATGTCAATATCCCTCCAAAGCGTTACGAAAAAGTAAAGGGAATGAAGGTTTGCAGACAGGCAAATGCCAAGTGGGAGGAGCAGTTTGAAGTGCGCAGGGACCCAACGGGCAGAAAGTATTTTTGGATGGCGGGGAACTTTGTGAATTTTGATAAGGGGGAGGACAATGACGAATGGGCAATTGCCAATAACTACGTTTCAATCGTACCCTGTCAATACGACCTAACTGCTCATTACGCCATTAGTATATTAAACGAGGAGTGGGAGATCTAGTGTCAGAGCATGCGTGACATGACACTAGTAAGGATCAACATCAGGTATGACTCGTACTGAACGGAAAGCAGCATTTGAAGTCAATTTGATCATCTCTTTGGATAGATTCAATTTGATCATGTCCATGGTCCCCTTACTTTTTTCAAGTTTGATGTACAACTCCATTAAGTATAGATTCCTAAGCTTGGAGATTACCGGTTCCTGTGGCCCCAGTACCCGGGATTTTCCTAGCCCCAGAACCAGTCGTTTGGCCAACTCCTGAGAAGCACGGTAGCCTAATTCCTGATCCGGGCTCTTTACCGTAAGGCGGATCAATCTTACAAATGGTGGATAGAGGAATTTTGATCGCTCCTGAATTTCACGTTGATAGAATTGCTCATAATTGTGATCACAGATAAGCTGTAACAGTTGATGCTTGACATTGCTTGTTTGTACTAAAACCTGGCCTTTACCCGAACGCCGTCCAGCACGGCCACCCACTTGGGTGATCAATTGAAAAGCCCTTTCATGGGATCTGAAATCCGGAAAATGCATGGCGCGATCAATATCCAATACCCCCACTAAATCTACCTTATCAAAATCCAGTCCCTTAGACACCATCTGGGTGCCAATTAATATGTCTATATTACCGCGTTCAAATTGATCAATTATTTGCTGGTAGCTATACTTTCTCCGGGTTGTGTCAAGGTCCATACGTTGTATCCTCGCTTCAGGAAATAGATGTTTTAAGTCCTCCTCAATTTTTTCTGTTCCAAACCCCACCAGATCCAGGTCGTTTGATTCGCATTGAGAACAGATATTGGTCATTTTTTGTTTATAGCCACAATAATGACAGCGTAGTTGGTTATAATGTAAATGGTAGGTGAGGGTCACCGCACAATTGGGACATTGCGGTATATGTGCACAAGCCTGACATTGTAAATACGGTGCGTATCCACGCCTGTTTTGAAAGATTATTGCTTGTTGGTTTTTTTTCAGAACCTCCTCCAATGTTGTCACCAGCTCAGTGGTGAATATTCCTTTCATCTGTTTTTTCAGGTGTTCCTTGCGGGTATCAATTAATTTATACTCGGGCAAGGCTACTTTTCTATATCGTTCATCCAGACTGACCATTGAGTATTTTCCATGCCGCGCATGGTAGTAGGACTCCATTGAAGGAGTTGCTGATCCCAATAACGTTTTTGAATGATGAAGTCTTGCCAGTACCAAAGCTACATCCCTGGCGTGATAACGGGGGGCCGGATCGAACTGTTTATAGGAGAGTTCATGTTCCTCATCCACAATTATTAAACCCAGATTATCAAAAGGTAAAAAGACTGCAGAACGGACTCCTACAATAAAAGAAAATTTTCCCTCAAGTATACCACGCCAAACTTCAACCCTTTCATTGTCTGAAAACCGGCTGTGATAAATACCCATGGAGTTACCAAAGATCTTTTGCAGCCTCCGGACGATTTGAGTGGTTAAGGCGATCTCTGGTAATAAATAGAGTACCTGAGCCCCGCTGGTCAAAACTGAATTTATTAAGTCGATGTATATCTCAGTTTTTCCACTACCGGTGATCCCATGGAACAACACCGTTTGTTTCCTCTCAAATCCTTCAAGAATAGCATCTCTGGCCTGACATTGCCCGGCTGTAAGTACAATTTCATGCTCATCGGCGGTAAGGGAGTCCAGGTCCTGAAATCTACTTACTACTACTTCAAATTCTTCCAGAACACCCTTTTTTACAAGAGTCTTTAGACTGGAAGGAGAGATTTCACCTGATAGCAGCTTGGTCTTGCTAAAGCCTTGTTGATTAATGTCTTTTTCTTTTAATACAGGAACCTGCTGCAAATATTTTAATAGTATTTCAGTTTGTTTGGGCTTTTTATGAAGTTGTTCAAACTGGGCTTCTAAGGCCTCGGCGGAGGTGTGTGAGAGGGTTAATCGAACTCGTCTCTCTTTTTTTGGTTGATATTTTTCTTTTACTTCTTCAAAAAGTATTATGGCATTTTTTGCCAATAATGACTTGATTATTTTGTGAACATTCTTAGCACTAAGTATGCCGGCTACCGCGGTATAATCAAGGGCACCGTCACCAATAAGTGCCTGCAATAATACCGATTCTTGATCATCCAAAGGATACGGATTAGCTTCCTGGCCGTACTCCGGATGGATTTGTATTCTTGATTGACTGCTGAGTTTTAACCCGCTGGGTAAAGCAACTTGTAAAACCTGGCCTTCTGCGCACATATAATAGGAAGCCATCCATTCAAACAAGGATAATTGTACAGTGTTTATAATAGGTTGTTCATCAAGAATATCCAGAAGATATTTTGCCTCATGGGCCTTAGGTGGATTTTCATGTACTGCTACAACCACCCCTGTCAGTATTTTTTTAGGTCCAAACTGGGCGATTACCCGTTGACCTATTTGAATGAGCTCATTCCATTGGTATGGGACTCTATAAGTATAATGTTGTGGAACAGGTACGGGTAATAAAATATCTGCAAAAAGAGTAACTCTTTCCTGGTAGCTGGTATTATGTTTGACCAATTGACTCAAAGGCTTAGTAGGCAAGTTGCTGCATGGCAATTTCAGGATCGGTGGTGGGTAATTGACAGGTTTGTTGGTAACACACATAAATTTTTGTGTCGTTTGCAACGATTCTGTTCTTTAGCAGAGGAAGAGTGCTCTCTTCTTTAGATCCGATCATGATTTTATGCGGATGGAAGTGGGCGGCGATTTTTTTTCGATGGCTTTCTGCCAGTTTACCTCCAATCACCACTTCTGCAAAAGAAAAGTCGGAAAAACTATAGGCAGTGGCCCAATTGCTCAAATACACAGGATCCGATGAGATAAGTGTACTAACTCGAGTGATCATTTTATGGTAAATATCCAGGTAGGATTTACGGTCGAGTATGGTCCCCATGATCAGTAAATTGCTTGCCATCATGGAATTGGAAGAGGGAATTACATTGTCAAATAGCTCTTTCTTTCGGGCTATCAGCGAATGACTTTGTTTGTCAGTATAGTAAAACAATGAATCCTTTGGGTCATAAAAGTTTTCAATGACAAAGGACATAAGGTTTTGGGCACTAAATAACCATTTTTCCTCAAACGTCACCTGATACAAACCCAGGTAACCAGATATGACCAGGGCATAATCTTCTAAAAAGGCAGGGACCAATTCCTTTTTATTCTGGTAGGTTCTATATAATTGATCATCTTTCCGCATAGACTGTTCCAGGAACCCTGCACATTCTATAGCAAGTGTAAGAAATTTTTCTTCTGTGAATACAGCATATGCATCTGTCAGAGCTTTGATCATCAGGCCGTTCCAGCCACAAATGATCTTATTATCCAATCCTGGCCGGATGCGTTTATGTCGTACCTCCATCAGCATTTCATGGAACTCCGGAAGTATATTTTTTACCCAAACTGGGTCCATCCCATGGGTTGAGGCAAAGGTTTCCAGATTCTGTTTGCAATGAAGAATATTTTGTCCCTGCTCCCAGTTGCCTTCAGGGGTCAAGCCATAAAAATCTACCAAGAATTCACCATTTTTCCCTACGATCTTCTGGAATTCATCATAGCCCCAAACATAGTATTTGCCTTCTACTCCCTCGCTGTCGGCGTCCAGTGCTGAGTAGAAAGCACCTTCCTGGTTGCGCATCTCCTTAGTTAAAAATTCAATAGTCTGATACACTACGTTTCGATACGTTGCATTATTTGACTTGGAATAGCCGAGCGAGTACAGGCTGATCATTTGGGCATTGTCATACAACATTTTTTCAAAATGAGGAGCAAACCACTTTTCATCTACAGAATACCGGGCAAATCCACCCCCAATTTGATCGTATATGCCGCCATGGGCCATTTTATCCAAGGTTAGATATAGCTGATTTAGCAGATCAGGTTCCGGGTATCGGGCACAATAGTGTAGCAGGAAGTTCCAAATCACCGGCATGGGAAATTTGGGCGCTTTGTCCATACCGCCATCGATCTGGTCGAAATTAGAGGCTAATGTTTGTATGGCTTGGTTGAGTAACCCTTCTTCGGTATTCTCCTTGTTTAGTCCATACTTTTCAACGATACCGATATTGAGGGTTTCTTTGAATTTTGCTGCTGATTCTTCCAATGCCTTCCTATTATCTTTGAACGCTTCGGAAATGTTCTGAAGCAACTGACTCCAGCGTTTTGGCGGGAAATAGGTACCCCCATAAAAAGGTTGCTGATTTGGTGTAAGAAACACATTTAGTGGCCACCCTCCGGAGATGCCCATGGACTGAATGGCCTCCATGTATATTTGATCTATGTCTGGGCGTTCCTCCCGATCCAACTTTATGCAAACAAAATACTTGTTCATCATGCTTGCTATATCTTCATTTTCAAATGACTCCCGCTCCATTACATGGCACCAATGGCAGGCACTGTATCCGATGCTAAGTAAAATTGGCAAATCCTTCAGTTGGGCTTTGTCCAGTGCTTCTTTACCCCAGGGGTACCAGTCTACAGGGTTGTTTGCATGCTGAAGCAAGTAAGGGCTGGTTTCAAGGGTTAGCCGGTTGCTATAGCTGGTCATATCAGGTTTTGCTTTAGCAAGGCAATCTCATTAGTGGTGTCAATACTAGTGGGTAATTGTTCAATATCCTTCAAAGTTTTTTGTAAAAACTCCTGATGGGCTGGAGAATGGGGGTGAAAAGGACGATGTTCCAAACTAAGACAGATTTTTTGCCATTGTTCAATAAACTCCCTGGCTGACTGATCAAGGTAGTTTTCTTTAAACAGCTCCCAAATATAATCCCTGGCAGTGTCATTTGGGTGAATCATATCACTTTCAAAGAAACGGTAGTCCCTTAAGTCATCTATCATTATTTCAAACCCAGGAAAATAATCTACCATGGTCTGGCTTGCGACCATTTGCTCGCAAGCCACACGAAGCACCGATTTGCTAACACTGTTGTTTAACAAGCCTTCCTTAATATGTCTGATGGGACTGACCGACAGGACCACCTGCGGCCTGGAGGCACCCCAGGCCGACCATAATTGATGGAATGCCTGGACAATTGTGTCTATAGGAGTAAGGGTTTTATCAAATTCCTGTGGTGGTACTTTATGGCAATTGGCAACTACCTGACCGGTCTTCAGGTGTTGGTATTGTATGGCAGTCCCAAATGTAAGTAGCAGGACCTCCAATTCTTGGAGCTGCGCTTTCAACTCTTGCAAACGCAGCTTGATCAGTTTTTCAAGATCAACCCGCGAAGTATGAGATATTGAGCCGTGAAATAAGTAATTATACCAAATACCCTGATTACAGATATAGGTATCCCCTGATGGCTGTTCCCCTTTTAAGGCCAAACTAAGGATATTAAACTGAGCCAAAGGATGAAAAATGACTCCAAATGGATTGACCAAAATATTGAACTTATTTTTAACCAGTCGTCCCCCAATAAAATCCGCGAAACAACTTCCCAGAGAAAGGACCTTATTGTTCAGGGTTATAGGATGAGTTGAAGGTACCAGGGAAAGGGGGGTACGAAACATAATTCTAAGTTAGTAAAGGGCCTATAATAAAAAAACCCTGACGGAGCCGCGTCAGGGGTAGTTGTTTTGGTGTATGGATATAGCTAGCTCCTCTAGGCTTTAACTACCGTAAAAGAAACTTCATGTTGTACTTCCCGGTGAAGATCAATAACTACTAAATAATCTCCCAAAGTTTTCACGGGGGTTTTGAATGATATTTTCTTCCTGTCCACTTCAATCCCTTTGCTTTTTAGTGCTTCAGAAATTTGCAATGAGGTAACAGCGCCGAATATTTTTCCATTTTCCCCTGCTTTAGAAGATATTTCCAGTACAACTTCACCAATTGATTGCGCCAAGGTTTCAGCATCTTGTTTGATCTTCGCAGCTTTGTGAGATGCTTGTTTTACGTTCTCAGCGATCCTCTTCTTATTTGATTCACTGGCAACTAATGCCAATCCTTTGGGTATCAAATAATTTCTACCATACCCACCTTTAACATTGACCAAGTCGTTTTTATAGCCCAGGTTCTTTATATCTTCTTTTAATATAACTTCCATTCTTTCAAAAATTATAAACCAGGGTTATTTTAGAGAATCAGTAACATAGGGTAATAAAGCCAGGTGTCTGGCTCTTTTTACTGCCTGACCTACCTTTTTCTGAAACTTGAGACTAGTACCGGTAATGCGACGGGGAAGTATCTTCCCTTGGTCATTGACAAATTTCAATAGAAAATTTGCATCCTTATAGTCAATGTACTTAATGCCATTCTTTTTAAATCGGCAATACTTCTTTTTGTTATCTGTCCGGTTGACCGGTTCGTTCATTAATGTCATGATGCCACCTCCTCTTTTTTCTTATTAAATGCTCCTTTTCTTCTTTTCTCGTTGAATTCCAGTGCGTGCTTGTCCAGAGATACTGTTAAAAAACGCATGACCTTTTCATCACGACGGCTGGCTAATTCGAAAGCTTCCACTGCTTTTGGTTCTGAGTTGAACTCAAATAAATGGTAAAAACCAGTGGTTTTATGCTGAATTGGATAAGCTAATTTTTTTATTCCCCAATTTTCTTGATTGATCAAATCGGCTTGATTATCAGTAAGGGTCTTTTTCAAGGCATTGACTGTATCCTTCATCTGAGTTTCAGATAAAACGGGAGTTAAAATGAATACAGCCTCATAACTTTTCTTCATAATGTAAGATCGGTGTTTAAAACAAAATACTAAATCCTTTAACGGCCTGCAAAAATACCCATAAAAATAGTATTTGCAAAATTATTGATTAATTATGAATGGGAAGCGTGTGGGTTACTTAACAGTAAATGACTTACGTCCTATAAGTTCCTCATCTGCATAGATTTCAACTACATGATCACCGGTAATGTAATCGCCCCCTTTGTCATATAGAAAAGTAATTTGTTGCATCGAATTGTCAAAGAGGATCACCTGACTAGCGGTATAAAACTCTTCTCTGTTCATTATCATAAATGTGCCCGAGCCATGTGCCACATCAAAAAGCACATTTCCTTCAGGTTCTATAATACGAATCCTTATATCTTTTCCCTCCACAGGAGCTACACTGTTTTCTGCCAGGTTAAAGCCGACTTTCAAGCTTTCAATATGTCGATTTTTAAATTCACCTTCTTTTTCTCTGCCTCTTTTGTTTACAGCGCTTATCTTAATATTCTCAGCCCTAAGAGCGCTGGCAATAGCGACCTTTTCACCCAGCCTCTCGGAGGTTTCAGCCAATTCCTGAATTGAGTCACTCAGGACGTTTTGAGTAACTTTAAGATCAGTGTTTTCGGACAGCAACTCTTCGTTAACAGCCTTCAATCGCTGTATTTCCGCTTCTTTTTCCCTTAGTAAGGTTTCGTAGCCTTCTACTTTATCTCTTATTTTATACAATCTGGCCCAACCCACGTCCGATGATTCCTGTAATTTTTCCTTTTCGTCCTCTAGTTCCTCCTTTGCCAATCGCAATTCTTCAACGTCACCACCCAGCTTACTAATTTCTTCTATTTTAAGTTGTAGTTCGTTGCTAACGGATTCAAGTTTATTAATGGTTTCCTCCAACTCCACATCCCGGTTAGCCAGTTCGGTTTTAAGTTCATTTTTTTTCTGGTGATCCAGGTACCATTTAACACCCTGAATGATTACCAAGATGGCCAAAAAAGCTATGATCAATCCTAGTTTATTATTTTTCTTCTTTTCGGTCTCGTTTATCTGTTGGGTCATACTTAGAAGTCCATTTGACAAGGTAAAATTAAGACATTATTAAAAATATTCAACGTTAAGTCAATAAATTCGCAAATAAGTGCAGGCCTTTCAACCTTTGGTCAGACTTAAGCAAACACCATCTTACAATTCCAAGACATGATGTGATTTACTCAAACTTCGATCAAAAAAGGCCACTCCCACCCGAAAAAGATCCACGGTCAATCTTACCTGATCATGTCGTATTATCTGTTTCCAGGCATGTTCCATTTCCTCAGACCAATGAATATCATCCAGTACCACAATACTTTTCTGATGGATTTTTGGCAAACACAATGAAAAGTATTTCAAAGTAGTACGGTATTGGTGATTGGCATCGATAAACAGCAAGTCAATTCTATCTAGGTTAGACAACACAGGTGCCAAGGTTTGTTCAAGTGAGCCAGTAACCAGTTGTATTTGTTCAAACCCCAAGACCTGAAAATTGCATTGAGCTTTTTCACTGGTCTCAGGGCATCCTTCAATGGTTATGATTTTGGCTAGAGGAGCTGCCGCAGCCAGGTGCAGGGTACCCAGGCCCAGACTCGTGCCCAATTCCACAATCACCATTGGCTTGTACCTGTCCGCTATGTTGTAAAGTAACTGAGAAACTTTTATTTGATTACTTTTTTTTGCTATATCACAGATAGCCCTACGTCTATGTTTGTCATTGCCAGTTCCAAAATCGGTCACTTCTATGGTGGTCTGGTCCTTCAGGAGGTTTCGCCGCAACTCTTGAACGTATAGGAGTTTTTGACTTTTGGGTTTATGTTTAACAACCCGTGTATAAAAGTCATAAATGAAAGGAGCCTGCAGGGAATGTTGGTCAACCGCCTTCAACCAATGCGAGAGAAATCTTTTAGCCAAGGCAATTTTGCCAGAAAACAAGATCTAGTTAAGTTTGTGAGGAAAAATCATTAGAAACTCAGGTATGCTTACCTGGAATCTTGTACCGTCGATTATTTGTTCCATTTCATAGGTCCCATGCATTTTTCCAATACCGGATTTCAGATTACAGCCGGAAATATATTGGTGTTGCTCTCCGGGTTCCATAACCGGTTGCTGACCCACTACTCCTTCTCCTTCCACAGTGCGCACTGAAGTATTTATGTCATGAATATACCACTTTCGGCGGAGCAATTTAATGGTGTGGGCGCTGCCATTTTCAATGGTAATCCGGTAAGTAAACACATAGTGATACTGACTGGGGCTGGAGTATTCAGGTTGGTATTCTGTCTCCACTGTAACTTTGACTCCTTTAGTGACTGCTGTTACCACGTATCTTACTGAAAGCCGATGGTTAATTAATAAAGATAATTAAAGTTTTAAATGCATTGGTTATTGAAAAGTAAATTTTATTTTATCCCCAACGCACACATTATGGAGGTTAGAATTGAGGACGGTTGGAAAGAAGCGCTCCAGGATGAATTCGAGAAGCCATATTTTATCAACTTGGCAGAATTTGTTCGTCAGGAGTATAAGACACATCAGGTGTTTCCAAATGCAAAGCATATTTTCAAGGCGTTTGACCGATGTCCAATTTCACAGGTTAAAGTGGTTATCCTGGGTCAGGACCCCTATCATGGCCCTGGACAGGCCCATGGCTTGTGTTTCTCGGTAAACGATGGCATTGCCAAACCACCATCTCTGCAAAATATTTTCAAAGAACTTAAGTCTGACCTGGACCTATCGCCTCCATCAAATGGCAATTTGCAAAGATGGGCAGATCAGGGTGTTTTACTATTGAATGCTTCTCTAACAGTACGAGCTTATCAGGCAGCATCTCATCAAGGCAAAGGATGGGAGATGTTCACGGATTGCGTAGTGAGTATTTTAGCCAAAGAAAAATCAAATCTTGTGTTTATGCTTTGGGGAAGTTATGCACAAAAAAAGGGCGGTGTCATAGATAGCCACCGTCATTTAGTATTAAAATCAGCGCACCCTTCTCCCTTGTCTGCTCACCGGGGTTTTTTTGGGAACGGCCATTTTAGTAAAGCCAACAAATACCTACAGGACCATGGACAAAAGCCAATCCTATGGTAACTATTTGATAACTTTAAATAACCTACGCCAACGAATCTTCTTGAACCAAGACTGATTACTATCAATGGATAACCACACAAACAATGGTTTACCCATGATATGATCTTCGGGGACAAATCCCCAGAACCTAGAGTCAATGGAATTGTGTCGGTTGTCTCCCATCATAAAATAATAATCCTGTTTGAAAGTATACTCTTCTACCGGCTGTCCGTCGATGGTCAGGGATTGATCATCCATGGTTACATTTTCCTGGCCCTCATAATTCTGGATAAAAAACCCATATTTCAACAAGTTTTCAGAGTTTATTTCAATGGTTGAACCTTTGGCGGGTATCATTAATGGCCCAAAGTTGTCTTCATTCCACACCAATTTGGTGCCATCGGGATAAACATTCACCTGAGCATCACCGGGCTTCCAGGATTTAAGGGCCCCGGTTAACGGGTCAATACTTATTTTTTCCAGAGTGATGTTTGGGATACTTGATAGTTTCTCGATGTCTTTTGCCATGGCACCTTTGATATAATAAGTATTGACTCCCAGGTTCTGAACATCCCAAATACCGTTTCTCATAAATACCCGATGATTAATCGGCATAGGGCTGGTTATTTTGTAGCTAAGTTGCATTTCCGGAGGGTTGGATGAGGGTTCTCCATTGATATATACTTGCATATCTTTTATTTCCAGTACATCTCCGGGTATGGCCACACACCTTTTCACGTAGTATGTTTTAAGATCGACTGGATGATCTTCCTCACCGGGGACATTAGGATTGCCCGGATAGTTAAACACTACCGGTTCATTGCGTTTCACATCCCTGAAACCGGGTAATCGGAAAGATGGAAGTTGTATCCAATCCAGATAGGAAGATATATTGAGCAACGGTATTTTTTGGTGCGTAAGAGGGACCTGTAAGGGCGTAACCGGAGTTCTGGGACCATAATGGATCTTGCTAACAAAAAGGTAGTCTCCAACCAACAGTGATCCTTCCATTGAGGGAGTTGGTATGGTAAAAGCGCTGAGTAGTCCCCATTTTAGTATGGTGGCAACAATTACGGCAAATTTAAGGGCGTCAATCCATTCTCTGGTTTTGCTCTTTGGTTTTTGGTCCTTTTTCTTTTTCTTAATCTTCCAAAAGTCTTTCTTGATGGCCATCTGCTTTATAAATTATTTTACGGTTAAAGATCCAAAAAATCATCCATTGATAAAATACCTTTACGGTTTAGTATCCATTCAGTTACCAAAACTGCTCCTAGTGCAAATCCATGACGATTCAGGGCTTTGTGCTGAAGGGTTATTTCATCGTATCCGGATAGGTATTTTACAGTGTGGGTACCTGGCACCTTTCCCTCTCGTAGGGCATTAATTGATAACTTTCCTGACCCAGGCGTTTGGTCCAGAGTCCATTGGTTTATACTATCAATTTCTTCAATAATCCCTTCAGCAAGGGTAATTGCAGTACCACTGGGAGCATCTTTCTTTTCAGTGTGATGTATTTCTTCCAAACTCACTTGAAAATCCGGATATAAGTTCATTATCCTGGCAAGAAAAGTGTTTAGCTTAAATGTGATATTTACTCCTAAACTAAAATTGGAAGCATAAAAATACGTTCCGTTTTTTTCCTTACAATAAAGGTCAAGTTCTTTTTTTTGGTGCAACCAGCCAGTAGTACCAGACACCACCGGAATACCTTGGGTAATACACTTTTTAATGTTTTCAAAAGCTTGCCCGGGAGTAGTGAATTCCACCGCAACATCTACCTGATCGGGCTTCCAGTCATCCAGTGAGTTTTGGTTATGCAAATCAATCCTATCAAAGATTTGATGACCTCTTTCCTCTGCGATGGCGGCAATTTCTTTTCCCATTTTACCATATCCAATAATTCCTACTACCATAACTTAAAATTTAACACTTAGGGCGAGACCGCTATTCAAAATTCCAAAATCTTGACGCAGACTGGGAGTCAACTGTATGACGGTGTTTTTCTTTTTTGGGAAATTAATCATGTGTGCATCCACGTAGGAATCGACAATTACTATGAAATACGCCAGCATAGAGCCGAGGATAAGTAGATCGCGGTCTCTACGGAAGCGGTCTGTTTCTCTTTCCAAGGTACTTTCCGGTAATGTATGTAGCGGGTTTTCTGGGTCAATATTCCCTGTTTTCACTGCAAATAGGGCATGTCTGGTTTCATTATATCGTACATGATTCCAGTGAATGCCATACCCCAGAGCGATGCCACCGCCGTATACTATGGGTAATTTCCAGTACTTATTATTATAGATCTGCCCTGAGCCAGGGAATGCGGCGGACAATATCGCTGCCCTGGAAGGATCCTTACTTTTTGTTCCTTCTCCAACCAATAGCAGTTCGTTGGGTTTTGGAGCTAAAGTATCCGGAACCTGTCCAATACCCTTCAGTAAAGCAGCCATGGTTAAAGTTAGAGTAAAGGTGAGTAATCTGATTAACACAGACTAAAAATCTAGAATTTCCAGTATACGATTCAAATCATCCGTGGACACAAACGGGATACGGATTTCACCCCGATTTTTTTCATCGGCGGTTATCCGAATACGGGATCCAAAATGAGAACTTAGTTTCTGCTGCAAATGACCAAGGGCTATTTCATTGGAAGTTTTGGGCCGAGTCTTTGGATGTCTGTCTAGCTTGCCACTGACAATTGCCCTTACCAGAGCCTCAACTTTTCTTACACTAAGATCTTCTGTAACAATTTGGCGGAATAGATTAAGCTGACTATCAATATTTTCAATATTAATCAAAGCCCTTGCATGACCCATGGATATTTTTTTATCCCTGACTCCTATTTGTATGTCCGGGGGTAGTTTCAAAAGACGCAGATAATTGTTTACGGTTGTTCGATTTTTGCCAACACGATCACCCAGCTCTTCCTGCTTAAGGTTACACTCGGTTAGTAAACGTTGATAGCTCAGTGCAATTTCAATGGCATTTAGATTTTCTCGCTGGATGTTTTCAATGAGTGACATCTCCAGCATTTCCTGATCATTGGCGGTTCGTACATAAGCTGGTATGACCTTTAGTCCAGCTAGTTTTGAAGCTTGTAGTCGGCGCTCACCAGCTATAAGCTGGTAGCTGTTTTTGCCGAGCACTCGTATAGTAACTGGCTGTATTATACCCTGAGTTTTAATGGAGTCGGCCAGTTCCCGCAATAATTCCTGGTTAAAATCAGACCGTGGCTGAAAAGGGTTAGCGCTGATTTGGTCCAGAGGTATATCTGCCATATTACCGGCAGTAACAGAACGGACAGCTGTTTCAAAGACCAGCGAATCATCCAGGAGTGCTCCAAGCCCCCTTCCCAAGGCGTTTCTTCTCTTTGGTTTTTTATCGGGCATGGTATGTTTTAAGCCAGATTGTTCTTTTTTAGTATTTCCCGCGCAAGATTAAGGTAGCTAATGGCTCCTTTACTTTTGGCATCATGAGCAATTACAGGAACTCCAAAGCCTGGCGCTTCACTGAGTTTGATGTTTCTGGGTATAATTGTGTTGAATACAATTTGTTTGAAATGAGTATTTACTTCTTCAACTACCTGGTTGGATAGTCGCAATCTCACGTCATACATGGTGAGTAGTATGCCCTCAATCTCCAAACTTGTATTTAAACGTGATTGAATGATTTTAATGGTATTTAATAATTTGCCAAGCCCTTCCAATGCAAAATACTCACATTGTACAGGTATTAATACCGAATCGGCCGCTGTTAGTGCATTTATAGTAATGAGACCCAGGGAAGGAGAGCAGTCAATTATAACAAAATCATAGTCATTTGCGATGCCTGCAAGCGCCTCTTTCATCTTATCTTCACGGTTCTCCAGATTGACCATTTCCACTTCCGCACCAACCAAATCTATTCGCGATGGTACTAACGATAAAAATTCAATGTCAGTATCCATGATTGCATCATGAACATCAGTCCCGTTCACCATACATTCATAAACGCTAAAAGTCACTGTTCTAGGGTCCACTCCTATGCCAGAAGTTGTATTTGCCTGAGGGTCTGCGTCCACTACCAATGTCTTATATTCCAGAGCAGCAAGGCTGGCGGCAAGATTCATCGCTGTAGTAGTTTTACCCACTCCACCTTTTTGATTGGCAATGGCAATTATTTTACCCATAGGTAGTTTTGCAATTTTATAGAACCTCCAATTTGCATCAAAATTAATTCTTTTCCTTGCTATTTTTTATTCTTCTTTGATTCCTCGGAAGTCTTCATGGCTTCTTGCAGCCGCTGTTGGAATTTTGACTTCTTTTTATCTTTATTTAGCACCTTATTTTCCTCCATTATTCGAAGTATTTTCTCCTCATCGATTAAATACTTTTTAATAAGAGCTTGTTGCCCAAAATTCAAAATGTTAAGCACGAAATAGTAGAATGTCAGTCCTGATGAAAAATTGTTGAAGAAAAATATCATCATAAAAGGCATGAGATATTGCATGGACTTCATGGGTCCCTGCATGGTATTCATTTGTGCATTTTGCCAGGTATAGAGCATAGTAGAAGCAGCCATCAATAGTGTGAATAAGCTCACATGATCACCATAAAAAGGAATTTCAAAAGGAAGGCTCAAAATAGAATCGTAACTACTGAGGTCGTCAGCCCACAAAAAAGATGCCTGCCGTAGTTCGATGGAATTAGGGAAAAAATTGAACATGGCCAATAGTATGGGCATTTGCAACAGCATAGGAATACATCCACTTAGTGGATTTACTCCCACTTTTCCGTAAAGCTCCATCTGCGCTGCCTGGGCCTTCTGCTGGTCATCCCCAAATTTCGTTTTTATCTCATCAAGTTGAGGTTTTAATACTTTCATTTTAGCCATACTTAAATACGACTTATAGGAGATAGGGGAGAGGATTATCTTAATGAAAAAAGCCAGGATAATAATAATTATACCATAATTCGCTATATAATCCTCTAAAAAGTTGAATACAGGAATAATCAACCATTTGTTAAGCCAGGCGAAAGGAGTCCATCCCAGATAAACATTCTTGGAGTAACCTTCGGTTACCTTTTTTGTCAACTGATAGTTATTTGGTCCAAAGAAAAAAGTGAATCCATCCTTAACCAGGCTTTCCTGGGTGATGTTCAGAGCCATTTCAAGGTCCTTCACCACAGTAGTATCTGCTTCCGATACCACCTGCGTGGATGCCATGCCACCCGAAAAAGGAGTATTGCTAATTATTCCGGCATTGAAGAATTTCTGTTTCATGGAAATCCAGCGAATTGGCTGATTCACCACTTCCTGTTCCAAGTCGTTGCTATTATTTCCTAAGTCGTTGAAAGTTCCATCCGATAGATAATAGTTAACAGAAGCGTTACGACGGGATTCGTCCATACTTCTTTCCAGTCTCTTTAGTCGATCTTTCCATCTAAACCGTGCTAGTACTGTGGGATCTGATGACCCCAGGCTGGTTAGATCAATCCTGTATTGCAATTCATGCCCCTGACCCAGAGTATAATATTGATAGATCTCTTTCCCATCTCCCAGGTCAATGCTGAACTTTAATACTGTAGTGTCACCTTGGGTGGTAATATCATGCTTCTGGAAGTAAAGATCCATAAGATCCACCTCCTGGCCTCCAAGGTTTACCAGGAATGACATGGTAGTGCTGTTTTCATCAAATAGCACCAGAGGCTTTTTGTCGAAGGTCTGATATTGCTTCAATTGCACCTTGCTCACCGCGCCACCTTTCGAGGAGAAGGTTATTTCTAATTCTTCATTTGCTAAGACTACCGATTCAGCTTGACCGGTCATTACCTTAGCCAGGTCACCATATTGTGCTCTTTGGCGAATCTGCACACTGTCCTGTGCAACGTTTTCGGCCGGTCTGACGGTAGTTAATGTTTCAGGAACCGGAGCGATTTGTTGTTCCGTGACCTGGGGTCCAGGCGTTTCAGGAGGCGGCGGTAATTCCTGGGAAAAATAAAAATAACCCAGCAGTAGTAGTGATATCAGGATTAATCCTGTGACTTGATTCTTATCCATATCGGACGACCTATTTTATGGTTTTTCCTTTGTGCTCTAAGGCAACCTTGACAAATTTAACAAAAAGTTTGTGTGGGTTTAATACGGTACTCTTAAATTCTGGGTGAAATTGAGTGCCGATAAACCAGGGGTGATCGCTAAGTTCAATAGTTTCCACCAGGTTGGTTTCCGGGTTTATCCCGGACATAACCATACCGGCTTTCTCAAACCGGGCCATGTATTTATTGTTGAATTCATAGCGGTGGCGATGTCGTTCTGATATTTTAATTTTCCCATAGGCATGGTGGATTTTTGTTCCCTTTTTCAGAGTACAATGATAGGCTCCCAGGCGCATGGTGCCACCTTTATTAATGATTCGCTTTTGACCTTCCATCAGGTCAATAACAAGATGCTTCGAATCGATTTCCATTTCGGAAGAAGCTGCATCTGCTATACCCAAAACATTACGGGCAAATTCGATAACTGCACACTGCATTCCAAGGCAAATACCAAAATAGGGTATTTGCTGTTCTCTGGCAAAACGGGCCGCTTCAATCTTACCTACCATACCTCGTTCACCAAAGCCAGGGGCAACCACTATTCCGTGAAGATTTTCCATAGTTTTATAAATATTTTCATCGGATAGGGTATCTGAGCTAATATAACGAAGGCGAACTTTACACTCATTCTCCGCCCCTGCGTGAACAAATGATTCTGAAATAGACTTATATGCATCAGGTAACTCTACATATTTTCCCACCAAGCCGATTTCAACTTCGTCAGTGGGATTTTTATGTCTTCCCAGGAATTCCTTCCATGACTCTATTTGTACTTCTGATTTGGTGGTCAACCGAAGTTTTGAAAGTACGCGTTCATCCAACTTTTCTTTTCGCATCATTAGCGGGACGTCGTAAATCGTTTCTGCGTCCAAGGCCTGAATTACTGAATTGTAGTTCACGTTACAGAACAACGCTATTTTTTTTCTCAATTCTGCCGGTACTGGTTTCTCTGAACGGCAAACCAGAATGTCTGGTTGAACCCCTGCTTCAAGCAGTTGCTTTACGGAATGCTGAGTAGGTTTGGTTTTTAACTCTCCAGCTGCTCTTAGATAAGGAACCAATGTAAGGTGGATTACCAATAGATTATTAGCTCCCACATCCCATCGGAATTGACGGACCGCTTCAATAAAAGGCAAGGATTCAATATCACCAACGCACCCACCTATCTCCGTGATGATTATATCGTAGTTCTTATCGTTCCCCAGAGCTGAGAAATTTCTTTTTATTTCATCGGTAATATGTGGTACCACCTGTACAGTTTTTCCCAGATAATCACCCTTTCGCTCTTTAGTAATCACATTATAGTATATACGCCCCGTAGTTACGTTGTTTGCCTGAGATGTTGCAACATTCAAAAACCGCTCATAGTGACCCAGGTCGAGATCTGTTTCTGCACCGTCATCGGTCACATAGCACTCCCCATGTTCATAAGGGTTTAAAGTACCCGGATCTATATTGATATAGGGGTCGAATTTTTGAATGGTAACAGAAAAGCCACGGGCCTGTAGCAGTTTGCCCAGAGAAGCAGAAATAATTCCTTTACCCAGTGAAGAGGTTACCCCACCGGTAACAAAAACGTATTTGGTAAATCCCATAAGTAACTAGTGGCAGATATGTACTTATGGGATACAAATCTAGACATTAAAAAGTATTTTACTAGGCTAATTCATTTTTTCTAAACGCATTGGTGAACTATGATTTAAGTAACTTTTTATACTTATGATCAGTGTATTCTGTGAATAACCATAAACCCTTTCACTGCTGGTTACCTTTTTAAATAGTACTATTAGTATAATATATATAATTATATTTTGTTAATTTGAGACTTTCACCTGAAAGATCAATTGATTTCTACAACTGGAGAATATGTTCGTGGTCCGTAGATGCCTATATTTTCGATATATCATATTAAATCTCTTGTGTACTTTTTGCTTCCCTTTTCGCAAATATAGTAACCATAATATCACAAAATTTGATTCTTGATTTGGAGTATTCACTTCAATCGGGGTCAATAACGTACCGTTTGCTGATGAAAAAGGGAATTTTACTATTCTTTTCTTGTATAGGTGTTTTAGCCTTTTCAGGCTCGCTTTCAGCTCAAAATTGTGTGATCATTTCCAAGGGTAACTTCATAGACCCAAAGACTCTGTGTGCCCCGGTGGACGTGGAGTGGGATGTGTTGTATACCGGTGTAAATAACGGAGGCGGCCCGGTAGAGATTTTCATAGATTGGGACGATGGTAACACCGACCTGGTGCCTGCAGTGTTGACCAATGCAGCCACCAGGGAATGGTCTGTTACTGACGTACCCCACATCTATCCTCAGGGAGGGAATCAATGTACCTATAACCCGCAGGCTTTTTTGGTGGTGAATGGTGTTATTTGTAGTAGTACCGGCCAGGAACAGATTGTAACCGTATGGGATACCGACGATGAGAATGGCGGAGATATTCGTATTGATCCGGTAGAGTACCGGGTTTGTGTTGGTCATGCCGCTTCAGTTAGCTTTGACGATAACAGTAATTTCAAATTGCCTGCCGATATCAGCCACCGTAGTAGTTCCTGGGACTGTTACCACGCTACTGGTAGACCAGGGCCCTATTACAGGCGCAGGCATGTAATCTACCGCCCCTGAAAATGGATAGCCAGGACTGCTTCC
>PVMS01158664.1_pt1 | contig 33495 bp, 32 predicted proteins | sample 1853461 | NCBI WGS metagenome assembly PVMS01 (sample SAMN08582032, study PRJNA380276) | Marine sediment metagenome, whole genome shotgun sequencing project. | isolation source: ocean sediment barecode stripped | collected 2017
ACCACCGTGAGCGAACGGGCGAAGCCCAGTTCGTCGCCATTGCAACGCTCGACTCCAGCATGCCGCTCATGGGCCGGGTGGCGGCCAACCTGCTCATCGGCAAGCGCCAGCCGGTGCCCATGGGCAATGACAACTTCACAGCAGCGCCATCCGGGGTATTCCGCACCAGGGATGGCCACATCAACATCGCTGCCAACAAGCAGGAGCAATGGGAGTCGGTTTGTGACGCACTCGGCGTGCCCGATCTGAAGACCGATCCGCGCTTCCAGAAACGCGACGTCCGCAAACAGAACCGTAAGGATCTGACGCCGCTGCTGGAGGTGAAGCTCGCGCAGCGCGATACCAAGGATTGGGTGGGCCTGCTCAATGCGGAGAACGTGCCCTGTGGCGAAATTCTGAGTCTCGATGACGCGCTGAAGCAACCGCAAATCAAGCACCGCCAGGCCCTGAAGGATGTTGCGGTAGATGGGATTGGCACCATCCCGCTGTTTACGCTTACCGCGAAGTTCGCACAAACACCGGGGGACATCACCTCCCCGCCGCCGCGACTTTCGGCACACACGGCGGAAGTGCTGGCGGGCATTGGCATCACGAAGGACGAAGTGGCCGTTCTTAAAACAAAGCGTGTCGTCTGACGACCGCTGAAAGGAGGAAACTGACATGGGTATGACGTACGTACAGAAGCTGCTCGCCCGGGCGATTGGGAAGGACGAGGTAGCAGTGGGGGACATCCTCGAGTTGCCGGTGCACCTGGCGATGTCGCATGAGAACGCCGCACTCGTCATCAACCAGTTCGATGAGATCTTCCGGGAGACCGGACTGGAGCCCCGGGTGTGGGACCCGGACCGGATCGCGATCATTTTCGACCACCGCGTGCCCGCCGAGTCTGCCAAGACGGCGACCAATCAGAAAAAGATCCGCGAGTTCGTCGCCAAACAAGGGATCTGCAAATTCCACGACGTGCGCGGCGACGTGGGCGGCATCTGCCACCAAATCCTCCCCGAGAACGGCTACGTGCGGCCCGGCCAGGTGCTGCTGGGCACCGACAGCCACACGACCACACACGGCGCGCTGGGTGCATTCGCATTCGGTATTGGGGCCACAGAGATGGCCGCGGTGTGGTCCCTGGGAAGCATCCTCAATGTCGAGGTGCCCGGAACCATCAAAATAGTGGTGAACGGCGAGTTGCCGCGCGAGGTCTACGCCAAGGATCTGATCCTGCACCTGGTCGGCCTGCTCAGCGCCGAGGGCGCCAACTTCAAGGTGATTGAGTTTCACGGAGACACCATCCGCGATCTTCCGACATCGGGCCGCCTGGTGTTGTGCAACATGTCGGTGGAGGCCGGCGCGACCAGCGGTGTGGTGCCGCCGGATGAGGAGACTCGCCGTTACCTGCGGGATGAGGCCGGCGTCCAGGATGAATTGGACCTGTTCACAGCGGACCCGGATGCGGTGTACGACCGGGTGGTGGAGATCGATGTCACGCAGCTTGAGCCACAAATCGCCTGCCCCCACACGGTGGATAACGTCAAGCCTATCGGCGAAGTGAAAGGGAAGAAAGTCCACCAGATCGTGGTGGGCTCCTGTACCAACGGCCGCCTCGATGACCTCAAGGTTGCCGCGGGAATTCTCAAGGGCAAGCAAGTGAGTGCAGAGACGCGCATGATCGTGTTCCCTGCGTCGTGGCGCATCTACTCGAACGCACTGCGCCTGGGCTACCTGAATGACCTGATCGCGGCCGGCGCGGTGGTTTGCAATCCCGGTTGCGGGCCCTGCCTGGGCATTCATCAGGGGGCGCTGGGCGACAATGAGACCGCACTTGCCACCACCAATCGAAACTTCAAGGGCCGGATGGGCAACCCGGGTGCAGAGGTGTTCCTGTGCTCGACCGCTGTGGCGGCGGCGAGCGCGCTGACCGGTGTGATCTCCGACCCGAGAGAGGAGAACTGAAATGAACAAAGGCAAGGTTGCGCTGAAGCTAGGCGACGATATTTCGACCGACATCATCTACCCGGGCCGGTTCATGGCGACGGTGCTGCCAACGGAAACACCGCAGTATGCTTTCGCGGACGACACCGGGTTCAACCAGGCGCTCAACGCGAAGCAGATCCCCGCGGGCAGTTTCATCGTGGCCGGGGACAACTTCGGCTGCGGTTCTTCACGCGAGCAGGCCGCCTCGTGCATCAAGGGCTACGGCCTTACCGTGGTGGCCCGTAACTTTGCGAGAATCTTCCTGCAAAACTCGATCAACGTCGGGCTTCAGATGGTCATCTGCCCCGGCATCGAGGCCGAGGAGGACCACGAACTGGAGATAAGGGACAATAAGGTCTGCAACCTGACCACCGGCAACTCCTTCGCAATCGAGCCGCTGCCACAGGCCCGCCAGGCCATCATCGACGCGGGCGGACTGATCCCCTACGCACGGCGACTGTTGCTGGAGCGCGCGGCCCCCCAATTGTGAATTCTGTGATGGTTGTTCATGCGGGCCAAGTCCGGCAAGCTTGTTGGTGACGAAACCGATTGGCTAAAGGAGAAAGCCCGTATGAACCATTCACAAGAATAGCAGGATGCGCAGAAGCAGGCTGAATGTGACCAGCCACATTGACGGATATCACGCAGCACAAGGCAATTTCTTCATTTCAATTCAGTACCTGTTGGAAAATGCACCATGCTTAATTCGCTTATCAGCAGGTTCTTAATCGCCTTCGTTCTTGCTTCGCTTATTCTTGCCTGTGACCGGGCCGCAGACACGCCTCACGAACCTGGCTCCCGGTGGCACAGCATTGTCAGCACTGACCCGGTCGATGGTTCCAAAAAAGTGCAAATGATGATTGGGGCAGTTGACCGGCTACCCTCGCAAAAAGACCATGCGGCCCTGGTTTTGAGTTGCGATCGGGGCACCACAGACGCCTATGTCATTTGGCGTCAATACCTTGGCGTCTACGATCTCGAGGTAAGCTGGCGCGTTGGCTCTGAGCAGGCTGTAACGGAAACCTGGAGTCTCTCTACCGACAATGAAGCCACGTTTGCTCCTGAGCCAGTCGAACTCATTAAACGCATGATGGCCAACAAGCTGCTTATGATAAAAACCACGCCATTTGGCAGTTCTCCGGTGACCGTGGAATTCAATACCGCCGGACTACAAACTGAAAGCGCAGAGTTGCGGGAGGCCTGTGCCTGGTAAGCTCTGGTTTTACTGTTCCTGCACAGCCGCGAGGCATTTTTGCGCGCGTGATTCGATGACATCCCAGCGCCCGGCATCAATGTCCGCCGGTGCGAACAAGGGCGCCACAAAACCTGCGGCAAACGCTCCGGCGGCAATCCATTCACCGGCGTTGTGGTGATCCACGCCGTTGGTGGGCACAATCTTCAGGAACGGCATCGGGCCCAGTACCGAACGTACCCAGGCGGGCCCTCCATGGGGACAGGGAAACAGCTTGCACAACTGGGCGCCGGCGCGGTGAGCTCTCAGCATCTCGGTAGGTGAATGCGTACCGGGCATGCTGGCCACACCCAACTCGGTTGCAGCATTGATGACGGCCTCATCCACCACTGGCGAAACAAGAAAGCAGGCGCCGGCCTCCACCGACTGCTGCGCCTGTTCCGCGTTCATCACCGTTCCGGTACCGACTACGAGATCCTCACGACGGGAAAAATCCCTGACCAGGTTATAAACATCCGGAATCGTCAAAGTGAATTCGATGATTCTGAAACCACCGCGTATCGCGGCTTCCATGGCTTTTACTGCTTTATCGGGGTCATCAGTGCGTAAAATGGCGCTGGCTTTTGCCTGACCGAATAATTCTACGAATACGTCTGGTGTCACGCTATGAGCTCCTGCAGTGTTCCGCTGGTTATTTTGTCACTCGACGGCGACTGCTTTCAATACTTCCCGGGTCAGGTCCCAGCGATTGAAACCCTGTTTACCGTAATCCAGTCCACGGCGCACAATGACCACATCGTGCGAAGGAACCACGATGACATACTGGCCACGATTGCCTGAGGTCGAGTAGGCGTCTTTTGGTACGTCGTTACGGCCGTCCGGCACGAGCCACCACTGGCCGCCATAGAAGTTGCCGGTTTTTGCGGTTGCAGGTGCCGGCGTGCGCACGAACCTGATCCAGTCTTCCGAAATCAACCGTTCGCCATCCCACATTCCGTTGTGTAAATAGAGCAGGCCGAAGCGGGCCAGATCCCTGGCGTTTGTGTACACCTGGCTGCTGAGAATGAAATCACCAAAGCGGTCGGTGCTGAGCAAGGTGTTGCGCATGCCGATACGATCGAGCAGGGCGCGGCGCGGAAACTCGCGATAGATCCTGTCGTCACCCAGCGCCTGCTTCATGGCGTAGACAGCAAGCAGCGTGTCGTAATTCTCATAGTCCCAGAATGCGCCGGGTTCACGAATCAGCCCGCGTCGCCGCGCACCGTTGGCGGAACTGGCGCCGGCCCAGTAAGAAAAACCGGAGCCGGTCGCGTACTCCATGCCAAAGCTGTCAACGGGGTACAGCCCGCTCGACATGTTCAGCACATGGCGCAGCGTGATGGCGTCGCGGGGATCACTTTCCGGCGCAGCGACGGACGGCAACCAGTCAAAACCAAGCGCTGCGTCGAGCTCCATGCGTCCCTCGTCAACCAGCATGCCGAACAGGGTTACCGCGATACTCTTGGCCGTCGACCAGGTGCGGGTACGCGTATTCATGTCCACACCCGCCGCATACCGTTCGTGAATGATGTTGCCCCGGTGTACCACCATCAGGCTCAGGGTCACTTGTTCCGCAGACTCACGCTCGAAGGCCCAGACGGATGCAGCTTCCAGGGCCGCCGGATCGATAGTCACGGGCAACGCCTGCTCCGCGAGGCGATCACCGTTGGGCCACGGGATTGTCGCAGGATCACCATCCGGGGGTGGCAGATCGAGTATCGGTAGCGAGTCGATATCGTCAAAGTTCTGATCTGGCGCCATGATGATGCAAGCGATCCCGTCTCGAAACGCCGCACGCATCACGGGGCCCTTATCCGGCCCACCGACCGCTACCGCTTTGCGCTCCCAATCGACCAGGTATTCGCCGCCATCTACCGTGCCAATGGGCTCTTTGAGGTAGGCAAGTTCCTGGGCAAAAACCTGCTCGAGCGTGCGTTGCGAGGTAAACAGTCCGTTGCACATGAGGACAGCCTGCACACCATGACGGATCAGCGCGCGACTGGCGTTGAAGTAATCATAATTTTCCTCCTGCCCGGCTTGTGCGGGCGCCAGGAAAACCAGGCTCAGTAAGAGAAACACTAAATGGGTTTGTTTCATGTCGGCGCCATCATATCAGCACACCTGATACCGGAAGCTGATCCGGAGCAACCCGAAAGCCAAAGGTACCTGAGTCACGGCCTAATGGGGGTAGTATTTGCCAATGGCGCGCATGACATCCCGGCGGCTGATTATGCCAATCAGGCGGCCGTTGTCTACCACGGGGTAGCGGTGGAAGCGCCCATCGATGAATAACTGCGCCAGCTCCAGGATACTTTCATCGGGCGATATGAACTGTGGATTCACGCTCATATAGTCCTTGACCAGGCCGCCGGGCGTGCCGTGATAACCGGCGTGCAGGGCAACCCGCATGCAGTCCCGCTCAGTCAGCATACCGGCAAGCCGGCCGTGCTCATCCAGAATCGGGGCACCTGATATATTAATTTCCCTCAGGATGCGAATTGCATGCAGTATTTCCATTTCAGGGTCGAGCGTAGTTACGTCCTTGGTCATAAAGTTTTTGACCAGCATGGGTCTCCTCATCGGGATTCTCCTTCAGTATCGCTAACGGCCACACGCCGCCGCGGGCAATTCCCGCAGCGGGGCGTTCCCGGCGCCTTCTTCCCGCAACCACCTTGCAGCGGCCTGCCGGTCAATAAGAGGCCGATACTCATCAGCAGGCAGCACAGACCAAACACAAGCAGGGTTCCAATAAACGTGGTCATTTCCTCAATTCCCAAAATCATCGAATAACACGTTCTCTTCCGGCACACCCAGGTCATCGAGCAAGCGGGTGACGGCGCTAATCATCAGGGGCGGGCCGCACATGTAATATTCGCAGTCTTCCGGCGCCGGGTGATCCCTCAGGTGCTGATCGAACAGCACTTCATGGATAAAGCCGACCGGGCCCGACCAGTTGTCTTCAGGCAGGGGATCTGACAGGGCGAGGTTCCAGCTGAAATTGGGATGGCTGGCAGCCAGTTGGTCAAACTCTTCCACGTAAAATGCCTCGCGCAGACTGCGCGCGCCGTACCAGAAGGTGATTTTACGATCGCTGTGCAAACGCTTGAGCTGGTCGAAAATGTGTGAGCGCATCGGCGCCATGCCCGCTCCACCACCAATGAAGACCATTTCCGCACCCGTGTCTTTCGCAAAAAACTCACCGTAGGGCCCGGAAACCGATACCCGGTCACCCGGCTTCAGATTGAAAATGAAGGAGGACATCACGCCTGGCGGCACTTTGCCAAGCGCATTGGGCGGTGGCGTGGCGATGCGTACATTGAGCATGATGATCTCGTTTTCTTGCGGGTAATTGGCCATGGAATAAGCTCGCATGGTTGGGTGTTTCACAACGGATTCCAGTTCCAACAGGCCGAATCGCTCCCAGTCTTCCCGGTATTCGCCCTGGATATCAAAGGTCGAGTAACTCAATTCATGGGCCGGGCACTCGATCTGGATATAGCCGCCAGCCCGGAAATCGAGCGTCTCCCCCGGTGGAAGTTCCAGCACCAGTTCCTTGATAAACGTGGCGACATTATCATTGGAGCGGACGGCGCACTGCCACTGCTTCACGCCAAACACCGCTTCAGGCACCCGGATTTTCAGATCCTGGGCTACGGCTACCTGGCAAGCCAGACGCTCTCCCTGTGCCGCCTCCCGTTTCGATATCAATGATGCTTCTGTGGGCAGCAATGAACCGCCACCGTCCAGCACCTTAACCCGGCACTGCCCACAGGTCCCACCACCGCCACAGGCCGAAGGCGCGAAAATACCTGCATCGGCCAGGGTTCCGAGCAGACGGCCGCCAGCTGGTACGGTGAGAGTCAGTTCATCGTTGACCAGGATGTGCACATCGCCCTGCGGTACCAGCCGGGCCCTGACCCACAGGATCAGCAGCGTCAGCACCAACAGGATGCCGGTGAACAAAAGTACGCTGAGTAAAATTTCCTGCATCGGATCTTTTCGGGTTTGCGCCCTGCCGCCTCCCTACAATTGAATGCCTGCGATGCCCATGAAGGCAAGCGAAATCAGGCCGGTGGTGATGAACGTGATTCCCAGGCCCTGCAGGCCGTCCGGGACATCGCAATACTTCATTTTCTCGCGCAAGCCAGCCAGCGCGACAATAGCCAGCGCCCAGCCAAAACCCGCGCCCAGGCCGTAAGCAACGCTTTCTACAAAACTGTAATCACGCTGCACCATGAACAGCGAGGCGCCCAGAATGGCGCAGTTCACTGTGAGCAGGGGCAGGTAGATGCCCAGCGTGTTGTACAGGGCGGGGAAAAACCGGTTCAGAACCATTTCCAGTATCTGGATCATTGCGGCAATTACCGCGATCTGGCTGAGCAGGCCCAGGAAACTGAAATCCAGGTGTCCCAGCCCGGCCCAGCTGAGCGCGCCATCGCGCAACAACAGGTTATAGATCAGGTTGTTCAGCGGCACACTGATGCCTTCCACGATAATCACGGCTGCGCCCAGGCCCAGGGTGGTCTTGATCTTTTTCGATACCGCCAGGAAAGTACACATACCCAGGAAGTACGCCAGCGCCAGGTTTTCCAGGAAAACCGAGCGGAAGAAAATATCGATGAAACTGCTCATGAGGGTTATCGCTCTTCCTCCATGGGCAACGGGATGGGTTCAAACTCCTCTCTCTCGCTTTGCTCGGGTTTCCAACTGCGGACCACCCACACCATGAAGCCAATGATGAAAAACGCGCTGGGCGGGAGTAACAGCATTTCATTGGGCTGAAACCAGCCCCCGTCCTGCACCAGCTCCAGGATCCGGTAACCCATCAGCGAGCCGTTCCCGAATAACTCCCGGATGGTCGCCACGATGACCAGGATGATGCCGTAGCCAAGCCCGTTACCCAGTGCGTCCAGGATGCTGGTGCCAACGCCGTGCTTCATCGCGCAGGCTTCGGCCCGCCCCAGCACGATGCAATTGGTCACGATCAGGCTGATGTAAACGCTCAGGGTCCTGGCCGTTTCCGGCAGAAACGCACTCAGCAACTGGTCGATTACGGTAACGGCGGAGGCAATAATTGTGATCTGGACGATCATCCGGACACTGCCAGGGAGGTGTTTCCGGATCAGGCTGATGGCTGCATTGGAAATGACCAGCACGATGGTCATTGCCGCGCTCATGATCAGCGAGGAAGTGAGCGAGTTGGTGATAGCCAGTGCCGCACAAATGCCCAGCACATGAAACGTCACCGGGTTTTCCCTGATCAACGGCGTTAAAAATGGGTTTTGCGAAGACATGATCAGGACTCCTCACCTGGTGCTTTCCTGTCTGGCGGCTCTTCACTCAGCTGGTCCAGGAAAGGCTGGTATCCGTGTGGACCAAACCAGTAATGGACAAGCCCGGTAACGGCATCAGCGGTGACCGTGGCTCCAGTCAGCGCATCCACCTCAAAGGCGGCCGATGGTGAATCTGGATCGACCCGCCCACCGGCCACCGCGAAGCGCACTTCGCCCTGCTCATCGTAAATTTGCCTTCCTTGCCATAGTGCCAGCCAGTCCGGCCGGGTAATCTGGTCTCCCAGGCCCGGAGTTTCGTTCTGCTCGTAAAAAACCGCATCGGCGATAGTATTCAGGTCCGACTCCAGTGCGATGTATCCATAAAGCGTCGACCACATGCCATTGCCACGTATCGGCAAGATGATGCGCTCGAATTCATCAGCCTGCCACACCAGAAAAGCGGGTGCCAGCCGGCTGCGCCGGCCCATTCCAGCCCGATCGAACTCCGGGGGTATGGCCACGCTGAAATCAGGCTTATTGACTGCCCTGCGCTTGTCAAAGGTGTAGGGGTCGATGCTGGCGTCAAATGCTGCCGCGTCGATGTCCACGATCCGTGCGTCAAGGCTCTTGAACAGCGCGAGCATTTCATCGTTGGGTACATCTGCCCCGGCGGGCAGCAAACCGGTCAGTTGCATGATATTTTTACTTCGATCCAGCAACTGGTGGTTGAGCTGTATCGGTCTCAATAAAACGACCGCAGCAGACACCAGTGTAGAGCACACCAAGGCCACCAGGACCACCACCAGCACCGCTTTCATGGGGGAATCATTATTCACGGATTCCTCCCTGCAAGCGCATCCGGCGCCGGCGGATGTTCTTTTCCGTTACCACGAAATCGATCAACGGTGAGAACATGCTGGCCAGCAAAATAGCGAATATCACGCCTTCATAATAGGCAGGATTGGACACGCGGATCAAAACAGTCAGCGCACCCACCAGCAGGCCGAATCCCCAGCAGCCCGGGGCCGTCATCGGGCCGGCTACCGGGTCGGTAGCCAGGAAAACTACGCCAAACAGGTAGCCGCCCAGTATCATTTGCCAGTACCAGGGCACAGCAAACAGTTCATTGGCTGGTGCGATCGAATTGAAAAGCATTGTGGTACCCGCCAGGCCGATCAGCGAACCCAGCATCACACGCCAGGAAGCCATTCCGGTCCAGACCAGGAACAGCGCGCCGAGCACGGCGCCCAGCGATGAAACCACGCCTACCGCACCCGGCCGATCGCCCAAAAACAGCTGCCAGAAGCTGTAGTCAACGGCAGCAATGACTTTCAGCCCTCCCTCGTCGGTCACCAACTCCAGGACGGTGGGTTGATCATAGCCTGCCACGGGAACCCAGGCACCCACTCCAAACAGTAAAGAAGGGTAGGAAAAAACCAGGAAAGCCAGGCCCAGCAGGGCGGGATTGACCAGGTAACGTCCCGATCCGCCATATATCAACTTGCCGATGACGATGCCAAATGTCATGCCCAGGGCGACCTGGTACAAGGGCGCAGTGGCAGGCATAATCAGCGCGAAAAACCATGCAATGTACAGCAGTCCTTCATCGGGCGGTGTGCGCCGCACCGAGGCGAACAGGGCCTGCCAGAACGCGCCAACCAGCAATGCGACCCCGAATATGGGCAGGAAATACAACAGGCCGTGACTGAAACAGTCCATGACACTGAACGCATCAAAGCCAAAGCCTGCCTTGCTCAGCAGCGTTGCGCGCCAGCCCGGAACGAGCTCCAGCTGAAAATCGGCGATGGCCAGATTGGTCTGATGACCAAGACTCCACGTGCCGATCAGCCAGGCCGGCAGGCTGGCGATAATGAAGTAGTTCCATAGCCGCTGCACACTGCTTGCGTCCCGGATGTGTGAACCCGATCGGGTGACCGCAGGAGATGACCAGAAAAACCGCTCCGTCATGGTCAAAAAAGTCCGGGCCAACTCCTTCATCACCCTTCCCTCTCGATCTGTTCGAGATTAACGCGGAGCACGGCGCCGTAGTCATACTTCGCCGGGCATGCGAAGGAACAGAGCGCCAGGTCTTCCTCATCCAGTTCCAGGCAACCAAGGGCCTGGGCCTGGTCGGTATCCCTCACCAACAGGGCCCTGAAAAGAGGAGAAGGCAAAATATCCAGTGGAGTTATTTTATCGAACACCCTCAGCGCCAGCATTCCGGAAAAGCGGCCGTTCTGCGATGTCGTGAAAGCAAATTTCCGCCTGTGACCCGACTTTTTCAAAAAACCTGCTGCAGCCGTATATTGCCCGGACCGTAAGCCCAGCCAGCCAAACAGGCTCTTGCTGCCACCCTCCGGAATCACGCTAAGCTGGATGTGGTAGCGGCCCAGGTACGCATGGCTGTCGTGGGCAGTCCGGCCGCTCAGCACCGACCCGGATATCACGCGGCAGGATTCCGCATCCTTGACACCACCCTGCACAATTTCATCAGTCGATGCGCCCAGCCTGCTTGAAATCAGGCGCGGTTCCGTGGCGCAGCTACCACCCATTGCGATCACCCGCCCGGTATGGATTTTTCCGGTGCCAAACAGCTTGCCGATGGCGATCACGTCCTGGTAGCCAATGTGCCAGACGGTGCGATCCGGGCCCACCGGATCGAGAAAGTGAATGTGTGTGCCCGGCAGTCCGGCAGGATGAGGCCCGACAAACTCTGCCTGCCGCAGGCGCTCTATTTCCGGCAAGGGGATATCCCAACCCGAACCGGTGCACAGCTGCACCGCACCCTGCGTCAACAACGACACGGCCAGCAGGCCGCTGGCAAATGCACTGGCTTCTGCCCGGATCACCACCCGTGGATCGGCCGCCAACGGCTGCGTATCGATGGCCGTGACAAAAATGGAACGGGGGCTGCTGTCCGCAGCCGGTACCCGGCTGTAAGGCCGGGTCCGGAACGCTGTCCATAGTCCGGACTCTTGCAAGCGAGATGCCACACTGTCCCGATCCAGGCGCCGGATTTCTTCATCTGCAAGGGGGTTGAAGCTCATCTCGTTGACGCCGTTGTCAGCGAGACGGACAACGATGGTCTCCAGTACGCGCCTGGCGCCACGATTTACCGCCATGACAGTGCCCTGGCCAGGCGAACCATACTGAACCGCGGGATCATGCTTATCGATAAAAAGCGGCTGGCCGAGACCGACCGAATCTCCTGGAGCAACCAGTAACCTGGGCTTCAAACCCGGGTAATCGAGACCGGACAGAGCGACGTGCTGAATTAGCGGCCCCTGATGAATTACCTGTTCAGGTGCACCGGTAATCGGAATATCCAGCCCGTTCCTGATTCTGAACTGCGAGTTCACTCTGGCGCCCCTGCGATCCCGGGCCGAGGGATGACCTTATGTACATCATGGCAAGTCCCACAGGCCAGGGCATCAAAATCGATGCTCTTGTCCTCGAAACGCGGGTGCTCAGCTATCTTTTTCCGGTGGCAGCGATTACAGGTGGAAAACTGGTGTTCCCTGTCGTGAACTGGATCCGATTCGACATGACTTACATGGCAGGTGGCGCAGTTAATGTTTCGCCTGTCGTGCGGGCTGTCGCGAAATTCGATCACGCCCGCACTGCCAACTTCACCCCGGTGGCAGGCAAGGCAGGCATCGATCTGTTCATCTCTTGGAGAAACTTCTGAACCACGGCCGAAAGTAATCATCGGCGGGAAGCCTTTGCCGCCATGTGCACGTGAAACATGGAAACTGCCGGGTCCATGGCAGGCCTCGCAGCCCTGACTGGCCAAAGGCGAGTCAGGACTGCCTTCGCTGCCGTGTGCGCTGGCGGCAATCGCATGCATTTTTGGCCCGGAATGACAAACCAGGCAGACCTCAGCACCCTGCTCTGTGTATTTAGGGGTACGTTTCCTGTGCGGCTCATCGTCCGGAACCTGGGCGAGAACAGAACTGCCTGCCAGCGCCAGGGCCAGGCAGATAAGCACGCTGCAATTTATATGCATCTTCATCTGGATTTTCGAGGATGTTTAACAGTATTGCTTTGCTAACCGAACCAGTCAAATTTCCAGTTGTAGGAGGCCGCCATGCGGCCGAATGTAACAGCGAGCATTGCTCGCGAGTCTTTCAAATCGCAAACAAGGCTCGCTCTTTAAAAAGACCATTCGGCCGCATGGCGGCCTCCTACAAGTTTGCTTCGTACCAGGGTTTGCTGCGGTTGACGATCCACACCACTGAGAGCATCACCGGCACTTCCACCAGCACACCTACCACGGTTGCCAGCGCGGCTCCGGACTGCAGGCCAAAAATGCTAATAGCCGCAGCCACAGCCAGTTCGAAGAAATTGCTGGCGCCAATCAAGGCAGATGGAGCAGCCACGCAGTGCTCCACGCCGAGCTTCCAATTGAGCAGGTAGGCGAGGCCGGAATTGAAGTACACCTGGATCAGGATCGGTATCGCCAGCAGCAGGATGATAATGGGATGTTCGATGATCTGTTTGCCCTGGAACCCGAACAGCAGTACCAGGGTAATCAACAGGGCTGACAGGGAAACCGGGTGCATGCGATCGAGCACTCGTTTGAGCCGTTCCTCGCCGTCTTCGCCTTTGGTAAGCCGCCGGCGCCAGAGACCGGCCACCATCACCGGCAGCACAATGTACAGGACCACGGACAGCACCAGCGTGTCCCAGGGCACGTGAATCGATGAAATACCGAGTAACAGTGCGACGATGGGTGCAAACGCAAACACCATGATCAGGTCGTTCAGCGCCACTTGTGACAGCGTAAAACCGGGATGGCCGTCGCTGAGATTGCTCCAAACAAACACCATGGCCGTGCACGGCGCCGCAGCCAGCAGGATCAGTCCCGCGATATAACTGTCCAGTTGATCCGCGGGCAGCCAGCCGGCAAACAGAGTGCGAATGAAAATCCAGGCCAGTAAGGCCATGGAAAACGGTTTGACAGCCCAGTTCACAAACAGCGTTACGCCCACGCCCTTCCAGTGCCGCCGGACTTCAACCAGGGAATGGAAGTCAATTTTCAGCAGCATGGGCAGGATCATCAGCCAGATCAACACCGCAACGGGCAGATTGACGCTGGCAACTTCCATCGCGCCCAGTGATTCGAACAAACCGGGGAACACGCGGCCAAGCCCGATACCGGCCACTATACAAAGAGCAACCCAGACACTCAGGTAACGCTCAAAAAAAGGCATTTCCGCCGCGGCCGCTCTGCGACCGGTCGTTTCGCACTGCAGGCTCACAGTTCGCCACCTTCAGACAACAGGGTGAGCAGACTGCTGACCCGCCGTTTCACTTCTTTCCGGGTTGCCCTGAATTCAGCCATGATTTCTTCTTCGGTGCCGGTGGCTTTTGCCGGATCCATCAACGGCCAGTGGATTTTGTCGACGCCCGGGGGCAATACCGGACATTGCTCATCTGCATGCCTGCACACGGTTACGACGACATCGGCACGTTCCAGCATCTCAGCGCTCACGATGGTGGATTCCTGCCCGGAGATGTCAATGTCAGACTCCCTCATCACGGCGATCGCGCGCGGATTCTTTCCATGCGCCTCGATCCCGGCCGATTCAGCTTTGAACTGATCACCCCCCAGGTGATGGGTCCAGCCTTCGGCCATTTGTGATCGACAGGAATTGCCGCTGCACAGGTAAAGAATATGGGTGGTCACTCTGTTTCCTTATCACGAAAGGCAATGAGAGCTATTTTGCCATCCAACATGTTGATATGAATGCTGCCAGGTCAGCTAAACGTCAAATACCCAGGCAAGCGCACCACATTGGGAGTGGACACCAAAATATTTAACAAGATGGAAAAAGTTGTTGACTTCAAAAAATTCGCTATGTTTCTATCCGGTCTATGCGCGCGTATCATAACAAGCAGGCAAAAGTTGCACACCGCACTTTCGGTGGCCTGTCCCTGCGTGCTCTGAACCTCCTCGCTCTCGGTTCACTTCTTGTGCTTCTTATTTTGAGTCAAGGAGCGGGTTCAGGCTAAAGCAACGACAAACACAGCTGAAAAAACCCGCAACGAGAATTGCGGGTTTTTTTTTATTAAAGAAATCATCAGGTAGATTAATAATGCGAAGCGACCAGATAAAGAAAGGACCGGACCGGGCACCCGCCCGCGCCATGCTCCGTGCCACCGGAATGGATGATAAGGAAATTTATCAGCCCATGATCGCGGTGGTGAACACCTGGTCGGACATCACTCCCTGCAATATTCATCTGCGCGACCTGGCTAAGCATGTCAAGGAAGGCATCCGTGCAGCCGGTGGCACACCCGTGGAATTTGGCAGCATTGTTGTTACTGATGGCATTTCGATGGGCTCGGAGGGCATGAAGTGCTCCTTGATGTCGCGCGAAATGGTGGCCGATTCCATTGAACTGGTTACCCGGGGCCATTGTCTCGACGGTGTGGTTGCACTCGTTGGTTGCGACAAAACCATACCGGCCGGTGCAATGGCCCTGGCTCGTCTTGATATTCCCGGCATGGTGATCTACGGCGGATCCATCATGCCAGGTGAACACAAAGGCATACCGATCACAATCCAGGACGTATTCGAGGCCGTCGGCGCGTACGCAGCCGGCAAAATCGATGAGGCCGAGCTGGCAGAGGTTGAAAAAGCCGCCTGCCCCGGCGCCGGCGCCTGCGGCGGGCAGTTCACCGCGAATACCATGGCCCTGGCGCTGACCACCCTGGGCGTGTCGCCGATGGGCGTCAACGATATTCCTGCGCTTCATCCGGACAAGGCTAAAGCCGTATTCGCCTGCGGCCAGCGTGTCGTGGAGCAGGTCCGTGAAGGCCTTAGCGCCCGTGATATGATCTCCATCGATTCCCTGCGCAACGCCGCAACCGTCACCACTGCGACCGCTGGTTCAACCAATTCAGTGTTGCACTTGCTGGCCATTGCCCGCGAGGCTGGGGTTAAATTCGATATTGATGAATTTGACGAAATATCACGCCGTACACCAATTATCGGCGACCTGAAACCGGCCGGCCGGTTCATGGCGCCCGACATGTTTGAGGCCGGCGGCACACCACTGGTGATTGACCGCCTGAAAAAAGCCGGGCTGGTCAACGATACACCCACCGTGACAGGCAAGAGCCTGTTTGAAGAATGCGCGCAGCTTAATGAGAGGCCCGGGCAGGAAGTTATCCTCGATTTTGAACAGGCCCTGGCGTCCCGTGGTGGATTCGGAATCCTCTACGGCAACCTGGCTCCCGAAGGCTGCGTTGCCAAACTGGCCGGCCACGGTGAGTTTTCATTCACCGGGCCCGCCCGGGTATTCGAGAATGAAGAAGACAGCTTCGCTGCGGTCCAGAACCATGAAATCAAATCCGGCGAGGTCATCGTGATCCGCAACGAAGGCCCCGCCGGTGGCCCCGGCATGCGCGAAATGCTGGCGGTGACAGCGGCACTTGCAGGCCAGGGGCTGGACGATAGCGTCGCGCTGATGACCGATGGGCGATTCAGCGGCGCCAGTTTTGGCTTCGTCGTTGGCCACGTGGCCCCCGAAGCTGCCCGCGGCGGCCCAATTGGCCTGCTGCGCGACGGCGACATGATCACCATCGACGTGGACCGGCGGCGACTGGAAACAGATGCCGATCTCGAGTCCCGCCGATCACAATGGCAGCCCAGGAAGCCGGCCTATGTTTCCGGTGCATTGGCCAAGTATGCATACCTGGTGTCTTCCGCTTCGGAAGGCGCCGTAACCTCTTTTCCCGATTTAACAAACGAACCGACAACCAACGAGTGATCCAGGAGTTATCAACATGACCATGTATTTTGAAAAAGACGCCAGCCTCAAGCCCCTTGAAGGCAAGACCGTTGCCATTATTGGCTACGGCAGCCAGGGTCGGGCTCATTCCAACAATCTGCGCGAAAGCGGCGTAAACGTCATCGTTGGCGTGCGCCAGGGTGGCCCTTCCTGGCAGCAGGCAAAAGCAGCAGGCCTGAACGTCGCCACACCGGCCGAAGCAAGTGCACAGGCCGACCTGATCGCCATACTGCTGCCGGACATGGTCCAGCCAGCGGTTTTCGAGCAAGACATTCTGCCCAACGCAAAACTGGGGTCTTCTATCCTGTTTGCACATGGATTCAATATCCACTTCGGTCAGATTAAAGTACCCGACACCATGGACGTCATCATGGTTGCCCCCAAGGGTCCCGGCGACCTGGTTCGCCGCCAGTACCAGGAAGGCAAAGGTGTACCCTGCCTGATGGCCATCGAGCAGGATGCCTCCGGTGAGGCTTTCGATCGTACACTGGCCTACGCCCACGGCATCGGCGGAACCCGCGGCGGCGTGATCATCACCAGCTTCAAGGAAGAGACGGAGACCGATCTGTTCGGCGAGCAGGCCGTATTGTGCGGCGGCACCACTGAACTGGTTGTCAAGGGTTGGGAGACCCTGGTTGAGGCCGGCTATCAGCCGGAAGTGGCTTACTTCGAATGCCTGCACGAACTGAAATTGATCGTCGATCTGTTGTTCGAGGGCGGCCTGGCCAAGATGAACAAGTACATCAGTGAAACTGCTCAGTATGGCGATTTCACCCGCGGGCCACGAATCGTGAATGATGAGACCAAGCAGCGCATGAAAGACATCCTGGAAGAAATCCAGAATGGGACCTTTGCAAAGCAGTGGTCTGACGAATACGCACAGGGCCTGGGCGAGTTCCACCGCATGGAGCAGGAAGATTACAACCACCCAATCGAGAAAGTCGGTGCAGCACTGAGAGCCCAGATGAGCTGGATCAATGCCGACGATGACGAGGATACTGCCGAGACCAAGTCAGCCGCCTGAGAAATTCAGGCCACCGACTGCAACAGGCAAAACAAAACTTAAGGAGAGCCGATCATGGCTGATTACGTACATATTTTCGACACGACATTGCGCGATGGCGAACAGTCTCCAGGCTGTTCCATGAACATGCAGGAAAAACTGCAGGTGGCAAACATACTCAATGAACTCGGTGTGGACGTGATCGAGGCCGGATTCCCGGCTGCGTCCGATGGCGACTTCGAGTCCGTCAAGGCAGTGGGCGCACTGGGCCTGGATGCCACTATTTGCGGCCTCGCCCGGACACGCCGGGGCGATATAGACGCCGTTGCCCGTGCGCTGGAAACGGCAAAAAAAGGACGCCTGCACATTTTTATTGCGACCAGCCCGATCCATCGCGAATTCAAGCTCAAGATGAGCAAGCAGAAGATTATCGACGAGGCGACCGGAGCCATCGAGTACGGTCTGAAGTTTTTCGATGATATCGAAATTACGGCTGAAGACGCCGGACGCACGGAAATAGACTACCTGGTGGAATATTTCCAGGCCGCTGTCGATGCGGGCGCCCGGGTATTGAACGTTCCCGACACCGTCGGTTACGTCACGCCCAGCGAGATCAGGGAACAATACCGCCATCTGAGCACGCACCTCAAAAAACCGGATTCCGTTATCCTCAGTTGCCACAACCACAACGATCTCGGCCTGGCAGTGGCCAACAGCCTGGGTGCGATCGAAGGTGGGGCCAGGCAGGTGGAATGCACCATCAACGGCATTGGAGAACGCGCCGGCAACTGCTCGCTGGAAGAAGTCGTGATGGCGCTGCGCACGCGCAATGACAAGTACGACCTGACAACGGGAATCGATACCACCAAGCTGTACCCGGCCAGCCGGGTTGTCAGTGCGGTCACCGGTTCTCGGGTGCAGCCCAACAAGGCCATCGTCGGGCGCAATGCATTCGCCCACGAGGCCGGCATTCACCAGGACGGTGTACTGAAGCATGCGGAAACGTATGAAATCATGAAGCCCGAAACGGTTGGTGTACCTGAAAACAGCCTGGTGCTGGGCAAGCACAGCGGACGTCATGCCTTCAGCAACCGCCTGGAGATTCTTGGTTTTTCCGTAAGCAAAGAGAAAATGGAAGAATTGTTCGTCAAGTTCAAGCAACTGGCGGATCGCAAGAAGAGCGTTTATGACGAGGATATCGAGGCGCTGGTACTGGGTACCTCACAAAGCGGCCCCTGGCACCTCGATGCCATCTCCATCCACACCGAAGTGGAAGAAGACGGCCAGGCAGCCGAGGCCAGCCTGAAGCTCCGCTTCAACGGCCAGGCGCCCCGCATCTACAGCGGCCGTGGCGACGGCCCGGTGAATGCCATCGTCAACGCCATCAGGAAGATCATTGACGAAGACCTGCACATGGAAGAATTCCAGGTCAGCGCTGTGTCCGGCGGCAGTGATGCGCAGGGCCGGGCCACGGTACGCGCCACAATCGGCGCCAGCCGTTACAAGGGTACCGGCGTCTCGACAGACATCGTAGAGGCATCGGCCCAGGCCATGGTGAGCATCATGAACCGGCACCACCAGCACCAGGGCAAGGAAATTGCTGCGCCGAAAATCGCTGCGGCCATATGAGCGCGACGGAGAAAACCGGATGACTGAAAACCTGAAAATCTGGATGAATGGCCGGGTCATTCCCTGGCAGGATGCCCAGATTCACCTGATGACCCATGCCGTTCATTACGGATCCTCTGTATTCGAGGGCATCCGGGCTTACGAGAGCCATAAGGGCACGGTCATCTTCCGCCTTCGTGAGCACATTGAACGCCTGTTCTACTCGGCGTCGGTCTACCGCATGAACACCTCCTGGAGCTTCGATGAAATCATGGCTGCCTGCCATCAGGCAGTCGCGATCAACAAACTGGGCCAGGGCTACATTCGCCCCATAATCTGGAAAGGACTTAACGGTTTGGGCCTGCACACCGGGCCGGATACGAAGATCGAAACGGCCGTCATGGCGATGGAATGGAATAACTTTCTCGGTGAGAGCGCCCAAAAAAATGGCATTCGAGCCTGCGTCTGCAGTTGGAACCGCCTGGCTCCCAACACCATGCCTGCAGGGGTAAAGGCTGGCGGGAACTACATGTCCAGCCAATTGATCACGGATGAAGCCCACCGCAACGGCTATGACGAAGGTATCGGGCTTTCGATTGACGGTATGCTCAGTGAAGGCGCGGGAGAGAACCTGTTTTTTGTGCGCAAGGGCGTATTGTTCACACCGCACGCCGGCGCCTCCATCCTGGGTGGAATCACGCGCGACACGGTGATCCAGCTGGCCGGGGAACTGGGTATCGAGGTTGTCGAGCAAGAGCTGCCACGTGAGTTCATGTACGCCGCCGATGAAATGTTCATGACCGGCACTGCGGCTGAAATCACGCCCGTGGCGTCTGTGGATGACATCCCGATCGGAAACGGTTCCCGCGGCCCGCTGACCGAAAAACTGCAAGCCGCATTTTTTGGCCTGTTCACCGGGGTCACCGAGGACAAGTGGGGCTGGCTGGAAGATCTGGACCACAGCAACATGGAGAACATGAATGCCGCACCCGTCGCCGTCTGAGTCAACGCTGTTCGAGAAAGTCTGGCGGCGACATATTGTTCGAGAGGAATCCGCCGAAACACCGGCGGCTCTTTATATAGATCTGCACCTGCTGCACGAGGTAACCACACCGCAGGCCTTCGATGAACTGAAAAGACGCGGCCTTTGTGTGCGACGGACCGACCGTTGCCTGGCCACCATCGATCACTCCACGCCAACTTCTGCGCCCGACGCCGATGGCAACCGCAGCTATGTGACCGACCAGGCCCGCGCACAGGTGGATATGCTCTACGACAACTGTGAGAAATACGGCATCGAGCTACACGGCTGGGACAGCCCCAACCGTGGCATCATCCACGTGATGGGGCCGGAACTGGGCGCCACACAACCCGGCATGACCATTGTTTGTGGCGACAGTCATACGGCCACTCACGGTGCATTCGGCGCCCTGGCCTTCGGCATCGGCACGACCGAAGTGGGTCACGTGCTGGCCAGCCAGTGCCTGTTGCAGCACAAGCCAAAAACACTGGGCATACGGATCGAAGGCGAGCTCAACCCCGCTGTAAGCGCGAAAGATGTCATCCTGCATGTCATCCGGACCATCGGCGTCCACGGCGGCACCGGGTCGGTGATCGAGTATTTTGGCAGCACCGTCCGCAACATGGACATGGAAAGCCGAATGACCCTGTGCAATATGTCCATCGAATGTGGCGCCCGTGCCGGTATGGTCGCCCCTGATCAGATCACCTTCGATTATCTGCAAAACCGGGCGATGGTTCCTCAGGGCGAGGACTGGGATGCCGCCGTCGCCGACTGGAAGACCCTGAAGTCCGATCCAGGCGCTATCCATGATAGCCAGGTCGAGATCAACGCCAGCCGCATCCAGCCTTGCGTAACCTATGGTACGCACCCGGGCATGGTAGTCGCCATTGGTGAATCACTGCCTTCCGCGCCAGTAGACGATTCCATTGCCGATGCACTGGATTATATGGGTTTCCAGCCTGGCAAGGATCTCGGTGACGAAACCGTGGATATCGTCTTCATCGGCAGCTGCACCAATTCACGCTTAAGCGACCTCAGGGCAGCCGCGGGAATTCTCAGGAACCGGAAAATCGCAGCGGGGCTTCGCATGCTGGTGGTGCCCGGTTCCGAAGAGACCAAGCGGCATGCTGAAGCCGAAGGCCTGGACAAAATATTCAAGGCGGCTGGCGCCGAATGGCGCGAACCCGGGTGCTCGATGTGTATCGGGATGAACGGCGACATCGCCAAACCCGGCGAACTCGTCGTCAGCACCAGCAATCGCAATTTCAAGGGCCGGCAGGGCGCAATGGCCCGCACCATACTGGCCAGCCCTTTGACCGCTGCCGCTTGCGCCATCACTGGCAAGGTAAGCAACCCGATGCAATTCCTGGAGGTTGACCATGGCTGAGTCTACCGTCATCGAAACACGAACCTTTAATGTGCCGCTTGACCACATCGATACCGACCAGATCATTCCGGCACGATTTCTCACCACGACGGAGCGGAAAGGCCTGGGCAGATTTTGCTTCCATGGCTGGCGCTACCATGAAGATGGTTCCGACAAGGAGGATAATCCCCTGCGTGGATACCAGCCCGGGCGCCAGCAGGTTCTGGTTGCCGGTACTAATTTCGGTTGCGGCTCCTCGCGTGAACACGCACCCTGGGCCTTGCTGGATTTTGGCTTCCGCGCCGTGATCAGTGACAGCTTCGCGGACATTTTCCGCAACAATGCTCTGAAAAACGGCCTGTTGCCGATTACCGTTGAAAAGCCGGTCCTCGAGTATCTGCTGGCCGAAGCGGATCACTCAGTTCGGATCGACATTCACAAGCGCCAGCTGATCATAGAAGGCTACGGCGAGTGCGAATTCCCGCTAGACCCGTTCTCGGCCTATTGCATCACACGGGGGATCGACCAAATGGACTTTATTTTGGATCACGAACAGGACATCAGCGCTTATGAGCAGCGATACAGCAAGTAGGCTGGAGCGGACCTTCAAAGTCGTCGGCCTCCCCGGCGACGGAATCGGGCCCGAGGTTTACGCATCCGCCTGCCAGGTGCTGGCGGTGATGGAAGAGCAGTTCGGGCTCCGTATCGAGCTGGATGAACAACTGATTGGTGGCGCCGCCATCGATGCGAGCGGCTCACCTTTGCCACAGGCGACCATCGATGCCTGCAGAAAGGCCGATGCCGCGTTGCTCGGCGCGGTCGGCGGCCCCAAATGGGACGGCAATCCCGCTGACAAGCGGCCGGAGCTGGGGCTGCTCAAAATCAGGGCCGAGTTCAATCTGTTCTGCAACCTTCGACCCATCGTAACCCACCCTGCCCTGCATGGATTCTCGCCGATTAAACCCGATCGGCTGGCAAACGTGGACCTGATGCTGGTCAGGGAGTTGACGGGGGGAATCTACTTCGGCAAAAAGTGGCGCAAAGACGGTCAGGCTGAAGATGTCTGCAGTTACAACCGCGAAGAAATCACGCGCGTGACCCGCGCTGCCGCCAGAATCGCACAACAGCGTGATCGCAGGATTACCCTGGTGGACAAAGCCAACGTGCTCGAGACCTCACGACTCTGGCGCGAAGTGGTCCACCAGGTGATCGCGGATGAATTCCCGGACGTCCAGGTAGAAAACATGTTCGTGGATGCAGCCGCCATGCACCTGCTGAGCCGGCCGGCCGATTTCGACGTGATGCTGACCGAAAACCTGTTCGGAGACATCCTCTCGGACGAGGCTTCCATGCTGTGTGGATCCCTGGGCCTGCTGCCATCGGCCTCACTGAACGAAGAACAATTCGGTCTGTATGAGCCGGTCCACGGCTCCGCTCCTGATATTGCCGGCAAGGGCATTGCCAATCCTTATGCCATGTTGCTGTCCGTTGCGATGATGCTGCGCCATTCGCTCGGCTGTAATCGGGAGGCTGACGCCCTGGAGCAAACCATATTCAGTTGCTGGAACGACGGCATCCTCACCGCGGACCTGGTTGAGAATGGTCTCGGCACACGGGAAATTACCGAAACGGTATGCCGGCGCTTGTCCAGCCACGACTCTTCTCGGCGAACAGCAGGATGAACAGCCGTCACCCAGGACTCAGATTGACATGAACGCAACACCACCCGTGAGCATCAAACCCGACAGTGAAAAGACACGCAAATCACTGTTCGATAAATACATGCCTCGCGTCATGCAGTGCCGGCTGGAAGACCTGGTTCAACAAACGCCTTTGCAGGAGTTGCCCGGGCTGACTGAACGGCTGGGGGTGCGTGTTCTGCTCAAGCGCGAAGACCTGCAGTCGGTGTTCTCCTTCAAGTTGCGTGGCGCCTATGCCAAATTGCTGAGTCTGGATGAAGAGCAAAAAAAACAAGGCATCATCTGCGCCTCTGCCGGCAATCACGCCCAGGGCGTGGCCATGGCCGCCCGCCACATGGACATCGATGCAACCGTCGTCATGCCGGCCATCACACCGGATATAAAGATCAATGCCGTCCGGAAACTGGACGCCTCGGTGATCATTCACGGTGACGATTTCGATACGGCCTGCGAGCATGCGCTGCAATTGGCGCAAGAAAAGAATCTGGTCTTCGTCCACCCTTACGACGATCCGGAAGTAATCACCGGCCAGGCAACCATTGCACTGGAACTATTCCGGCAAGCCCGTACGCCCATCGATTACCTGTTTGTCCCGGTGGGCGGCGGCGGACTGGCGGCCGGCATGGCCCTGGTCAGCAAGTACCTGCATCCAAATATCCGGCTGATCGGCGTGGAAGCTGAAGAATCTGCATCCATGAAAGCCGCCTTTGAGGCAGGCGAACCCGTTAATCTGCCGGAAATCGGCCATTTCGCTGAAGGTGTCGCCGTCAAGCGAGCCGGCGATCTGACGTTCAACATCTGCCACCAGTTGCTGGATGAAATCATCACGGTTGACAACGACGAGATTTGCGCTGCGGTTCAGGACGTATACGAGGACACCCGCGCTATCGCCGAACCGGCCGGTGTGCTGGCCATCGCAGGAATGAAACGCTATTTCCTGGGCCGGCCCGGATGCGAAGGCAACGCGGCGAGTGTTTTGACCGGCGCCAATGTCAATTTCGCACGGCTGCGCCATATTGCCGAAAGGGCGGCGGTTGGAGAGGAGCAGGAAGCCCTGCTCGGCGTGACCATTCCTGAACATCCGGGGAGCTTCCTTGATTTCTGTGAAACTGTTGGACTCAGGGGAATCACTGAATTCAACTACCGTTACGCAGATCAGTCAGACGCCCATATTTTTGTAGGAATTGCCCTGAAAGACGGCCTTGCGGAAAAAGGCGAAATTATCGAACAACTGCGTGAGCACGGCTTTCCGGTAAGTGACCTGTCCGAAAACGACATGGCGCGCCTGCATATCCGGCACATGGTCGGTGGTCGTTCCAGGGTGGACAATGAACGGATTTACCGCTTCCAGTTTCCGGAACGTCCCGGCGCCCTGCTCGATTTCCTGCGCGGCATGAAAAGCGGCTGGAACATCAGCCTGTTTCACTACCGCAACTACGGCTCGGAATACGGTCGGGTCCTGCTCGGCATCCAGGTGCCCATCAAGGATGACGATCGCTTCCAAAACTTCCTCGACAAAACAGGCTACGCATTCCAGTCAGAAGAAGACAATCCCGCCTACAACATGTTCGTGGGGCCGCTGTAGAAGGCCACCATTTGTTGCAAAACCCGGGCGTGTTCTTGGTTGTCGTTCAGGGCTGGAATGTACTCCAGTTTTTCACCGCCGGATTGCTTGAAAAATTCATTATTTTGCATGGCAATTTCTTCCAGAGTTTCCAGGCAATCGACGGCAAAGCCCGGGCATACCACCTGCACATGCTTCACACCGGATTCGGCCAAAGCTTTCACGGTCATATCGGTGTAAGGCTGTAACCAGGGCTCACGGCCTACTCGCGACTGGTAGGTCAGCAGCCATTCACTTTCTTCGAGCCCCAGTGCCTGCGCAATGGCTTGCACACTTTTGCGGCACTGCTCCTCATAAGGATCACCATTGGCAACGTATCGCTGAGGAATGCCGTGCATTGAAAAAATCAGTCGTTCCGCCGACCCGTGAAATTCACGGAATTTCCGAACGGAATTTGCCACAGCGGCAACCCAGGCGGGCAGCTCGTGGTAATCCTGTACCCGCACAAGCTCCGGCTTCCAGACCATTTCTATCAGAGCCTCATCAACCGCATCGTATATGGACGCCGTGGTGGTGTCGGAGTATTGCGGATACAAAGGTATTACGGTCAGTTTTTCCACACCAGCCTCGCGCAGGCTTGTCAGTCCCTGTCGGATGGAAGGCTGGCCGTAGCGCATACCCACTTCCACCCTGGCAACACCGGCAAGGTCTGCGGCCAGGCGATCAGCCAGCTTGCGGGTCAAAATCAGCAGAGGTGAGCCTTGCGGCCACCAGATTTTCCGGTAGGCGGCAGCAGAACGGCCGGCGCGCAGGGGAATGATCACCAGGTACAACAAAGGCAGCCACAGGTAACGCGGCAGATCCACTACCCGGGGGTCAGACAGAAATTCCCGCAGAAATTTTGCAACCGGCCCGCGTTCAGGCGCCGTCGGCGTGCCCAGGTTAGCCAGCAATATGCCGGTCAGGGGACTATTCTTAGTTATTTCAGCCATTTGGGGTCCTGCTCAGGTCATGTTGCGCATACGCCACACGAAGCGCATATGTTCCGATAAAACCGCCAGAATTGATAGCCATTCCTTGTCTAATTCGTATAAATGCTTACATTTTCGAAACTTCCCGACCTCGACTATGCCAGACCGTGTAAAACAGGGTCAATCACCGCTGTGGCAAAAACACAACAACAGCGTAATTAACTGATCCAGTACGCACTAAGGTCTTGTTTTATTTGTTTATTCTGCTAGCATGACTATCCCATCGTTATGAAAACGAGGCCGGACTCTGCGCTGATGCAAAAGCTGTTTAAAACAATGGTCGTGATGTTGCTGACGGCGCTGTCTGCGTCTTTGGCCGCTGCGCCTGTTGCTTACAGCATCAACTCGGACAGTGGAACGACCAATGCCGAAGGCTTGTACCGCATTGACCTGATTAGCGGCGCCGAAACCCGGATCGGAACCGTGAAACCTGCTTCAGGCCAGCCTCGGATCGATGTTGAAGGCCTGGCCTTCTCACCTGAAGAAATACTTTACGCTGTCGATGACGAATCCATGAAGTTGTTTCCGCTGAGCACGGATACAGCCATCATTCAAAGTGATGGTGATGTCTTCATTACCGGCCTGCCATCAGGTGTCAATAACGACTTTGGCATGACCTTCGCCTGTGACGGCTTGTTGTACCTGACATCAGTCTTCAATCGGTCTCTTTACCAAATGAGCCTGGACGGAACAGCCAGCCTGGTCGACAGTGAGGGCGCCCTTGGTGTGCGCATCAGCGCGATAGCCGCATACGGAATTCCCGTCAAGTTGTATGGCCTGGGCAATGGCATCGATCAGAACGGCAATGTGGATTCGCCCAGCCTGTACCAGATCAACCCGCAAACCGGTAAGGCTACTGAAATCGGACCACTGGGCCCGGCCGCGGGCAATTACACTGAAGGCGGCTTGGCTTTCGACGATGCGGGTCAGCTCTGGGCCATCACGGACAGACGCCTGCTGGACCTCCCCAGCCAGGTGATGCGAATCAACACATCAACCGGCGCAGCTTCCGATGTTCGAAATACCACCGAGCAAGGGTTCGAGAGCCTGGCGATCACCGTACCGAGGGGTTGCGCACCCACCGGTAGCGGAGAAAATGCAGAATTCTCCGTTCAGAAGCGTTTTGCCGATGGAAACAATATCACCCCCGTCGAGCTCAAGATTCAATGTAACACGGGTCTGCCTCTCGAACAGTCACTGACCGTTCTGCCCAATGAAGGGCCATTGGGTGAATTTGAAGTTAAATTCATTGTTGAATCATTCGCCAATGGCAATCTCAACTGCGACCTGTGGGAAGAGACACCTGACGGTTACACAGCCAATTATGACTGCCAGGCAGACGCAGCCTGCAGCACAAACGAAGCCGCCGGTCCCTGTAGCTTCGAGGGCGTGGGCATCGGGGAGAATAACCTCTGCCTGATTCATAATGAAGTGACGCCAGTCGCCATCACCGTGAGCAGTCAGTGGCTGTACACCATAGAAGACATCGATAGCGAGGCTACAGCCACGATTGAGCTGTTTTGTTCTGACGTGGCTGGCGGGGACGGTGAATACCAGGACGGTGACATGTTCTGGAGCTGGGACTTTAGCACTGAAACTGACAACGTCCACACCGCCATGGTCCAACCAGACTTCAACGGCGGCACACAATGCCGCACGCAAGAAAATACGATGAACAGTGCGGTTGAATCGGAAAGCACCTGTACCGAATGGACCAGCATCAAAATTGGTGATGAACCTCAATCCTGCACCGTGACCAATATGGTTTTCCTTGAAGGCATTCCTACACTGAACCAATACGGGCTGATTTTGTTTTCCGCGCTCATGTTGCTGACCGGTCTTTGGGCCACCCGGCGGTTCTGAGTCTGTCACTTTTGTGACTTTCACCATGCCTTCGCGGTCCAGTTTGGTTTAGAATCCTCTAACCAGCATTACGGAGCACGATCATGGGCATTGGTGGAATCAGCATGTGGCAGTTACTCATCCTGCTACTTATTGTCGTTCTGGTATTCGGTACCAAGCGGTTGCGAAACATGGGCGGCGACCTCGGCGCGGCAATCAAAGGCTTCCGCAAGGGCATGGAAGACGTATCAGAAGCTACAGAGGAAAAACTCGAGCCGGACCAGATCTCAGACGACAAGGAGTCTTCCGTCGCAGCTGAAGAACCCGTCAAGAAATCCAAATCCAGCAACTGATACTCCTTCAAGGCGATATTGCCATGTTTGACGTTGGATTTGCAGAACTCCTGCTGCTCTCTCTTGTGGGCCTGCTGGTGCTCGGCCCCGAACGTCTGCCACGTGTCGCAAGAACACTCGGCGGTATTGCGCGCAAAGCACGCGCCAGCTGGTTTAGTCTCAGGAATTCAATTGAGGCCGAGCTCCGTGCGGAAGAACTCAAAGAACCGCTCAAGCATTTCGAGAATGAAATAAAGTCCACCGTTGATGACTTCAAGTCCACCGTTGATGACGTCAGGTCCGAGGTGAATTCTCTGAAGGACCTGAATCCTGCCGCTGGCGGCAAAGCCGGTGAGACGGATGAAGCCGATGACCGAAAATAGTGACAACGAGGACAAGGAACTCAGTTTCCTTGAGCACCTGGTAGAACTGCGCAGCAGGCTGCTCAAGGCCTGTGCCTCTGTGCTGGTGGTGTTGCTGGTGCTGCTGCCCTTCTCACGTAAGCTCTATGCCATGCTGGCGGCGCCACTCACCTCGATCCTGCCTGAAGGCAGCAGCATGATTGCCATCGACGTGGCTTCACCGTTCCTCACACCGTTCAAACTGGTGCTGCTACTGGCTTTAATTCTTTCCATTCCGGTAGTTCTTTACCAGCTGTGGGCCTTTGTGGCGCCGGCGCTATACCGGAAGGAGAAGCGCCTCGCCAAGCCATTACTTTATTCGGCCGTGTTCCTGTTCTACGCCGGATGCGCTTTCGCCTATTTTGTAGTCTTTCCACTGGTATTCGGTTTCTTCACCCGGGTCGCACCGGAAGGCGTCACGGTCATGACCGATATCAGCAAGTACCTGGACTTTGTCATGACGCTGTTCCTGGCCTTCGGTATTACGTTTGAGGTACCGATTGCCACCATCATCCTGGTTGCAACCGGGGTGATCACGGTGGAAAAACTCGCGAAGATGCGCGCCTATGTGCTGGTGGGTGCTTTCGCTATGGGCATGCTTCTTACGCCTCCGGATGTCATTTCCCAGACGCTGCTGGCGCTGCCCATGTGGTTGTTGTTTGAAGTCGGATTACTGATGTCCCGGATTCTGCTTCCCCATCGTGTATCAGAGGCCGAAGACACAGCAGATGCAGAAGAGTAGCCCTAACCCGCATGGTGCGGGTTAAGCCACCAGCTGACCTTCATCCGGCTTGTCGGAGTCCGCCTGCCCGGTTTCAAGTCCAAAGATGTCGCGAAAGGCACAGAATTGCGTGCCGAAGAGCATCAGCTGGAAAGCCAGCAACAGGAGCATCATCAGGCCCAGCACGACGAAGGCAAGACCACCAGCGCTTCCCGCCCATAGGAACAGGATTCCGGCAGCCAGCGATACGGGAATCAACAAAGCAGCCAGGCCAAGCCCCAGTACAAGAAACGGCTTCCAGTTGACGACAAGGGCTTTGAGGCCCTCACCCAGTGCCGATCCCAGTCTGCGGTCATGAAACCACATCAGGGGGATCGTCATGTAGCTCAGAGTGCCGCTAACCGAAATACCGATCAGAAATGCCAAAACCATTCTGTGCAGAGCACCCTGGTCCAGGGAGGACAGTGCTTCGACATCACCCTGCTCGATCCTGGACAGTAATTCCGGATCCAGGCTGATTTCGTTTCCGGAAAGAACCAGGGAGACGGTCAGGACACCCACCGCAAACATCAGGGCGCCCATGGCCAGCATGCGCATGGAGTGGGCGCCGGACAAAAGTGGCCGGAACAGCAAATTTGGTGACGGTTTGCCGCCCTCTGCAGTGACCAGGAAAGCCTGCAACAAACCGGCCGACAACGCGGGCACGGAAATGATCAACAGGAATCCAACGATGGGCACCTGGGTCAACCCCATCATGACCTGAAGCAGCATGGCGAGCAGAAACAGCCTTGCCGGCTGGGCGCGTAACAGTGTCATGCTTTGCACCAGCCAGGCAATGCCATGGCGCGCTGAAACTACGCGGGCTTGTCTATTGATCATGTGATTATCCGCTTCCCTGCAACATGCCGTTTATGCACTCACCGCAGCGAACTTGAAGGCGTCACGACTCCAGCCTTTCGCTGACGACATGGCATCAATGACATCCTCCGGTTCATCGACCAGGGACCACATGTCCAGGTGCAGCTCAGACATGAATCGCTCACTGACACTGTGCTGGAGAAAATCGACCAGGCGATCGAAATAATTATTCGTATTCACCAGTATGACCGGGCCGAGGAACTGGCCAAGGCGCTTGAGGGTAAGAGCCTCGAACACCTCCTCAAAAGTCCCGCTGCCACCGGGCAGCGACACGACTGCGTTCGAATCGACCAGCATACGGTGTTTCCGCTCCCGCATGTCATTAACAACTTCCAGACGGCTCAGATTCTTGTGCGCATGCTCAACAGTATTCAGAAAACCGGGGATTACGCCATGGACGTGAGCGCCAGCGGCAAGTGCATGGTCCGCCATCGCCCGCATCAGGCCGACCCCGCCCCCTCCGTAGATGATATCCAGCCCGGCAGCGCCCAGGACGGCCCCGAGACGACCGGCGGCATCATAATAGGACTCAGCAAGCGCATTGCTCGAAGATGCGTACACGGTTACCCGGCGCACAATTGCAGGCGAGTTTTCTTTTTGCATATCCATTTTGGACCAATCCTGTTTACGCCAGCAGTTGACGATGGACTTTTGAAAGCCCGCGTATTGTAATATGAACACCAGGCAAAGGAGTCACCCTTTTTGAACAAATTCCAAATCACCAACATGCCCACCCCTGTTTCCCTGGGTATTATCGTTGTCTGTGCGGCCATCTTTCTGGGCAGAAACCTGTCACCGGCGCTCGCCCTGTGGCCCCTTGACAGCGGTTTCTTCGCCCCCTGGCAATTGGTGACCTATGCTTTTCTGCACGGAAGCTTCAACCACCTGTTTTTCAACATGTTTGCCGTGTGGATGTTCGGAACTCCTCTGGAAAAAACATGGGGAAGCCAACGCTTTGCCGTATTTTACGCAACCTGTGCGGTTGGTGCCGGCATCATCCAATTGCTGGTACAGCAAATGGAAGGCGGCATCTATCCCACTATTGGCGCCTCTGGCGGGGTATTCGGGCTGTTACTGGCCTATGGCGTCATGTGGCCGAATAACCGGATTTTCCTCATTTTTCTGCCAGTGCCCATCAAGGCGAAATGGTTTGTGCTGATTTATGGCGGCCTCGAACTGCTCTTCGGCGTGACCAGGTCAATGCCCGGCATCGCCCATTTCGCTCATCTGGGTGGCATGATTTTTGGCGCCGGCCTGCTGTACAAATGGGGCTGGCGGCCGGGTATGACCTGGAAACGCTAGCCCCAATCAGAACCGGGTTCGACGGAAGGGGTTGCCCAGGTAGAAGTAAAACGTGCTATCTCCGTTGTCACTATACCCCCAGGCCAGGTATACGGGGCCGAGAGGTGTCTCCGCGCCGACAAAAATGCTGCCGGATTTACGCAGGTCACTAAAACTCACGTCGTCTTCATACTGCCAGACATTACCGGCTTCCAGCGTCATGCCTGCATATGCCTTGAGAAAATCGATATCATTCAGCCTGCGATGATAGGCGAGACTGAACAGCCCCAATTGCCTTCCTGACAGTTGATCCGGGATCAGGCCGGAAAGGCGGCCAAAGCCACCCAGCTCGAACCATCGTTCAACCGGCGCTGCATCATCAAAGCTGTAGCCCAGCTCGTAATTGAGCAAGAAGGTGTTCTTGCCCCGTGAGAGTGCAAAATTGCCTCCCGCCTGGAGCTGTTCGTAGTCTACCGATGCGCCAAGCGCCTCGGCAGCATAGCGAAAGCCCAGCCGATGAAATGTACCGCTGGTCGGAAACCACAGACTGTCCAGGCTGTCATGACGGTATTCAAACTCAAGCTCACCGATTTCCACATCGTCATCCAGCTCAAAGTCCAGTGAACCCGTGATCAAATCCGCATCGCCACGAAAGTATTCATAATCCAGGCGCAGCAGGTCGGTCGTGCTGAAATTCCGCCCAAGGCCGAACTTGGCGCCTACCCCGGTAATATCCAGTATTGCGATCTGAACGTCGTCTTGCCAGACATTGTATCGCTCACGCCTGGAAAACACCTGGGGTTCGACAAACCACCGTGCCCGTTTATCAATGGGTTGATAGAAATCAAAGGACAGCTCATCCTCGCGCCCAATGGCGGCCACGACGCGCAATTCACCGCCAAGCGAATTCAGTGCGTTGCGGGTATAAGCCAGCCCGAGTTTGAAATCGCTGCTACCGGAAAAGTCATTTGAAAACTCGAGGCCGAACTGGAAGTAATTCGGGCCCCAGTGCCGTGGCACGGCATGGATTTGCACGCCCGACTCACCCCTTTCATTGTGGGTCAGGTTGTAGGTCACTGACTCGAAAATATCCAGGCTGTAAACTTGATCAACACTTTTTTCCAGCTCAGAGATGTCCAGCGGCTGGCCTAATTCAAGGCTCAGGCGCGAAAGGATGATTTCATCATTCAGTACAGAGTCATTCCTGATATCGATAAATTGAACGATGTATTCCACCTTGGCCTGTTCAATGGATGGAGCGCGTTCTCCGGCTCGATGTGATGGCACAGAGAGTGAAGACAGAGAATCCCGCTCGGACATGGCGGTCTGAAAACCGATATCAGCCACCTTGGCGGCGATCTGGAAGTCAGCTGAACTGAATCCAGTCAGATCGGGTACCAGCAAGATGTCACCCGGGCCGAGTAATTCGATCTGCCGCTCGGTATTGCCGCGGGTAAGGAAACTGGTCAATTGCTCGGTCACACTGAGAACCGATTTCAGTTGCTCCTCTGTCAAAAGAGGCGAAGAAATATCCACCGCGATGATGATGTCAGCCCCCATCCCGCGCACCACACTGACGGGAAGATTGTTCGCCATTCCACCATCTACCAGTATGCGGCCATTCAAGCGGACTGGCGCGAAAACACCAGGGATCGACATACTGGCGCGCAGGGCATCCGGGAGACTCCCCGTTGACAGGATCACTTCTTTTCCCGTTACCAGATCGGTTGCAACGGCGCGGAACGGAATGTGCAGTTGATCAAAGTCGCTGGTGTCCTTAACCGCCAGTAGAATGCGATGAAAAATCTGGTCGAGATGCTGGCCTTCGATCACCCCGAGCGGAAGTTGAATGCTTCCCTTGTTGAATCCGATCCGATAAGGAATCAATAACTCCGCATCCAGCTCCTTTTTTCGCATGGACTGGTCACGACGGGCAGGCTGATCGGTAAAAGCGGCCTTCCAGTCCATTTCCAGCATGATTTGCTTGATCTCATCCGCAGAATAACCCGCTGCATAGAAACCTCCAACAATGGCTCCCATGCTGGTGCCGGCAATGTAGTCAATTGGAATATCCATCTCTTCCAGGGCCTTCAGAACGCCCACGTGGGCGCCGCCCCGTGCGCCCCCGCCACTCAGGGCGAGGCCGATTTTCGGGCGCTCGTAGTCATCGGCAATTGTTCCCGACATGGCTCTACCTCCTACATCCCTGTAGTCGTCGGCAATTGTTCCCGACATGGCTCTACCTCCTACATCCCTGTAGTTGTTATCAGCGTGCGCCGGTACCGGCGGAGCAAGCAGCAGCAACAGGACAATAACTCTTGGGCAGGTCATGGTGAACTCCGGTGCGGAAGGCAACACGCTGATTATATCGAACACGACTCAAGCTGATCCGAAACAAGTAAAAACAAGTAATCCGGGTCTAAAATAGCT
>PVMS01070631.1_pt1 | contig 33454 bp, 49 predicted proteins | sample 1853461 | NCBI WGS metagenome assembly PVMS01 (sample SAMN08582032, study PRJNA380276) | Marine sediment metagenome, whole genome shotgun sequencing project. | isolation source: ocean sediment barecode stripped | collected 2017
AGTGCACTTAGTTCGAGTTCTAGTTCTAGCGCATCAAGCCTTAGCAGTTCTAGCTCCTCGAGTAGTACTTCATCAAGTTTGAGTTCTAGTTCACTTAGTTCGAGTAGTAGTTCTAGCTCATCAAGCCTTAGCAGTTCTAGCTCCTCGAGCAGTAGTTCACTAAGTTCGAGTAGTTCCAGCTCAAGCCTTAGCAGTTCTAGCTCTTCGAGCAGCACTTCATCGAGTTCAAGTTCTAGTTCTAGTTCACTAAGTTCAAGTTCTAGTTCCTCAAGCCTTAGCAGTTCTAGCTCCTCGAGCAGTAGTTCGCTAAGCTCAAGTAGTAGTTCTAGTTCGCTAAGCTCAAGTAGTAGTTCTAGTTCGCTAAGCTCAAGTAGTAGTTCGCTAAGTTCTAGCTCCTCAAGCTTTAGCGGTTCTAGCTCTTCAAGTAGTAGTTCTGTAAGTTCTAGTTCAATAAGCTCAAGTTCTAGTTCAATAAGCTCAAGTTCTAGTTCAAGCAGCAGTTCACTAAGTTCATCGAGTTCCAGCTCGAGTAGTTCACTAAGTTCATCGAGTTCTAGTTCAAGTAATAGTTCATCATCTTCTTCTTCATCTACTAGTGTAACAGGATTGAGAATAACTGAAGACGATCAAAGTAGAATAATAGAGAGTGGAGAATTTAGACAAATAGAGTAAAACATATCAGGGAGATTAAGAGAAATGGCAGAAAAAATAACAGATTTAATAGCAGGATCAACACCGCTATCGGGTGGAGAATTATTAGAAATTGTACAAGGAGCTGATTCAAGAAGTGCTCCGGTATCTGCGGTAGACCATAACACTATATCAGGACTACAAGGCGGAATTACGTCCGCTGGTGAGTACTACCATTTATCTCAATCTATCCATGATGGTTTATACTCAGCAAGTCCTATCATTGGACTTGGTAATGAAACTGGGACAAGAGTAGAAGTTGATTATGGCTCACAAGAAATAGATGGTTATATCAGCAATACACAATTCTTCTATCTTGGAAATGATTTTGCAAGACTAGGAACTGCTGATAGCCATGTAGAAGTGGACGATTTTGATGCAGTTGTAATTATAGAAACAGGGGGTCAGCGGTCTGGAAAGTTTGGCGAAACAGGATTAAGACTTAAAAACGTAGGCGCAACAGTTGTAGAATTTTCAATTGATGGAACATTAGCAGATGATAGTGATAGTGCCGTTCCTACGGAAAAAGCTGTTAAAACTTATGTTGATGCTCAAATTGCTACAACAGATGAACATAATGAATTATTAGGACTTCAAGGTGGTATACCATCGGCATCCGAATACTATCACTTAAGTCAATCTATACATGATGGACTATTTTCAGCCAGTCCTATAATTGGACTTGGTGTTCCAAGTGGAACTAATTTACAAGTTGACTATTCACCTGGTGGTGGGATTACAGCAGCTGTCGAAGGAGTTTTTGAAGTCAACAATGGGGCAGATAGTTTAACTTTTGATGCAGCAAACTATAAATTTGAAGTTGATTTTAATGGTTATACGGGTCTCGTAATTGACCATGATCCAACATTTTCTGTGGATGATGTTTGGAGGGCATATGTCAGAGAAAGTAATTTCATTTATAAAGAAGGTGATACAACAAATAATTTCACTCAGTTTGGATGTATAGTATCTAGTAGTCAATCTAGTAATACAAATTCTCAATATGTAACATTTGACGATGATGCAGAAAAAACAACATTTCATAATGATGCCGGTAGCGGTGGAGCAGATCCTCTAAATCTAACTGAGTTTGGTATTCAACTAGAAATTGGTCAAAGAGTTAATGAATTTTCAACTGATGGAACAATGGCTGGAAATTCAGACAGTGTTATTCCAACAGAAAAAGCAATAAGAACTTTTGTGGCATCTGTAAGTGCTTCATCGGATGACCACAACGAACTAAACAATATTCAAGGTGGTATACCATCGGCATCCGAATACTATCACTTAAGTCAATCTATCCATGATGGTTTATACTCAGCCAGTCCAGTAATTGGACTTGGTGTTCCAAGTGGAACTAATTTTGAAGTTGATTATGATTCACACACAATCAAAGGCAAGTTGAATGGTAATCTGGTACTTGAAATGGATGAAGCTGTTCAAAAATTTGGTGATATTGCAAGTGGATATTATTTTCAAAGTGAACCCGGTGAAAGCGTGTCTATGCAAATTATAGGAGAAGAAGACCCAATTATTTTAAGTTTAGAACAGGGATCATCAAATAATAGTTTAGAATTGGTTATTGAAGGCACATTAGCCTTATTTATCAAAGATCAAAATGGTGAAATTCGTACAAAAAGTGGTAGGATGATAGAATGGGAACCAAATGGAAATATTTCAATAGGTAGATCAACAAGGAGTGTGATAGCTATATCAGATTTATCTGATAGAATCACGTTAAATATAGATAATGCTACTGAAGTAACGCTAACAACATCTGGTATGGCATTAAAAACCGGACCATCAGTAAATGAATTTTCAACAGATGGAACCTTAGCAGGAGATTCGGATACAACAATACCAACAGAGAAAGCAGTCAAAACATATGTTGATCCAAATGTATCAACAGAAACAGCACAAGTCACAGCTTCAAATAATGATATAGTACTAGCAAATGGCACAGGCGGTGTGTTTACAGTATACTTACAAGATTCAGACAACGCAGTAATAAGAGTCAAAAAAATTGATGCTGTAAATAATATCACAGTAGAGGGTCTATCAGGTAATATTGATGGACAAGCAAATACAACATTAACTTCTCAGTATGAATCAAAAACATTTGTGTGGGATGGAACTAACTGGTTTATAGTATAAATGGGATAAATAGATTATATGGCAATTGAAAATTTAACTACATATACAATAGTAAGCGCGGGATATGATATAACTGTCAATGCATCCGCAGCTATGTTCAATACTACTCCACAAAATGCTACTTTTTATGTCTATAAAGATTTTGGTGTAGATTATTTTGCTGATTTTGATATTGAATTTGAGGCTGAAATTACTCAATCACAAACTAATACAGGCCAAGCTATATTATGTGCTGTATCTAATACTATTGGAACGTGGGTAGATTGGGATAATGCAAATGATGGTATATTTATAGATACCTATAATTTAGGTGCTTCTGGTTTTAGAACTAGAATACGTGACCAGTTTAATGATAATCTTGACGAGTATAATTGGGGAGTTCAGAATACAATTCCTTTAACATATTTCAAATTTGAAAGAAGTGGAACGACTGCAACCTGTAAGATATATTCAGATTCTTCAAGAACTATATTAATTGATACTTTATCAATTACTTGTGAAACAGGAGACAAGAGATATTTTCATTGTTTATCAAGTAGAGATGCTGGAGTTAATACTACAATAAGTGGTTATACACAAAATTTTGAAATACTTGAAAATTCAAGTAGTTCTGAAAGTTCTAGTTCAAGCAGTTCAAGTCTTAGTTCTAGTTCAATAAGTTCAAGTTCTGAAAGTTCTAGTTCAAGCAGTTCAAGTCTTAGTTCTAGTTCTGAAAGTTCTAGTTCAAGTAGTAGTTCACTAAGTTCTAGCTCTAGCTCATTAAGTTCCAGTTCTAGCTCATTAAGTTCCAGTTCTAGTTCCTCGTCATCAAGTGAGTCATCGTCTTCTAGTTCAAGTTCAAGTTCTCTAAGCAGTAGTTCTTCCAGCAAATCATCTTCAAGTTCTTCAGCAGCGTGGGAGGCAGCAAGAATAAGAAGGAGATTTAAAGGACCAAGATTTGAAGATTGTGGATTATCACCAGAAGAGTACTATGTCTTTATTGAGTGGTTAGAGGATAGATTTATATTTTCTAGTTCCAGTTCAAGTGTAAGCTCATCTAGCTCAAGCAGCACAAGCTTCTCTAGTTCTAGTAGATCATCGAGTTCATCGAGCATAAGTTCTGCATCATCGAGTTCAAGCAGTACTTCATCTAGCTCGAGTAGTACTTCATCGAGTTCATCGAGTGAAAGTTCTAGCCTCAGCTCTAGTTCTAGCTCTGAATCAAGTTCTAGCTCCAGCTCGAGTAGTTCACTAAGTTCATCAAGTGAAAGTGAAAGTTCATCTTCTGAATCTGAAAGTTCATCAAGTGAAAGTTCTAGTTCAAGTAGTAGTTCTACGAGTTCAAGTAGTAATTCATCAAGTTCTAGTTCCAGGAGCTTTAGTTCTAGCTCTTTTAGCGCTAGTTCTAGCTCAAGTAGTAGCTTCTCTTGTTTCATTACACCAAATGATGATTTTGACCAACCGAATGGAACAGTACCAGATATACAAAGATGGACAACGGTAGGTGATATGATAGTAAGCGGCGGAGAACTTATAGTATGGGTAGATAGTATAACTAATCTATCTAAAGCAACAACAAGATGGCAAATTCTTAAACTTTCAGATTTTGAAGTTCATACTGATTGGAGAGAAGTATCTGGAGCACAAAATGGCATTACTGGTTGGAACATAGGGCTTGAAGTAATGCAGATTGATAATCAAAGAGGAACAAGAGTCTATAAAAGAGCACATACCACTACATATACTGAAGAAATGATTTCTGCAGGTGTTGTAGTTAATACTACAAATGTGGCTACAACAGATACAAGTGGTGGATTTAGAATTACCAGGGTAAACAATAGTTGGCAATCGTCTTACTGGAATGGAGTATCTTGGATTGATATTGGTGGTCCTTACATTGTATCGGTGAGTGATGATGTAGATGTTGCTCTATATGTACAAAATAACACTGCTACACCAGATGTTTCAGCTGCATTTGATAACTTTACTCTAGTTAGTGGATCATTCCTTTGTCCAGTTAGTAGTTCTAGTTCAAGTAGTTCTAGTTCATCGTCTGTATCATCAAGCAGTTCTAGCATAAGTAGTTCTAGTAGTTCTAGTTTATCGGTATCATCCAGTTCTAGTTCTAGTTCAGTAAGTTCCAGTTCTGAAAGTGAATCAATAAGCATTAGTACGAGTAGCCCATAATGAAATTTAAAAAATACATAGATGATTTTAGAAATCTTAATATTGGTATTGTCGATAAAGATACTGGTAACAAGGAATTGGTGCGTAAAGTTCAAGAGGAATTTAATTTAGAAAATGATGTTGTAAACGACATAGATGCGCTAAATAAGTTACTGAAGAGGAAGTCAAAATTTGACTTTGTACTTGGAGATAGTGTAGAAAGTGCATTGTTAGAAAAGAAATTTAGAATTAAGAAAAGGTCCATGGACAATCTCAAGTTAAAGTTTTTAGAAATTAGTGATGAGCTTGCCAGAGCCAAAAGAGAGTTAGAAAGTAAAATATCACTTCAATCTGACGGGTCTACCAAAGATACCGGTATTAACTAGTCCTTAGTACTACACAGATTGGGGGACAAAAGGGAGATAATAATTGTGAGAGAACTGTGCCATAGATTTGTTGTAACAGAAAATTGTAATTTAGATTGTCCGCATTGTTTTAATGCGGAGGCAAGAGACAGAGATGTGATGGATGCTGACCTTTATATTAAATTTATAAGAGAAAATAGTCATCATTTAGGTGATAAGAGATGTTTAATAATGGGCGGGGAACCAACACTTCATCCAAGAATAATTGAAATAATTATGGAGTCTACCAAACACTATCAATTAGTTGATTTATTTACTAATGGAACAAGGTTGAATAAAATTGCTAAACATCCAGATATAGTCAGAGAGCATTTCAAAGATAAAATCACATATACTATAAATGGTTATGCATTTGACCATGTAAAGTATGAAGAGTGGAGGGATTTTAATAAAAGATTAAATCTACACTTTGTAATAACCATGTGGGGATATAAAGAAATAACTCAGAAGATGTTTAAATGTATGGAGTATTATCCTGATGTAAAATACACCATATCATGTGATACACAAGTTGATGTATTTGATGAAGAAGTAGTTAAAAATTATAGGAAAATATATATAGATACACTTAAAAAAATTATCCCAGAATTGCAAGGTAGAGGCATAGAATGGGGCACGGATCATTCTTTTCCAATTTGTTTTTACACACAAGAAATGATAAATGAGTTAAATATGATTGACTTAACTAATCATCATTTTGGAACTACATGTTGTACTTGCCCTAAAACTGGGTTAATAAATGCGAATTGGGATTTTCAATACTGTAATCAAACTAGAATAAAATTAGGTACTGTTTTAAAAGAAGATGGGTCATTAAAAACAATGACAGAACTACAAAATGAATACATTACACCATCACATAAACTTAAAACAGAGTATATTAAAAATTTAAGAGAAGAGTGTAGGGATTGTAAAGCAGTGAGTTCATGTAGAGTAGGTTGTTATTATAATGCACTGGTTGAACACTCTTCAAAGGGGAGGATAAGATGAAGTTTTCCGGCATTGACATGCAAGGAGATTATAAAGCAGAAACAGTGGTAGATGTTAGCGCATTAGTACATACTGCTAGTGATGAAAGAAGAATGGTTTACGATGAAACCACAAAACAGATATATATAGCAGACGACACAAAATGGAAAAGCGTGGGTGTATATAGTAATATTCCACAAAACACAGTAATGTGGGTTTATGCAGATGCGCCACCAGATGGATGGTCACTATATGTAACACCAGGTGACGCGCTTGTTGCGATTAAAGGTGGTGGTACTTATACAGTAGGTGGAGATGGTAACACATATGGAGATTGGGCAACGCCATCTCACTCACATGGGTTGGCTAATCACACTCATACATCATCTGGGACTGTAAATGGGGCACCGGGCAACGTTGGAGGTGATAACTCTGGTGTTGCGGCCGCAGCTGGTCATACACATAGTGTTAATTTTAACACAGCTGCAGCAGCAGGTTCAACAGGTATAGGTGGTTCATCATCTGCATATAGACCAAGAGCCCGTGTAGGAATATTATGCACAAGATAAAGAGGAGAAAATAAAATGAGATTTCATGGTATTACAATGAAAGGAGAGTATAAAGCTCAAACTGTAGTTGATGTGAGTGCTTTGATTTGGTCTTCTAGTGATGAAAGAAGAATGGTTTACGATGAAACCACACACCAAATATGGATAGCATCTGGTCCTATTAATTCCAAATGGAAAACCGTAGGCACCATTAGTGATATACCATCAACTACAGAAATGTGGATTTATGCAAATATAGCACCAGATGGATGGACTTTAAATGGAACACCCAGTGACCAACTACTTGCAATCAAAGGTGGTGGTACTTATACTACAGGTGGTGTAGCGGCCGGTGATTTTACTATGCCAAATCATCAACATAATATGAACAGTCACCAACACTCTTCAAGTGGTGCAACCGGAGCTGCATCACCAGGGGCAAACTTTGAAGACGGTGATGCTGGAACACCTACTTCTGGTAATCACACACACACATTTACTGTAACCGCAGTAACTCCAGTACCAGGGGACACAGCTAGTGATGGAGCAGTAACAGGGTATAGACCAGAATCATATGTAGGAATAATTTGTTCAAAAAATTAAAGGAGAAAAAATAATGGATTTTCACGGTATTAATATGCAAGGATATTTTAAATCAAATACTGTAGTAGATGCTAGTGCTCTAGTATGGACCACAAGCGATGAAACAAGACTGGTATATGATGAAACAACAGAAGACTTATGGGTTGCAGACGACACGGAGTGGAAATTTGCCGGTCAATATTCTGATACACCTTTAGGCACAGAAATGTGGATTTATGCTGACGCCGCACCAGATGGATGGGTAATAAGTTCTGGAAGCGATGATTTAATTGCAGTTAAAGGTGGTTCTTATGCAGTAGGTGGTACTGTAGATGGAGATTGGAGCACACCATCTCACTCACATACTTTGGCTGGCCATGGTCACTCTTTTTCTGGGAACACTACTGGTTATACTGGAGCAATCTATGGCCAACGGCAGGATGGTAATGAAATTATTATCTACACTCACCAGCATTCAATATCTGGAAATTTTGGTGGCCCAACACCAACTTCTACAGTATCTAATGGTCAAGTGAGCACATATAGACCAGAGTCTCGTGTAGGATTAATATGTGAAAGAATTTAAAAGGAGAGAAAGTAATGATAAAACGTGATTTAGAACCAACTTGTATGGGCGACCCATGTCCATTTTGGTCAGTCGATAAAAATGATAGAGTAATGTGCCCATTGTTTATTCAAACAGTTTGGTCAGTTAAAGGCAGTAACTCACCAAAGGTAATGAACGATTGCGCACCTAAAAGGAATACTTTACTTTTAATGGATTACTCAGAAAGAGCAATAGGAATCCAACAAGATTATGAATTTCAACGTAATAAATATGATAAAGTACTTGTTAAAGTCAGTGATTTATTTAATGAAATGCAAAAACGAAATAATATGTTGGAAGAGAAACTATGCTTAGAAGAACCGGAACAAGTAAATATTTTAGAAGCGTTAGAATAACTGTTTACTTTTACTAATTACTCTGATATAATAAGTAAAAAAGTCGGGAGAGAAAGGGGGAATGGGTAAAGAAAGGTACTACGTAAGGAATAAAGATTTATTACCGAAGGTTGTAGAGTATAAAGAAACAGGAGTGATTAGTGAAGAGTTAGGTAAAATGGTTATGCAGATAGCCTCAAACTATTCTAACAAGGGTAGTTTTGCGAGTTATACATGGAAAGAAGATATGGTTTCAGAAGCAATACTCACTTGCTTCAAATATATGCACAACTTCGATCCAACAAAACAGAAACAACCTAACCCATTTGCATATTTTACTACAATTATACACAATGCCTTCATCAATTATATCAGGAAACAAAATAAGCATAGTGATATAAAAGACATATGTTTCAAGAGAGCATATGTTTTAGGTGAGTCACTTTCCGGTGTTCACTACACTGCTAAGGGAATTGACTATAGAATGTTAAGACAATTTGACGGACCGCCAAAAAAGAAAAAGGTTAAAGTAAAGAAATAGGGGAGTTAAAAATCTGTGAAATATTTGTTAGTTGGAGATACGCATTTAGGTCTCTACGGTGATTCAGATGTGTGGCATAAGGTTGCGCTAGACTTATTCAAAGAAATACATGACACATGCGTTAGACAAAATATAGAAACAATAATACATCTTGGTGATTTTTTTCATAACCGTAAGTCTATGAATACCAAGACACAACACGTAGCCCATGAAATAGCTGACATGCTAAATGGGCTAAAGTTATTAGTAATAGTAGGTAATCACGATACCTACTATAAGAACAATATTCTACCTACCAGTCTGATTATATTCAGAAAATACAACAACATACAAATAATTAGCACGCCAATATTTTTAGAAAATAATATTATATTAGTGCCTTGGGGTAGTGAGATACCACCAACTCACTACAAGTATTGTATGGGACATTTTGAAATTGCTGGTTTCCATATGAATGACTCATACGTCTGTAAAAAGGGAGACGATCCATCCAAATTCAGTAGTTTTCAGAAGGTTTTTTCCGGCCACTTCCACACACCATCCACTCAAGGTAAAATCACTTATCTTGGATCACCATTTCAACAATCATTCCATGATGCCGGTAGTACTCGAGGATATTATATATTTGAGAATGGAGAACTTGATCTAATAGAGTTCAGAAAATATCCACACTTTATAAAAATGAGTACTGAAAATATTAGACAGATAAAAATAAAAGGTAACGTCATAAAATTAACATTTGAAAAGGATTATGGGACGATAGAAAACGAAAAGATAATTGACAGTGTAATGAGTAAAGAACCATATCAATTACATGTAGACTTCTCAAAAATTTCATATGATTTGGATGAAGAACCAGAAGAAGATATGCCGGATATGATAGACCATGATGAAATCATTAAGGATTATGTGGGTAAAATAGAAAAACCCATGAATATAAAGGAGAAAACTTTACTAGAAATAATAGATAGGCTAACGGGGGAAATTAGAAATGAGTAACGGACCGACACGGTTAGGCTCAAAATTTAAACCGATGCGAAAAATAAATGTACAAATAGATAAAAAACACTGGTGTGTTTACAAAGGAGAGTGTAAAGAATATTTGAATATATCAACTTTATGCTGGAATTGTATGTGGATGCAAAAATTTGATATACCAGCACTAGTGGAGGGAGAGATAAAAAATGACAAGCGGATGGACGACAGATTGGGGGAACTCTAGTGCAACAGCATATACTATATCAAGTACCGCACCAGAAGGACAACAATATTACTCAATAGGACCAAATGGAGAAGCAATGCCGATAGATATGGGACATAATCATACGTTACAGCATCAACATACTCATGGTAGTTCGGTACAGTGGCATGAACCAAATACTACTGAAGAAATTGTGAGATTTAATGGTGGTGTGCAAATAAAAGCGAACGGAAAGTGGGTTTCCATGGATAAAATGATGAAAAGGATTGATGCACTGGAAAAAATAGTGGGGAATCTATACAGCATGTTACCACAATGGAAGATAGACATGATGGGTATAGATGAAGACGAAGACGAAGAAATAGATGAAGAAGTCGATCATATTGATCCTGACTTATTTAAGGTATAATTTACAATTAATGTAATTTGTAGTATAATAAGATAAAAATAAAAATGTGGAGGATTTATATATGAGGTTTGATGATGGTAGTGAAGAAGCCTATGAAATAATGCTCGCGGTCAGGGAGAGACATTTTCCAGAATTGGCCGGATGTAACATAAAAATCATATTTGATAGCAAAAAGAGAATGACTGGTGGTAAAATAATACTTGGTTCAATTCAGAAACCTAATGAATTAACTAGGTTTTTTATGATTCCAGAGTCCGGAACAGATGAAGGATTTGACTATGTTATCAGGCTTGATATAAAGTGTTGGAATTTAATAGAATCAGTAGATAAAAAAAGACTAATGAGGCATGAGTTAAAACATACTTCCGTTGACTTCGATGCCACTACACCATATAAAATTCGTGGCCATACAATTGAAGATTTTTATAGTGAAATTACTCTAAATGAGGATGACCCAAGATGGGCAGAGAGAGCCGCACAGGCAACAATGGCGGCGTATGAACAAGAGAGTTAAAAAGAGAGGTGAGTGAAACATGACTGAGAAGATATTTAGATTGAGCGTGACAGATCTTGGCGACAGCGTGGTGCAGACCGGCGAGACAGCACCAGAGATAGTCAGTCAATACTTTAACCACTATGGCAATGCCTGTGCGCATGTGCAAAAAGAGTGTGAGAAGTTTGTGGCAGAATGTAGAATGAAACATACTGAGAAATGTTTAGCAGGTGGTGAATGTAATTGTGCAGTTAACATGGGTGAAGAAGCGAATAAAAGAATAAAAAACTATATGAAGAAACAATGGCGGAAGAGGGAATAGCGGATACAGCAATTATTATATTTGAAAAGGGGTAAAAAATGTTAGAATGGATATGGGTATGTATGGTATTAGCATTTAAAGCAGCACTTGGATCATTTTTTTGGGCTATAGCTATTGCACTCTGTTTGATAGCTATAGCTTCTTGCTTTGGTGTATTAGGATCACTTATTGCTTTTGTTTTAGGGGGTTTTAGAGGAGTTAAAAATGAAAAAAATAAGTAAGATTATAATATGTTTATTTGTCATGTTGCTAATGACTGGATGTGTTTATACAGAAGGGGATGATAAAGCAAAAGCTTCTTTTGCTTTAATGACATCACAGGAAAAGGCTATGCATGATTTGGTGGATACTAAATTTAGTGAAAAAAGGTTAATATCCGTAAGAGATGCAGTAAGAAATAGATTAAAAAAACCAGATGAAAATTCTATTCCATTTATGGATATTGCAAGTGTTATAAAATTTTGTAATGAAAATGTACTGATACCGGAAGATGAATGGAACTCAACAGATAATCAAAGAGATGCGGAAAAAGTAAGATTTAGCAAACAAGATAGAGCATGGTATCAGAAAATCCTTATAGCCTCTGGGGATGGGGAAGAAGTGAAAGAAGAGCAAGAATCAGCACCATCAGGTAGAATAAAACAAATAATAGAACATATAAAATTAAAAATTACGGAAACCGATAAAGATTCTGATATGCTGCCACTTAAACATTATAGAGAAGTAAAATTTATGGCTAGAGGATGTGATGGTGCAATTGCTATAATTAAGTTGGCCGCATCTAAAAATAGACCTTTGACCAATAAAGATGCCGATGATATTTTGTATCAGAAGTCAGTTTGTGAAACTAAGAAGTTAAATGATAACATGTGAAAGGTATAATTGTAATGGGACCGCATATTCCTAAAGATGATTTTAATGATGTTTGGGACTCAGAAACCGATCCAGCTAGAGTCTGGGGAACAAAAGAGTACTTCCAACGAGTTGATGGTGATGGTTGGCATACTGGAAAAGATACTTTTGTTGACCAAACCCGTAAAATAAAAGCTGATGTAGATAGAATCAAAAGAGATGCAGAGAGAATATCAAGAGATGCACGGAAAGGACTATCACATACACATGCAGTAAGTGGTAGTTTTGATTGGGAAAATATATTAGATGAACCTCACAGCAGCAAAAGATCAACCAGTGTAAGTCCTAACAGTATATCAAGAAAAAAGAAAAAGAAAAGGAAAAGGAGATTTAAATTGTCTAAGAGTAGTGGAGGAATAGGGTTAGGAGGAATACTGTTTTGGATTGTGATAGCTTTATGGGTATGTAGTGATGATGAAGCTGACAAAACGGCTAAAGTCAAGGAAGTCAAACCGACAAAAGACATTACCGAGCAAGTAAAACAATCAATAGATAATTTAATTCCAGAAGCAGAAGCACTTATCAACAAGGCAAAGATTGAGTTTGATAAGATAACAAAAGAAGAAAAGACAAAAAGACCACCAAAGGTTGCGGATAATAGCGATCAATATTCACAAGAAGAAGATAAGTATGGAAGTGTAGAAGATAAATGGTAACAGGAGAGTATTAACGGGGGATGAAGTTACATATAGAGTCGGTAGAATTTAAGAACTTTCTATCATTTGGAAGTAGAGTGATAAATGTTCCATTTCTACCAGGCGTAAACTTAGTATCAGGAATAGATTTAGATAAAAAGAGGTCTAATGGTGCCGGGAAGTCAAGCTTCCTTGAGACGGTGCCGTTTGCCTTGTTTGGGCAAGTACATAGAGGTATTAAGAAAGACCAAATTACCAACTGGAAGAACAGACGAAACTGTGAAGTCGTACTTAACTTCACAAAAGGTAAGTCTGTTTATTCAGTACTTAGAGCAATCAAGCCAGACAATTTTGAAATATATAAAGATGGAACACTAATAGATAAACCATCACATGTCAAGGACTACCAAAAAACCCTTAATGAAATCATAGGGATCAACTTTCCTGCCTTTATGTCCTTAATACATTCCAACATAAATTCAAGTGCAAGTGCAAAAATTCTATCTATGAAAAAACCCGACAAGAGGAAATTCATGGAGACGATGTTTGGATTAACTTTATACACAAAGCTTAACGAGAAATGTAATTCTAAGCTAAAATCTTTGAATGAGAAGATCAGAGAGATTGAGCTTACTGATCTTGCTAATGGGAAGATTATACACTCTTCCGAACAAAGGATAAGAGAAATACAAAGTAAGATTAGAGTTATCCGCATACCAGAGGCTGAGTTAAATGAGGCACGTGAGGAGCTAAAAGACCTTGAACAAGATTTTCCTAGTAATTCCGATGAGCTAGATAGTATAAGGAGCCAACTCGGAGAAATTGAACTGGAACGTGAGCAATTTAATATAATAAGAGATAGAATTAATAGTGTCTGTGTGCCATTTGTTAAGGATAAAGGTAATATTAAGTCAAGAGCACTTAGAATATACACAGAAATGAAAGATGATATAGAAATGCTCAAGAGTTTAGAAGAATCATATGGAACAAGAGAACAGGTTGCCAAACGTTTCCTTGATAAATCAAAAGAAGTAGATAGTTTTGCCGATGAAAAATTTGAGTTAATTGAAAGAAAATCTGTAATACACAGCAGAATAGCAGCATTAAGAGCAGAGAATCAACTACTCTTGAAAAAACTAGATTTAATTGATAATGAAATTTGTCCAACATGTGGTAGAGAGTTCGATGATCCTGAGTTATATGAAAATACAAAGAATGAGTTAACTGCAAATGATATAGATTTAAGAAGAGAAGAGGAAAAGATTCAAGGTCTTCAAATTAATATGGATTCTTTAAATGATAAAATCCATGAGTGTAAGAAAGTTAGAAGTGCGCTTGAAAAAGGTATGAGACACATGGACAATCTGATTGTCAGAGTTGGAAATGTTGAGAGTGAGGAAACTATACAAAAATGGGCATTAGATATTACCAGATATACTAAAACATTAGAATGTTTGAAAAAAGTGAGTGATGAGTTAAAAAGAAAAACACATAGAAGATTTGGTAAAGAAAAGTTACTACAAGAAAGATCAGATGATTTAAAACATCATGTAGATAAAACGATTGAAACAGAACGCAGAATAAAGCAGTTAGAACATGATGTTAAGTTAAGAAAGAAGACGAAGGATGATTTTATTGAAATGATAGAGTCAGAAAAATCATCTATCAGTAAATTAGAAAGAGAATCAAGAACAGCATTACAAAAGAAGTCAAAGTTTGTAGAGTTAAAGGATTACCTTAACTTTACTAAGTTTATATGTGGTGATAAAGAGGTAAAACAACATGCAATATCTTCTATAATACCTTACATGAATAAGAAAACAAACTTTTACTTATCTGAAGTTGACTATGGTTTCTATACTGTATTGGATAAGTGGTTAGAAGCAGAGATAAAAGGTCCGGGTATCACAAATGCTTCTTATGGATCACTGTCTGGTGGTGAAGGTAGAGGTATAGATTTAGCAATTCAATTTGCGTTCCTTGATGTTGCAAGACTTAGAGCTGGTGTATTTCCAGACTACTTAACATTTGATGAGTTACTTGACTCATCAATAGATAGCAGTGGTATAGCCCAATTATTTAAAATAATAAAAACTAGACAAAAGGATGATAATTCAAAGATATTCATTATATCTCACAGAAGTGAGTTAGGAGATAGTGATGATATAGATAATGTTTACCACGTCATTAAAGAGAATGGATACTCAAGGCTTGAAATACATAGCTAAATTCAGATGCTTAAAATGTGGCCATAAATGGGAAGATAAGACGGGACCAACTCAATGTCCAAAATGTTGGCATTTATATGTGAAGTGGGAAAACTACGAAGAGTTAAGAAAAATATGGAATAAAAATGGGTGCGTGTGCTAATGACTAATTGGAAATTAGATGATAATAGAAGTATAGTTAAGTTGTTAATAGAAGAACACAATATTACAATAGTAATTTTATATCAAGACGATATAGAAAGAGCTAGAATAAAAATGCGTTTGAAAACCGCAATAGGTGCCCACATGGAGGGAGATACACTGTGGGCAATAAAATTATATAATTATAATATAGTAAAGTTTGTACCAATTCAGCGAGCACAAATAGACACAAGAGGAACCAATATAAGTTTACTTTTATTCCCAGATAGTGTAGAATATAATGTGAGGCGGGAAATAACTAGAGAGCTATTAGTAAATATGATAAGCAGTGGTGGTATTACCGGCACCATAAGAGTATAGAAAGGAGTAGTAATGATTGTGGTAATTGATCCAGAAGTAAAAAGGTTATTTTTTGATAGAATAATGGAGTCATGTAATTATAGTGAATATGATGCGTCCAGATGGATAGAGTCAATTGCATTTGGAGAAAAAGCTATCATAGTTAGGGATGAACTTGATGGATTTATACAAAGAATACAAGAATTAGAAAAAGAAAGAGAACGATTTAGAAAAGCCTGGTTAAATGAAGAACGAAAACGAAAGTCATATCAGTCAAAATTAAGAGGTTTTGATAATGAGATAGGTGGATATATGGATACACTGGAAGAGTATAGGTCAGTTCTACAACACTCCGGGCTTGGGGAGTATATTTAATGAATGATGTATTTGATAATTTAAAAAAGAGTATTGAGAAGAATGTCAAAGGAGTACACGTCAGTGTTTTGGCTGACTCAGAAATAGCAACCGGAAGATTTATATTGACTACACCAGCATTGGACTTGAATAGAATACTATCGGGTTCTCTAAAGGGTGGTATTCCTTCCAGAAATTTAGTAGCAATTGTTGGACCAGAGCACAGTTTTAAGTCAAGTTTTATGGTATTATGTATGGCGAATGCCCAAAAGCTAGGATACAAATGTGTAGTAATAGATACAGAAGGTGCCATCACTGATGAGTTCTGTCGAAGATGGGGACTTGACCCAGAGAATATTCTATATGTATACACACCATGGATACATGAAGTTAAGTCAGTAATTGCTCAGATAAGAGAATCAGGTGAGCAAGGATATGTTATTGGGATTGACTCAGTTGGTGGTCTTGACAGGTATAAGTCATTTACTGATGCTGTAAAGGGAGACCCAAAAGCCGACCAAGGTCTACTACAAAAGGAAATAAGAAGTACTCTAAAACTACTTCTAAATATTTGTATTGCTCAGAACTCAGTTAGTATAGTTTGTGGGCACTACTATGGTAGTCCATCAAGTGTACCGATGCCGGATCAGATAGGTGGTGGTAAAGCTATGAAATTATTTCCATCAATTTTAATATCACTTAAGAAAACATACTTAAAAGAAGGTGATGTGAAAACAGGTGATATTATAGGAAATAGAATTACTGCGACAACACTAAAGAACAGAATGTACCCACCATTTCAACAATCTACAATAGATATTGATTATAAATCAGGTATAAATGAGTATGCTGGAGTTATGGATTTAGCTGTAGAAGCAGGTATTATACAAAGAGCTGGTGGTGGTTGGTATACATATAAAACAGATAAAGTACAAGGTGAGGTTAAAGCATTAAAGTGGTTACCAAAAATACCTGGATTAATTGAGAAAATTGATAAGTGGTTAGAAAATACAGGATACTCAACTATCAATTTAGAAGTAAAAGAAGCAGAGGCTTTGGTTCAAGAAGCTGAACAATTTGAACCCGAAGAAAAGAAAAAAGTTGTGCCGAAGAAAAAAGTGAGCATGAAAAAGAAATAGGGGGGAGTTAATAAAATGTGTGAGTGGAAAATAGAGTATATGCAAGGATATAGCATTGGTAGATTTAAATTTGTAGAAGCAGATATGATAAGAATGGGTGGAGCAACTGGTGATATATGGTTTTGTGATAAAAAGGATAAAATGCCAGGAGGAGATTACATACCTAAACTCATAATAGCAAAAGGAGTATATCTATCAGTAGAAAAAGTTGAACCAAATATAAAAGAAGGTATGAAAAAAAAGGTAGAGTTTACCAAAACAGAAACAGTAGAATGGGTATAATATGATAGAAGAAAAAGACTTTGAAGATTTGAGAGCTAGGTGGTTCGCCATGATAGAGTTTCAAGATGAAGAGTTTGAAGAAATGGATAAGAAATTAAAAAGAATTAAAGAAATGCTAGAAAGGACAGAGTATAATATAAAGCATTTCGGGGAGAGATAGTAATGTTTGAGGACATTTTCCCAGATAAGAAAAAGAAACCAACAATAACAGTAAGAGATTTTGAGACCGGTGAAGTGTTGTCAAAAGAAGAACTTGAAATCACAAAAGATGGTAATATAAAAAGAAAGAAAATTAACTTATTTCCAAAAGGGCAGACAACTGGTCCTGATCCAGCTGGAAAACCAAGCAAAAAAGCGAAGAAAACAATGAAAAGAGCTTTGGCTATAAGGAAATATATAAAAAAGGGTGAAAAGGATAAAGAGTAACCCAAGGAGGTGAGCACTGTGAGGTGTTTAGAAGGATGCGAATTTTTAATATTTAAGAAAGGTAGATTTGATTGTGGATACTACAATACCAAATTAGAATTTGAGTATGTAGATATATCGGATAAGGGAATTATACCAAAACGGTGTGCAGAATGTATAGAAGAGCGCGTAGTAGGCAGTAATACCATACAAGAGTCAGCAAAGAAGGCCAAGTTTAGACTAGGCCTAATTGGTGATTCCTTTTATTCTTTCAAAGATGATTTTGAAACAGAGTTGACTGAAATTTATAGAATTTTAAAGGAATTGGAGGAAAAAAGTCAAGATGACTAAATACAAATGGCTAAGGATTATGGAAGTTGAAGACCTTACTCAAGTTGATTTAAAGGAGGGGGATTTGTTTCTATATGGTATTGCAGTAATAGCACAAAAAGATGCAAAAGAAGTTGGACAACAAATTACTTATTTTAAAGTAATAAACTCAAAGACAGATGGTAAAATGATAGAGTATACTCCGGTTTTTGATATACTCGAGGAGGATGTAATAGATGCAAGAAGGAATTAGTGTTTTTAGGATTGATTATGAAATCAGAAGTAGTGAGGATGGGGAGCAAAAATTATGGTCAGCTTGTATAGCTGCATATGACCAAGAAGAAGCACTCACTTACCTTGGAAAATTCTTAGGTAAAACTTTCAAGACTTTACAGCTTGAAAGAAGAAGTAGACTGGATGCAATAACTGATCCAGTAAGGCAAAAAATAATTGATGCGTATTTGGCATCACAAGCAGCAAAAAAACCAATGGGTAAAAAAGAACCCACAAAACGGGGAAAGTCAATAGTTAAAAAATGATAGGTGTAATTTCCTTTAAGGAAAATATTGTGAATAAGTTATCGGAATCCTTGCCGGTAATAAATGTGTATGATATAATGGATAAAGGATTCCCTAAACTTGATGGTTTGTTTATTGATTGGGTAGACCAGTCAATATTACCAGATGAGTACGCCATGCAGGCGGCTGTAATAGAGAAATACATAAGAACAAAGATACCATTTGTTGTGTTCGATGGTGAGTTAGCAATAACTAAAAGAGAATACGACTGGTTGAAAAGGTTTAAAGTATTTTTCTTTGAACCGGCTTTACAAAATAGAAGAGAATTTGGTTATTTACCTCACTGGTTAGATGAAATTAAAATAGATTTAAACAGAGAGGAAGAGAGGCCGTTTGCTCTGGCATATTCAACTATAAACCTTGAGGATAAGTTAAAATCATTTGAGAAGTACTATAGGAAGTATGCACAACTGTTCCCGGATAAGAAGGTTTTATATCAAGCTGAGAAATTAGATGATGTAAAGTATAAACAATATGAGCGTGATAATATGGTAAACCAGGCAATTATTGACTGGGAAGAAGTTGACTTCACTATACTTATTGACAGCAAAAAGAACTATGAGATAGGTTATTTAAATCCATGGACTTTTTATATAATGGAAAATGGATGCGTACCACTGCTTCCATTAGAACATAGATTTTTTGGTAATATGTTTCATAAGTTAACTGTAGATAATATACAAGATGTTGATTGGATTGTCGGAAACCATGCCAAAATAAAGTGGTGTTTGATAGATGATATATATAATAATATTAAGACTCTATACCCAGAGTTCTTAATTGAAAATGTAGCAGAAGTAATAAAAAATTGTATTGTGAGGTAAGTAATGGATATAACAATAAGTAAAAAGGCAACATTTAATACTGGTAATTATTCCAGTATAACACCATCCGTATCTTTGACATTTAAGGATGTGGACATTGATAAAGTCTCTGAGACATATGAGGATTTAAATGTAATATCAGCCGTATTCTTTTTATCAGAATATAGAGTAATGGCAGATTTACAAGATGAAACAAAAAAACTCGGAATAACAAAATTTTTCGAAACAATCGACTCAGAAAGAGAAGAAATGAAATCAGATTTTATAAATGCTATCAAACGACTAGCCGAGAAAATATAAAATGCCATGGTGGTTTTGGATAATAACTCATGTGTGGATTGTCTCATTTACTATAATAGTAACTGTTGCTATACATGAAGATGAGTACCGGAATATGGAAAATTGGAAACATTTATTAGCTGTTATAGCAATACATATTTTTGCACCAATAACTGTTTTGTTCGGTGCGGGTATAGTTTTATGGGAAAATGTAATTGAATATAAAGTAAATGAATGGATAGGACACAACTATTTCAAAACGTTTTTTGAAAAGAAAAAATTGAAAGAACAAGTAGAAAAAGATTTTAAAGAAATCGAAGACAATGAGGATGAATGGCGAATAGAAAGACTCGGAATAAAATTGAAGTAATAAACGCTACAAAGTTTCCGGATGTTTTGGTTATAACACCGTTATTTTCAGGTGATTGTATAAGTAAAGACACAAAGAAGACTATAAGAAGAAACCATATTAAGTACTTCTGGATATCCAGCGAAGGAAAGAATAACATACCAACAAATGTATCAGAAGGTTTGATATGGGCAAGAGCGCATGTCAAACCTTTTCCTAAGTACTATATACTAATTGATAATGATATAATACTTGGTAGAAGTATGTTAGATAGGCTATATAAAGCATTAGATAATTCTATTAAAGGAATTGGTTATACTTATGCTAGTTTTGAGTTCAAAGGCGCAGTAAACCAACAATTCCCCGCGGACCCATTTAACCCACAGCGGCTCGTTCGAGCAAACTATATCAGTTCAAATTCAATGTTTAAAATAAGTATGGTTAATGAAGTTGGTTTAGTTACGGATAATAAATATAAGAGGCTATTAGACTATGCTTTTCTTTTGAAGTGCTTAGGGAAAGGTTATCATGGTTTAAACGTACCAAACGCCAGATTCGTAGCTATATCTGAACCGGGTGATATTTCCGCAGGTAGCCAACAAGACTACAAAATTAAGTATCAAAGAGTTTTTGAAGACTTTATCAAACCTCTTATAGATTCTTAGAACCAGTCATCCAATACTTCGTCCTCACCCTGGCAATCATCTTTACACACACCACAGTCGTCGTCGCATGTCCATGGTTCATCGGTATTCCATAGGTCTTGCTGTTTGCCTGTGTCCCAATCTCCCTTTGGCGTTCCCCAAGTTTCTGGATCACCAGGATCACCTGGTTCGCCTTGTTCAGGTGAATCATCTACCAATTCTTCTTCGTCTTTTATTTCGAAGTCTTCATCACTGAATATGTCGTCAAATATTCCCATTACTTTTACTCCTTTTCTTCTTTGGAATCCCAAATAAACATCTGATCATCTTCCCAATCATCTACAAGCGATCTGTGTTTTTTATCCTCATCTTTTCTTGCTTCAAGCTCTTCCTCATCATATTGTGACAATAACTCTATCATTTTTGTAGACATAAAAGTTTGAAGTTTAAACTGAAACCTACTTTTTTTCTTAGCCGCTTCTGTCATTTCAAAATCCAGCATTTCAATTAACTCATCGGTCTCAAAATAGTTCAAATACATTTCAGTCATTTCATCTAAGTTTCTATCAAAAAATTCTGATATGATCTTCTTGGCTTCATCATCAATTGTTTCAAACTCTTCATCTTCAACAAATTTCACAGCCTTCATAATTGATGCTCTTATTTCGGAAACAATTTCTCTATCTCCAATATCAACACCCTCAAACTTTGCATTTACAATGTCTTCAAACATTTCTTAATCTCCTTAAGTTTTTTCTTATATTATAACTCATTTTATTAAGAAAGTAAATCAGGTCGTGTATTAATATATTCTTTAATTTTATCTCGTGCCTGATAACCAAATAGTTCTTTTGATCTAGTTATATCAGCTACACTACTTTGTGTGCCAGTATTTCTGGAATCTGTAAATGCATAACTATGAGCAAATTTCTTTGCTAAGTCAATCATACTTGTTCCAATGCCAGTACCAATATCAACTGGCTCAAGTATCTTACCATCATAGTTCAAAGCTAACCAAATAAACTCACAAACATCATCAACATGTATGAAATCACGTTCTTGTGTTCCATCACCATGAATTGCTATTACATTGCCCTTTATCTTTTTGTTTAAAAACAGTTTAATAACTGTATTTTTCTTTTTCATATACCCAAACCCACCAAACACATTAGATAGTCTAAGCACCTTAATATCCCCACCTCTATCAAGTATATCATAAGCCATCAACTCAACTGATCTTTTCATTGTAGCATATATACTAACATCTGGTAACTTTGCTGCTTGACTTGAAGTGAACACCACAGGTATTTTACTTTCAAGTGCTCTTTCAAAAATCTTAAATGATATTATCATGTTATCAAATATTGCTGAATCAATATCATTTTGACATGCTGGTATTCCAGAGAGTGCAGCAAGATGAACAACTCCATCATATTTCTCAAATGACTCTATGTCTGCTCTGTCCCACTTTCTTATTTTCCTATCATAAGGAAACGTTCTACAACCTCTCTTTTCAAAGTGCTTTATTAAATTTTGTCCAATATAACCACTTGCTCCTGTAACTAAAACATTTTTCATATCTCAAATAACTCCTCTGGTATTTTTATTATTGGTTTGTGTTTTGGTCTTTTCATCATACCCAATGCTTCAACTATTAGTTCTTCTATTTTTTCTTTGCTAACATCTACGTGATTATCCAATATAACTTTATCCGATAACACATCTAAATATAACTTAAATCTATCCGACGTGCTACTATCTGAATCAGTAGTTGCTGATAAAGATTGTTCATCGCAATATAAACTATAATCAGTACTTGTACTATATATTCCTGGTTGTAAATAAACTGCCATTTTTATCACCTCACATTTTCTTTTTCATTACACCGTTGATTTTTATATACCACTCTTTTTTTCTTTTTACAGTACAGCCCTATAAAAGTACGACATGTTCCTGATCCATCTTGTAATTTATCTGGCCACTCTGCATATTTACACTCTAAATCACACCACTCTATTTTCTTACTAACAATACCCATTCTTTATTGTCCTTCCAAAATCCATTGAAAATTACTTCTGGTTTAAACTCTTTTATAAATCTATCATATATGTCAGATGAGTCGATGTAAGAATAATGTTTCTTTGGATTTCCAGGCACGTCATTCAGAGTAACCATATAATAACTAGTTACTCTATACATTTCACTCAGTGCTTTGTAGTAATCCGGAGTTAGTCCCAGTAAGTGATGCGAAAAAACAAAATCGAATTTACCAGTCCAATCTTCAGGGAGATCACATACATTACCATATACAACGGGTCTTTCTTTTTCTTGTGCATAGTTAATATATGGTTCTGATATTTCAATTCCTACTGCTTCTGTCAAACTACTTTCATATAGTTGATCGGTTTTTAATAACCACTCAGGGAATTGACCATCCTTAGTACCACAATCAAGAACATTTCTAATATGTGGTAAATATGGTATTTTATCCATACTCCATTTCCATAAGTCTTTACATCTATCTATTGACTCCCAATCTCTCAAAGGATCAGCATTAAGAAATTCATCTACATACAAACCCTCATAATCCATTATTTTATGTCCATATTTATCCCTTTTACAAGAATGTAAAGATGAATCAGTTTTCCATTTTTGTTGTGCCATTACTTATACCTATACCCATTCATAAAATCATATTTTTTCATTTCTCGTTTCACTCTTTTGATTCTTTTTTCATTCCACCAATTTACTGTATATCTTGTTTTTCTTTCAGATTCCCATACAATATTTTTACAATGTTTTAAATACTCATGGTACGTATCCACTTCTAAATGTTCACATAATCTTTTTATTTCAACTTTTGGATTACTAACTACATCTTCCAATCTAACTGTTATACAATCTCGTTCTTTTAAAACTTTTTCGACTGATTCAGCTTGTAAAAAATATATATCTATTGCACTATCTGGCTTTCTATTATGCTTGGTAAAAGTTGTAATGTTATCATATGGATTCCTTTGAATATGAACCCACTTTACAGGAATCTTTATAATCCCATCATAAAATTTTTCAAATAATTTAGGATTGTTTATCAAAACATCAGAAGTTCCTCCGCCTTTTTTACCACCAACTACCAGTACATCCCCTTTCTCCATATCTTTAAATCGTGAATGCTGGAACCCTCCCCATGCTTGAGCTCTTCCACCTTTATCTATAGTTTTAAATTTTCTCCTTTCTATTATAGCTTTAAATATTTGTTCCTGTGTTTCAAATCTTTTTTGCCAAGTCACAAACTCATTTTTTATATATATATTTGGATGAAAATCCAGAAGAGCCGCAACAAGACTATTACCACTTCTACCCCAACCAACGAAAGAAATATAATATTTTATTTTATCTATACTTTTCATATCTTCTCAAATACAGCATGTGTTTTTGGTCGTTCATCCCATATCAGTTTCCATTTATCTTTTGGGAAAAACCCGAGCAACTCTTCGAAAGACTCGAAATGGAACCAGTGTCCAAATTTATCAGGTACCTTTCTCTTCTTCTGACATGGAACTACAATTAATAATCTTCCACTGTCCTTTAAAGCACTGTGCATATTTCCAAGAGCTTTTTTGGGATCATAGCAATGTTCTAAACTATGGGAAGAAATAATTGTACCATACTTCTCATTAACAAATAAGTTATGAATATCATGGACTTCACCTTTATATCCTCTTTTTTTAAGTTTTTCTATTGCATCTGGTGAAATGTCAATACCATATATATCTTTGAATCCCGAATCTTTTAAATGGTCAAATAAGTATCCCTCACATGAACCAACCTCAAGAAGTGGTTCTTTTTTATTACAATGCTTTGATACCCATTGTGTAATAAGAGTATGTCTTTTTAATATACCAGGTCCACCATGGTATTTTCCACGCTTTTGTATTCTACTACTAGATTTTAAGAGCCTTTTTCCAAGCTCCACCTGTGATTTCTCATACTCATCCATCTTTACCTTTATAATCTACTGATTTATTTCTATTCCATAATGATGTACAGATAATCTTATCCAATATACATCTGTCTTTATATTTTCTAGCAATTTCCATTACTTCTTCCATTAACCCATTATCTAAAGTTATTGGATTAAGACCTAAATTGAGTAATCCATCATTGATGAACTTCAAGTCATTTTTTGGGTCTTCGTTTCGTGGATTATCATAGTATCTTATTTCTGCTCCAGTCATTTCACTAACTTTTTTAGCTAAGTCTTTGACATTTAAGCACTCAGTTGTCTGATTGAAAATTCTAACTCTATCTTCTTTATCAGGTGGGCTTAAAATTGCAAGCTCAATACATTCCACACTGTTTTGGATATGTATAAAAGCTCTCGTTTGACCTCCAGTTCCATATACAGTCAATGGATGTCCTATCTGTGATTGCATTAGAAACCTATTCAAAACAGTTCCATAATCTCCATCGTAGTCAAACCTATTTGTAAGCGCTTCATCTAATTTAGTTTCTTCTGTCTGAGTTCCCCATACTATTCCTTGATGTAGGTCTGTAATTCTAACTCCATCATTTTTATTAAAGTATAAAAATTCAATAGCATCCTGACATTTAGTCATGTGATAGATAGAACCAGGGTTAGGTGGGTACATTATTTCAATTTCTTTTTCGACTCCATCAACATCAACCTTGACAGGTAAATAACCTTCTGGTATAGTCATACCTACATCTGAGTAGCCATAGTAACCAGTAGTTCCAAGATGAACAAGATGAACATCTATTCCCGATTCTACTATAGCACATAGAACATTGTTGGTGGCATTCAAATTGTTATTAACCGTATATCGTTTATGATATGAGGATTTCATAGAATATGGAGCTGCTCTTTGTTCAGCTAAATGTATTATAGCTATTGGTTCATACTCTTTAATTAAAGTCAATAATCTATGATAGTTATCAGATACATCAAAATGTTCATATTGAATTTGTCTATTTTCTAATTGTCTCCATGACTCAATTCTTTTGCTCATAGACTGAATTGGAGTTAATGAGTCACACTCAAGCTCAACATCTGCCATTCTTCTCGCTAAATTATCAACTATTACAATATTAAATCCTGATTTAGACAGTCTCAGAGCGGTTGGCCATCCAACAAATCCATCACCACCCAAAACTAGTATTGTTTTATCTCTTTGCAAAATCCCTCCTGCATTTCTTTAAATTATCAGTTTTTGAACCTTTGTTTGCTCCCCATAAAATGCTTCTCTTATTACTAGCTGTCAAACTAAATTCATCTTTTGGAATATCACCCCATCTAAGATCATTTTTTAATTCTTTATATGCCGAAAGTAGCGTACCTTGACCGAACCCTTTGTATCTTTGTGGTGCCGGAACTTGATCTATATAGTGAATCCATCTATCTAATAGTTTTTTGCTTTTTTCGTTTACATTATATCCTTGAAAACAAGCTACAATTGCATGCTGTGGATTTTTTAAATATCCCCATTTTCTCATTTGTTTTTCTATTCTGAATATAGTAGTAAAGTCATTTTCGGATATAATCTTAATCCAAGGGTCAATACTTTTTCTTATGTAAGAATCAATATCAAGATTCAACATCAATTCACCTTGATCCATAGTCAAGAAAACTTTTCTTATTTCTTTTATTCTATCCTCTGCTGATATAAGCAGTTTCCAAACTTTGTTATTTACATTAATTTTCACTTGTTCTGTTTCTCTTTTGAAACGCATCAATGTATCTAACGGAATATTTGCTCTTTTAGCCAGTTTTTTATAATTAAGATTACTATTTCTTATATCAACTCCTTTATACATCTTTTTCAATTCATTTATTCTATTATCATCAAGATTTCTTGGAGAAAGAATAAGCCTATGTTTTTCTCCATTAGATTTTTTCAATGATTCGACAAATAATTTTGCCCACGGATAGTATCCTTCCGTAAAATAACTATGTATAGTTATTGTCATTATTGTACCTCCCTATATATAAACATTCTGTTTAATCTTTTAATCACTTCTGGTGTCAATCCAAAAGCTTCTTTAGAAGCTGTTGTAACTCTGTCCTCTCTTCCCTTTATAAAATTTTTCAATTTCGGTTGAAGAAAATCTCGTCCTCTAACATTACTTCTTTCAGTATTTGGATATGTCTTTGCATAACCATCTAGTGCCTTTTCTAACAAAAATCCAAGATAATATCCATGTTCGCATTTCCCAATTAAATCATCTACAATCATTATATTATCTTGTGGTAAAGTAGGTTTTATAGTATTGAGAATTGACAACAGCTCGGCATAACATCCCTTTATATCAAATTTCATTTTTGGGTCTGCTGGAGAAATAATATCATTGTGATATTTCTTTCTATCCACTTTTTTATAAACATATTTTACATTAGAAAATTCGTTTATATCTTCATCCATTATATCTGAGTATTTAACTATTTCTTCAACAGGATAATCTTTAAAGAATCTTGGAAATATGCTTCCTTTCCATCCTTCTTTTTGTAAATAAAACTTTAACTTATGACTTACACATTGGTTGGTAATTAATATTCTATCGAATATAAGCCTCATATAATCAAAAATCTTATATTGTTTTGGAGAATAGGTTCCAATAAGTTCATAAAAATAAAAAGTAAATCCTATTCCTCTAAGAACTATACACACATGACCCGATTTTTCATATCCACCCATATTAACTTGATTTTGATCCGATTCACCTATTGCTACCATCCATTTACCAAAAACTTTCCACGCTTGTCTTAATTGTAAATATTCAGGCAATTTATCCTTTCTTCCCTTCAATTCCTTTAGCTCTTTTGTTGCATTTTCTAAAGGTGTAAAATCGCATGATATACTCATTTTTCACTATCCCCCTAATATTTTCCTGAAAGCATCTCTCTCATTTTCTAGTACTTTCTCCCAAGTCCATGATTCCATTATAGTTTTTCTGGCTTCTAATCCCATCTTCCAGGTTTTTCTTTGATTGTTTGCCATCCACCTCAACCTATTGGTATACTTTTCCACTTCTAGTGGAAGTAAAAATCCATTCTTCCCCTTGTTTATAAACTCTGGCATATTACCTATTTGATTTGATACTATAGGCTTTCCACATGCGGCTGCTTCTAAAGCAGTATTAGGTGTGCCATCCATTGTTGATGCCACAATATATGCGTCAGCTCTATTATAAAAATTTCTCATTTTCTTTTCTGGTAATGCATTTGTAAAATTTCTTTCATTAGTTATAAGCTTTACTCCGGCTTCCTGACATGCCGGTATGATATACTTTTTTAGACCCTTTTCTGGATTTGATTTACCACAAAAAGCCACAGTAAACTTTTCCTTTGGTTTTTTTACAAATTCATCTGATGTTGGATAAAAAATTTCGGGGCTTACTCCTCTTGGTAAGTAATAAGTAGGTCCTTTATACATAGACTTTAAGTCTTTTAAGCTTTTGATATTGTTAGAAAATATAGCCTGACATTTTTTAGCCTTTGATAAAAATAATTTTCGACCTCCATCATAAGTTCCTATTCCTATTGCTGCTCCATTATTGATAAACCCCAGTCTGACAGTAGGAAATACTGTAACTATCGTTACTATTTTGCTTCCTCTGTTCAGAAGTCTATTGACGCTCTTCTTTGTCAGCATTAGATGAAAAAGAAGATATATAAGGTCATATTCTTTTCTTGTATTTTGATTGTTAATCCAATTTCTGAAGTGGTTAATGTTCAAAAAATTCTTATCAGGAGGTTTAATATTTAACGTATACTTTTCAAGGTCATTCTTGTTAAACATATTTGGTGTTGAATTTCTCTCATAATCATTGAACTCATTGCCATCCATAATGTCAAAACGAAATTCATTGGATAAATACTTCTTAATCATTTCAGCACGCTTCCATCCACCCCATCCTTTCACATCAGAAACCATCAGGATTCTTCTTTTTGTATCATCCACTCGTATTTGCTCCCCTTGAATACATTTTTGATTTTGTTTATGTTAGGTAAGTATATAGACATGTCCTCTTTGTTTTTCTTTTTAGTTTTTGAATAAAGAAGATAAGATACAACGTTGAACAATTTACATATATCTACATTAGTTTTATGTTCAACATATGTTCCATCAAATCCCACTTCTCCTATAATATCCTCATAATATAAAGTTAACTTTATGTGATCCTTAAGTTGTTTTGCCCAATAATTATTTAAATTATCGGCTTCTACAACTTTATCCATCATTTGCTTTGGTGTTATAGATATTGGATTGTGTTTAGTAGTCGCTGCGGTTATTCCAGAAATTACTTGTTTAACAAGATTTTTTCTCATTAAGTGAATCATTGGAATTTTTTGTCTTTTAATAAAATCAAAAAGCCTTTGGTGATAATTTATTTGATTATACATCAACTTTATGATGGTATGTTTATCAGGATATTTCCCCCACACAAATTTCTCAATGTAGTGCCCAGGACACTTAGCACCACTTTTTAGATACGGAACAATTCCTGATTTTCTCATGTCTGGTTTTTTTGCCATGTTCACAAACACTTCATCAATGCCTACAATATCAGGATGCGAATCTATTGCTTTCTGTAAAAAAGTACTACCAACCCTTTTATTTTGAAATTGTATTAAGTTCATAATTTCTCTAAAACTTCTTTCATTCTAATTTTACAACTATGATGTGCTTGCATATAGTTAAAAGCCTTTTCTCTCATTTTTGTAGTATCTTTACTCTTCCACTCATTCCATAATTTCTTTACTACCTGTACGTCATTATAACTATCAAAAGGAACATACAAATCATCTGGAATATATTTATCCATATCACTGAACTTCCTCATAATCATAAACGCGCCGGTCCCTAAATATTGAAATGGTCTCACGTCCATGTACCCATCAATTTCATATCCCACACATAATCCCAGTATACATTTTGCAGAAGCACTTAATTGAGGAGTTCTCTTTCTTAAGTCTTGTGTAGATTGTGTTTTAAATATTTTAATCTTCATAGTTTTCTGTAATTTTTCGATAAACTCTGCTCTGTTGTCTACCCATCCTGTTCTATGGGCACCCGGACTTCCAGTAAAAACTGGCACCTGAAACGCCAAGTTATGGTCAAAATTACCCATCTTATCATACGTCAGTGATGAATAAGGACTATAAAGAACAGGTATTTTGAATGATTTTGTACAATTTTCAACCATTGGATATGTTCCCACTAGTGCAAGGTCAAATGATCCTCTTAAGTCGCCCATATATCTATCATGAGTTCTTGCATCATTACAGGTATGAATAACTTTTACGCTTATTTTATTCTTGATGTCTTTAAAGAATTGTAAAATTTTTTGAGTAGGATATATATGTGGATGAAAACTCAAGTGAGTAAAGATAAAATCTGGTTTTATCCGAAGTAATATTTGTTTTATATTTGCTAGTGCAGTTGTCTTGTAGTCAATATCATATACCTCAACACCATTTAACTTAAGTCCTTGTCTACAAGTTAACACAAACCATGAGTAATTTAATTTTGTATTTCCTATTATTACAGCTTTCATTTATTTTTTATAATCTCCCTAAACATATTTCTATAATTTTCTGACATTCTTTCCCAAGTCCAATATTTTAACACGGTTTCCCTTGCATTTACACCCATCTCAATCATCTTATCTGGATTCTCTTTAAACCATTTTATTTTTTGAACATATTCATTTACATTTCTATTCACTAAAAATCCATTATATCCATCTTTTACAAACTCTGGCATATTACCAATTCTATTACTCAATATAGGTCGTCCACAGGATGCAGACTCAAGAGCTGGATTTGGTGTTCCGTCCTCGCGTGAAGCACAGATATACACATCAAACTTCTGATATATATCTGGCATTTCAGTATGTGGTATTGAATTAGTAAAATCATTAAAATGTAAAAATTGTATAGCTTTGGATATATTCATTGCTGGCAGAATAAATTCTTCTTGTGCTTTATTATTAGATTTTTTACCGACATGACCAACAGTTATATTATTTTTATTTACAGGAATGGGAACTTTCGGTTTAAATAAATCATCGTCAACTCCGTTTGGTAAATAATATACATTTTTCAAACCCCATCTTTCTAAGTCATTTTTCAAAAGAATAGAATTTGCATGTATGTGTTTGGCTTTCCTCATCATACCAATTACAACATTCTTTATCCTGTGTGCAGTAACACCTGTCACTCTTTTATTCATAGGAACACCATTAAGATAATTAACAAAACTATATCCAAATGTTAAATATATATCATAATCCTTCTTGTTCCTATACTCATGTGATGCTCCTGAACCCAATACATTTATAACATGAATATCAAACTCATCTGATAAATATTTCTTTATATATTGAGACTTTATCCACCATGCCCATTCCCTAACATCAGCTATCATCAATACTGAAGGCTTACCAATTCTTATAGGCGTTAGTTTTTCATCTTTTTTCTCTGTCTGTACAACTTCTGGTTTCTCTTCCACTTCTTTTATTTTGTCTTCGTGAAGAGGCTTTTTTTGAAAATCTAAACCTGGGTGTCTTGGTGATTCTCGTCTTTTTTCCCTTAACTCTTTATGTGATGGATAAATTTTTTGTTTTAGATTATGAATTTGTCTTTTTAGAGCGTCCAACTGAATACTATTCATCACATCTATTTCATTTGCTTTTTCTTCACCGTATAATTTTAACGTATCTGTTTTAAGCGCTTGAATTTCTATATTGTTCATTAATTATCTCCACTTGATTTAGGCATCACTACATCTTTTAAATCAAAGTAGTCATTTGTTGTAGCTAATACATCAAATACATAATCTACTTCTCTTTTTATTGATCTGGTTGGTTTATACCCAAGGCTTGCCAGCTTTTCTGTTGAGTACTTGTAGTAATGATTACCAGTATACTCAGTTCTTGGTGATGGAATATGTTGAGAGCTTATATCCATTCCTCTTAACTCAGCTACCTCGTGAACCATTCCGGCTATTTCATTCATTGAGTGCCACTCACTAAGCTGATTCCAAACCTGAACGTGTCCTTCTGGTGGTTCATTTTTTACTGCAATCATAAGTGCTTGTATACTATCATTAAGTGATATAAAACCTCGTTGATGTTTACCCTCACCATATATAGTTAATGGTATTCCTAGCAGTGTTTGAACAATAAATCTATTAATGACTGTACCACCTGCTTCATCGCTGTCTAGTCTGCTATAAATTTTACTTAAGTCTATTTCATCTGTGTAAGCACCGAATACTACTGACTGTTGGACGTCAGTGCATTTCAATTGCCATGTTCTGCATAAGAAATCAATAAGATAGGTAGAAGCAGTCTTAGAAGTATGATATATGCTACCGGGTCTACGTGGGTATATCATTTCAACTGACTCTCTACCCTTATGGTTAATCTTGATATAACCTTCTTCAATATCAATATTACTGTAGTGATCGTACTCACCGGTCGTACCAATGGTAATATAATGAGCATCTGGGACAATTTCTCTTACTAACCAGAGCATATTATTAGTACCTAATATGTTATTTTGAAGTGTTATTGTTGCGTGGCTACGCGAGATTTGACTATATGGTCCTGAAGGAATGTGAGCCAAGTTGACTACAATTTCAGGCTTATGCATTTCAAAAATACGTCTTATACCGAAAGTTTCATCTTTTGATATATCTACATTATAAAAATGAAACTTACCTAACTTCTTAAATCTTTCTATTTTATCATACATTGAAAGTATTGGCGTAGCAGACTTTGACTTCATGTCATGCTCGATCCAATGCCTTCTTAAAAAATTATCTATACCAACTACTTCATATCCCTCTTTTAGAAGTCTTTGACATAGAGCATTTCCTATGTACCCATCTACGCCAGCTAATAGTACAGTTTTCATTTCTCCCCCTACAGTGAGTAATTGGTCACTAATACTTCAGTTGCCTTTGGTTTACTCACACCTTTTTTATTCATTGTCGAACTCTTTTGATAATCCTTATAGTAATAGTTAAACTTATCTTCTGGATAAAGTTCTTTTAATTCAGGATAATCATAATAACTTAGCATCCACCTTGTTCCAGAATGTTTTAATAATGTAGCTAAATTGTAGTGATCTTCTTTACCAAAACCATGGAACCCATATAAGCTTTCAGTACCCCAGTATGGTGGATCAAGATATAGAAAAGTATTATGATCATCAATAAATGTCTTTATAACTGCATCATAAGACATATTCCATATCATAACTTTATCCAGCTTTTCTCTATATTTAGGATTTTTTAACCTATTTACTAGTGGAACAAATCCATTAGTACTCAACTTCATACCACCACTTATATCACCTGAAAAGCAATGAGTCAAGACGTACATATAGTTAAGAGCTATCTCAAAATTTGGGTTTTTAATTTCTGGTTTAATTTGCTGAAAAAATTGTTTTTTTCAGCATATGGTAGGTTTTTTTATCGTTGAGTTTAAAGTCCCTGTATTCAATTACTTCTAAGAACTTATCATACTCTTTCATACAATTCCAGAGATTAACAATGTATGGGTTTA
>PVMS01144969.1_pt1 | contig 33388 bp, 33 predicted proteins | sample 1853461 | NCBI WGS metagenome assembly PVMS01 (sample SAMN08582032, study PRJNA380276) | Marine sediment metagenome, whole genome shotgun sequencing project. | isolation source: ocean sediment barecode stripped | collected 2017
CCACCGGAATCCCACCAGTACCATCCAAAACCACCGACAAATGCCGTAATTACCGAGTAACTGATCATGTTCAGATGATAGAGTTTGTCGCGCAGCCGTCTCAGCCGGAATACTTCAAGCTGCTCTTCGCTCATTTCACCCGTGGTGAATCCACAGCTAGGGCACATCGCAGCCCTGCTGGATATCTTTTTGCCACATTCAGGACAGGAAATTATTGCCATATCATGTACCTGCGACTTTAATAGGGCCTGTTAAGCGAAAAACCTGAGCTCAGCTCGCAATCCACCCGTTTCGCGGTTGCTGAACTGGATTGACCATCCGTAAAGCTCGCACAGTCGCTTCACAATGGCCAGCCCCAATCCAGCGCCTTTTCCAGTAATGTTCTGACCTCGATAGTGACGCTCGAACACATGCTCCAGTTCTTCTTCAGGTATCCCCGGACCGGTATCATCCACTGTCACGCGGCCATTGCCGATCGTGATCGCGACTTCACCTTCCAATGTGTACCGCATAGCGTTGCCAATCAGGTTGCCTACCGCGACCGCCACGACAGATTCCGGGGCGATGACACTAACCTTGTCATCCTCCCGGACCCGCAATTCCAATGGCTTGTTGCCAATCAGCGGCTCGTACAGGTGAACGACCTCTCCAACAATACTACCGACATCATGTGCCGTGCTGTCCTCGTCGATACCCTGCTCCGCCCGGACCATGTGTAACAGGGCGGTCGTGATATCCGCCGATTGCCGGGCGGCGCGGGCGATACGAAGCAAGCGTGTTCGGACTTTCGGCTCCAGGTCAGGCTGGGCCAGCAGCAACTCCGTCGCGCCCGTGATCACCGTGAGCGGTGAGCGCAATTCATGACTGACATCCGCGTTGAATTCCCGGTCCCGCTCGACCAGGTGATGTAGCCGGTCGGCATAACTGTCGAGCGCCGCAGCGAGCTGACCGACCTCGTCATCGGCAAAATGTTGCGAAAGGCGCTCCGGCTTGCTCTCCTCGCTCAGCGTGTCGAGCCGGTCGGCAAGGTCTGTTACGGGTTTCATCACCCGTTTGGAAGACCAGGCGCCAAGCGTAAAAGACCACACCGAAAACAGCAGCACCACACCAACCAGCGCAATAACGAGCCGTCTCTTCAGAAGCTGGTTGTCACTGACGTCATAGATCAGGAAGGCCCATAAATCCTCTTCTTTGCGGACTGCCGCTTTGAATGCACCGCCGGCCATTTGCACATCATGAACCCCGCTCGGCAATGTGCGGACCTGTGCACTCACCGTGTGGTTGGGATCCCCGGGTCGCGTAATGTAGCCCTGGATGCGTGTGTAGAAGGGTTCGACTACTGTTGGGTCGAGCCGCAACTGGGTGACATAATCATCCAGTTCCTGCTTCAGCGTGGCGCCAATTAACTGGTCTTCAAGGTAATTCTGGAGGAACAATGTGCTCAGGGCGAACAGCACGCTGAGCAGCGTGCCGAAAATCAGAAAAGAAAGTACGATCCGGCTTCTAAGCCTGCGGCGATACAGCATTTGACTCAATCAGGCGGTAACCGATCCCGTGCCGGGTCTGGATCATGCTGCTGCCAAATGGCTTGTCGATCGCGCTGCGCAAGGAGTGAATGTGCACCCTGAGGCTGTCGCTGTCCGGCATTTCCTCGCCCCACACTTTCATTTCCAGCTCAGACCTGGAAACCACATTGGGAGATGATTCCATCAGGCAGTGCAACAACTTGAGCCCGATGGGATTCAGATAGATTTCAGATTCCGCGCGGGTGACGTTCAGGGTGTCGACGTTATATACCAGGTCCCCCACAATCAATTCCCTCCGGCTACGGCGGCGGCCGCGGCTGGCCAGCACATTCAAACGGGCTTCCACTTCCTGCAATTCAAAAGGCTTGACCAGGTAGTCATCCGCTCCAGTCTCAAAACCCGCCAATTTATCTTCAAGGCGGTCGCGCGCGGTCAGCATCAACACGGGTGTGTCTTTTCCTGCCTCCTGGCGCAATTTACGGCAGACTTCCAGCCCATCCATACCTGGCAATGCCAGATCCAGAACAATCGCATCAAAATCGTTGACGATGGCGAGGTGCAGCCCGGTAATACCGTCGCCAGCAAAGTCCACGGTGTGCCCGTGATCTTCCAGGTAGTCACCCAGATTAGCCGCAATATCAGGATTGTCTTCAATAATCAGGACGCGCATTGGAAACCTCTGGCAGATACCGGTGAAATCTAATAGCGATTGTGCAAGAAAACATCAAGAGTATCCAGTTTGATATTTCCCTGCCCGCCCATCAGATCATTACAGCGAAGCTGCCAATCCTGAATCATCGAAAGAAGTGAAACCGGGGGATTCAGCGGCTAAAATTCATCTCCGAGGACTTCAACACCTTCCAGACCCTTGGCCAGAGATTCGGCATCCCCACCCTCGTCCAGCTTGATCATCAGTCTGACTTCATTGGCCGAATCCGCGTAGCGCAGTGCGTCGTCATAGGATATCTTTCCTTCCTTGTACATCCGGAACATAGCTTGATCGAATGTGTTCATGCCGTGATGTCCTGAGTCACGCATCACCAGTTTCAACTCATCGATCTCACCCTTGCGAAGGAGATCCTTGACCAGCGGCGTCGCCATCAAGACCTCGAACGCCGCCCAGCGGCGGGAGCCATCTACTGCCGGGATCAGTTGTTGTGCGATAGTGGCTTTGAGATTGAAAGACAGGTCGAGCAATAACTGCTCGCGGAAATCGTCCGGGAAAAAGTGAAGTATTCGGTCCATGGCCTGATTGGCATTGTTCGCATGCAGCGTCGCCAGCACCAGGTGGCCCGTTTCTGCAAAGGTTATGGCGTGTTCCATGGTTTCGCGGGTTCTCACCTCGCCGATAAGAATCACATCCGGTGCCTGGCGCAGGGTATTCCTCAGCGCGACCTCAAACGATTCGGTATCGATACCCACCTCACGCTGGGTTACCAGGCTTTTGCCGTGCATATGAATGTACTCGATCGGGTCCTCAATGGTAATGATATGGCCGGTCATGCGCTGATTGCGGTAACCTACCATGGCTGCCATCGAGGTCGATTTACCGGTACCGGTAGCGCCCACAAATAATACGATGCCGCGTTTCTGTAGCGACAGTTCCGACATCACGTCCGGGCATCCCAATTCCTCAAAATTCGGAATCCTGGTTTCAATTCGCCGGCACACCATGCCGATCATGCCCTGCTGCATGAATGCGCTTACCCTGTAACGCACGTCAGGACCCAGCGAGTAGGCGAACTGACATTCCTGTGTATTGCGGAACTCCTCTTTCTGCCGCTCGGCCATAATGCTGAGGACGATTTCTTCGCACTTCTCAGCCGTGAGCATATCCGTAGAAATTGGCTTGATCTTGCCATGCACTTTGATGCACGGCGGTGCATCCACGGTGACAAAAAGATCCGAGCCCACTTCCTCGTGTAATTGCTTTAACCAGCCATCAACTACTTTCATCCAACCGTCTCCTACATGAATAGCTTCCTGTCAACTGCCCTTCTACCAGCCTCGAACTTGCTAATGATGCCGCGAGAGACCAGTGCCTCAAGCGCCTGGTCCAGCGTCTGCATGCCGACATTCTGACCTGTCTGGATGGCCGAATACATCTGTGCGATCTTGTCCTCCCGGATCAGGTTCCTGATAGCCGGGGTGGCTAACATGATTTCCCAGGCGGCAACCCGCCCGCCGCCAATCCGCTTGAGCAAGGTCTGTGAAATGACCGAGCGCAGCGATTCGGAGAGCATGGAGCGCACCATGGATTTCTCTCCCGCGGGGAAAACGTCAATAATGCGGTCGATGGTCTTGGGCGCGGAACTGGTATGCAGCGTTGAGAACACAAGGTGACCTGTTTCTGCTGCCGTCAGTGCCAGGCGGATGGTCTCGATGTCGCGCATCTCACCCACCAGGATGATGTCCGGATCCTCACGCAGGGCTGCACGCAATGCCTGGTTGAACCCGTGCGTGTCGCGGTGCACTTCCCGCTGATTAATCACGCATTTTTTACTCTTGTGAACAAATTCAATCGGGTCTTCGATGGTCAGAACATGGCCTTCGACCTTGTTGTTCAGGTGATCAATCAACGCAGCCAGAGTTGTGGACTTACCACAACCAGTCGGGCCGGTCAGCAAAACCAGTCCGCGCGGCACATCGATGATTTCTCTGAAAATGGGCGGTGCGCCCACATCCTCGAGGGTCCACACAGAATCCGGAATGGTGCGGAAAGCGCCACCCACGCCACGATCATGGTGAAAACAGTTCACGCGGAAACGGGCCAGACCCTGCACCGAGTACGAATAATCGACTTCCAGGTTCGCTTCGAAATCGCGCCGGTGCGCGTCGCTCATCGTGCTGTAAACCAGTTCCTGCAGCTGTGCAGTATCCAGCGCAGGCAATGTCAGCCGCCGGATATCGCCATCGACGCGAATCATGGGCGGTAACCCGGATGATAAATGCAAGTCAGAAGCGTTGTTTTTAACTGCAAAAGCCAGCAGTTCAGCAATATCCATATTCCCTCCTTGAAACTCTCAGGTCGCGTTACAATGCATCAATGAATCGCACAAAAATGCATGTTTCCAGTCCTTGACCCATACGCGCCAACGCTAACCATAGATCAATGCATAGTTTCCTGCAAGATGAATAGCTTAAAAGCCAATCTTCAGACTGTCCGTACACGGGTGGAATCTGCCTGTCTGAAGGCCGGCCGGAAGTCTTCCGAAGTCACTGTTTTAGCGGTCAGCAAGCGGCATCCGTCAATTCGGATACGCGAGCTTTATGACCTGGGACAAAGAGAATTTGGAGAAAACTATGTGCAGGAAGCACTGGCGAAACAGGAGCAACTCGCAGAGCTCGATATAGAGTGGCATTTCATCGGACCCTTACAGTCAAACAAAACCCGGGAAGTTGCACAGAATTTTCACTGGGTGCAGAGTGCAGACAGAAAAAAGGTCCTGAAACGGCTCTCGGACCAACGCCCCGAATCCTTGTCAGAACTGAACATCTGTATTCAGGTAAATATCGACAGGGAGGAGCGAAAATCCGGTGTTTTGCCTGAAAATCTCAAAGAACTGGCACAATACGTTTGTGAACTGAAAAATCTGCGCCTGCGCGGGTTGATGGCTATTCCGCAACCGGCAACGCCTGATCACGATCCTTCCGGTAGCTACCTGCAGATGGGTGAATTGTTTCAGGGCCTGATCGCCTCGGGCATGGAGCTTGACACATTGTCCATGGGCATGTCGGCTGATCTGGAACAAGCCATCATTCATGGCAGCACCATGATTCGGATCGGAACCAGCCTGCTGGGCCCCAGGCCCTCAAAGAACCAGGAAATAAGCAAAAAGGAAACCAGCTAGTATGTTGATCTCATTTATCGGTGGTGGCAACATGGCCACAGCGTTAATCAAGGGTTTGAAGAAGACAGAATCCCCTAACCTCTCCATCCAGGTTTGCACCCCGAGCGATGAAGCCAGGGCAAGGCTGAGGACCAGCCTTAAGGTCGAGACACATTATGACCTGGTTGCCGCAATTGATGGTGCCGACGTCATCGTTCTCGCCACCAAACCCCAGATCCTGCCGGAAGTACTGGACAAGATGCGCGGTCTGGTGTCACCGGAACAACTGGTATTGTCTGTAGCAGCAGGAAAAACCACCACTTCAATCAGCGAACATCTCGGCCCAGAGCAGGCAATTATTCGCGCCATGCCAAACACACCGGCACTTACAGGCCACGGCATCACCGGTATTTTTGCAGGCGAGCACTGCAAACCTCATCACATTGAACAGGCTGAAAGAATTCTGTCGGCGACGGGAGAGGTCGTTTGGATCAAAGACGAAGCACTGATGGACGTGGTGACGGCCATATCAGGGAGCGGGCCGGCTTACTTCTTCCTGCTGACCGAAGCACTGGCTGCGGCCGGCAAGAAATTGGGATTAAAAGGTTCTGCAGCAAAGCGCCTGGCCGTGTATACCTGTTTCGGAGCAGGCGCGATGGTCGTTAACGGTGACGAGAAAGTTGCGGATTTGCGCCGTCGCGTTACATCGCCTGGCGGTACAACGCAGGCGGCACTGACCGTACTGAATGATAACGACTTCACAGACCTGATTCTGAAGGCCGTAGAAGCCGCTACCAACCGGGGCCGGGAACTGGCCCGTGAATAATCATTGGCGAGAGAATTCCTGACGTGAACAGCACAGGCACAAACGCTCTTTCCTACCTGATCGGAACCTTGATCGACCTGTACGTGGCCGCTGTTCTGCTGCGCTTACTGTTGCAGTGGGTGCGGGCGGATTTCTACAACCCCCTGTGCCAGTTCCTGGTCAAAGTGACGAATCCTGTGCTGGTACCTTTGCGCCGTGTCATCCCCTCAATTCGCCGGCTCGATACAGCTTCGATTGTCCTCATGCTGGCACTTGAGATCATCAGTGTCTGGATCATCAGCCTGATCGGTTCAAACACAATGACCTTCCAGCAAATCATTGCATTCAGCGCCATCAAGCTCGTGATGACCCTGCTGGTAACTTATTTTTTCCTCATCATTGTGGCGGTGATAGTCAGCTGGGTTGGTCAAAGGATGCACCATCCGGCCATACCGCTTGTGTACCAATTGACCGAGCCGGTTCTGAAACCGTTCCGCAGGATCATACCGCCGATTGCAGGCATCGACCTCTCTCCACTTTTTGCATTGATTGCAATACGATTTCTGATTCTTCTGCTAGGATGGTAATTAGCACGCTGATAATGCACAGGCTTCATTCCATGAAACAAATTCTTTCAATGATAGTTCTCAGTGGCATGCTCGCCATATCCGGTAACACCCAGGCCCAGCAGTCTCAGGATTTCGGTGATTACGTCGTGCATTACAACGCCCTGAATACCAACTTCATTCCACCCCAGGTCGCGCAGGCGTATGGCATCAAGCGCTCATCCAGCCGCGCCCTGCTCAATCTCACCATATTGAAGAAAGTAATGGATAATCCGGGCACTCCGGTCAGCGCGAAAGTCACCGCCAGCGGCACCAATCTCACGGGGCAACGCCGTGAGATTGAAATCCGGGAACTCAAGGACCCTGAAGGCGCCATCTATTACATCGGACAATTTCCGATCCACAATCTGGAAACGTACAACTTCAATGTGGAAGTCCAGCTTGAAAGCGAAGACGATCCCCTGGTGGTCAAATTCCGCAAGCAGTTCTACACCGAATAACGCGCTAGGACATCAAAGAATCGTAAGGTCGATGCGCCGGAGATGCGGTCGCACCCGGTGTTCCCAGAGATAAACGCCCTGCCATGTTCCAAGGGCCAACCGACCCTGGCGAACAGGGATAGCTACTTCACTGCAGGTGAGAACTGAGCGGATGTGTGCTGGCATGTCATCCGGCCCTTCCATGCTGTGTAAATAGTCAGGATCGCCATCCGGTACCAGCTTGCTCATAAAGCGTTCCAGGTCTTTCCGAACATCCGGATCAGCATTTTCAGTGATCAGGAGCGACGCGCTGGTGTGGCGCAGGAAGACGTGGCACAGGCCGTTTGCAACACGACTTTTTATAACTGCAGTGTTTAGTTGATGACTGATCTCGTGAAATCCCCTGCCGGGAGTGCTCACTTCCAGGGTTACAGTTTCACAAGGCATAATCTGTCTGTCTGCTCAGGGATTGAGTCGTTGACTTGTCCAGATCCCTTCCTGCAAGGTAAAAAGGAAGCGATCGTGCAGACGAAATTCCCGCTGAGTCCAGAACTCCACGGTCTCGGGGCTCAGTACGTAACCAGTCCAGTAGGGTGGTCTTGGCACTTCCATGCCCTCATACTTCTGCTCCAGTTCCTGAAACCGATGTAACAGGGTTTCACGGTTGTCCAGCGGCTCCGACTGATGCGATGCCCAGGCGCCAATCTGGCTGCCTTTGTCGCGGGTGGAAAAGTAAGCATCTGCCTCTTCATCACTTACCTGCCTGACCGTACCGACCAGTTGCACCTGACAGCCACTTGCTTTCCAGAGAAATGTCGCCGCAGCCCTCGGACAGGTCATCATCTGCTTTCCCTTCAAGCTTTGCGTGTTGGTAAAAAACACGAAGCCATTTTCATCCAGAGCCTTGAGCAGTACGGTACGTGATGTGACAAGGCCCCTGCCGTCACTGGTTGCCAGCACCATTGCGGTAGGTTCTGGCTCACCGGATACCCGGGCCTTCTTGAAGCACTTGTTGAACTCCTGGATGATTTCCTGCGACAGGCTCATTTCGTGTTCACTCAGCGCTGGATTCTGCTTCCCTGGATTCTGCAGCCACTAAGCGCTTCATTTTTGCCTGGGGAAGTGTTCTCAGCCACACCAGCCAGACAACCAGGGCATCCAGTATGATCAGTGCTTGCCACAGGTACAGGTGGAACCACTCGAATGCCACGTGATTCCATTGCCCAAGGTAAAAAAGAGAGACGATTCGAATCAGGTTCAAAAATTGAATCGCGAAAAAACCGATGCTGAATCCAATCAGTTTATTCTTTAAGGGTGCAGGAAAAGCAAAGATAGCTGCAAAAAGAATGATGACCGCTTCCACACCGTTACAGCCACGCTCGATGCGTACACCAAAACCGGTTGTTGCATCGCGGATGACATTCCGGTAAGCCACAACATTATCGTCGAAAAACTGGACGATCCAGACACTGATGTCCGCTATGAAAGAGGTAAACGGCAGAATGACATACTTTTCTGCCGGTTCAAGAATTTCCAGCGTGAAAAGGCCAACCAGTAATACTGTAAACAACACGAAAAAGCGGATCATAAAAAACTACAATGGGGTATTCCATGAATCCGGGCAATATTACCCAAAGTCGTGCACAAGTGCACCCGCCATTTACCGGAATTTACTCGGGATTCAGGCTACAATCCGGCATCGGATTAATTTAATATTCAAACGTATACAAACATGCTTACCAAGCTGGAAATTCACATTTCACCAGAAGTCGTCTCAACGGAACGGGCCGGTGGATGATCCGCGATCGAATATCTATCTGATCGGCCCCATGGGTTCGGGAAAAACAACCATCGGGCATCGCGTTGCCAAACTTCTGGGCATGGATTTTCTCGACTGTGACCGGGAGTTGGAGGCACAAACAGGCGCCAGTGTCAGCCTGATTTTTGACCTTGAGGGTGAAAGCGGATTTCGTGAACGTGAAACCCGCATGTTGCAAAACCTGACGTCTCACGAGAATGTGCTTGTCGCCACCGGGGGTGGTGTAATCCTGGAGGCGGAAAACTGCGAAATGCTGAGCCGGTCCGGCCTGGTGGTCTACCTGCAAACTTCTGTCGAACAGCAATTCAGACGACTCCGCCGCGATCGTTCGAGGCCGCTGCTCCAGAGCGGCGATCGGAAACAGAAACTGGCGGAGCTGGCTGCTGCCAGGAATCCACTGTATGAAAAATTGGCCGACATTGCATTCCGAACCCAAAACCGTAGCCCGGATATCGCAGCAAGACAGCTGGCCGATGCCATCCTGTCGTACCAGGCGGATGCAGGCGCCAATAGTGCAGAGACTCCAGGATGATGATACATAGCATGACCACTCTCAGCGCCCTGACGACTATAGATGTTGCGCTTGCCAGCAATGGCTACCCTGTCTACATGGGGAGCGGGCTGCTGTCAGAACCGTCGCTGTGGAACAGGCACCTCGGAGCCGGCAAGATCCTGATCGTGAGTAACGAAGTGGTGGCGCCCCTTTACCTCGATCAATTGAAAGCAGCGCTCGGCGGGCGTGACCTTGAAATTCACATACTACCCGATGGTGAATCCGAGAAAACCGTGGACACCTGGTTCGGAATTATCGACAAGCTCGTGCGTATGCAAGCACGACGTGACGCCAGCGTGATTGCGCTGGGCGGTGGTGTGGTAGGCGACATTACGGGCTTCGCAGCTGCCTGCTACATGCGCGGCATCCGGTTCCTGCAGGCACCAACCACCTTGCTCGCCCAGGTGGATGCTTCAGTCGGTGGCAAGACTGCCGTAAACCATGAAAAGGGTAAAAACCTTATCGGTGCTTTTCACCAACCCGCGGCCGTCGTAATTGACTCCGCCACTCTTGCAAGCCTGCCCAAAAGGGAGTTCAATGCCGGACTGGCCGAAGTCGTCAAATACGGCGCGATCAGAGATGCCGGTTTTTTCGGCTGGCTTGAGGAAAATGCCTTGCTTGTCACTGAACGGCATAAAGATGCACTGAACCACCTGATCTATGAATCAGTAAAAAACAAGGCGGAAATCGTTGCCGAGGACGAAAAAGAAGCCGGCATCCGGGCTTTGCTCAATTTCGGACACAGTTTTGGCCACGCTCTCGAGGCCGAGACCAAATATTTGCGCTTCCGACATGGCGAGGCCGTTTCGATAGGCATGGTGACTGCTACACAGCTGAGTGAATCGCGCGGAATATGTGAGCCCGGTAGTGTCAGTCGACTGGCGGCTATCTTGCAGGTCTTCGGCTTGCCGGTACAGGCACCGGCTGACATCGACATAAACGGGATGGTTGAAGCGCTTGCCCTGGATAAGAAGGCCGTGGCCAGCGGACTACGGCTAATATTGCTGAAGGCCATTGGTAATGCGCTGGTAGACAGCAACAGCCTCCAGGCCGACATCATCGCCGCCATGGAAAAGAACCGGGCGAAGGCCTGAAAATAAATCACAGTTTGGATATCACGATGGAACTCAAAAACGACACTCTGATACGTGCGCTGTTGCGCGAACCCGTCAATCGCACCCCCGTATGGATCATGCGCCAGGCTGGGCGCTACCTGCCTGAATATCTGAAGACACGGGCCCAGGCAGGAAGCTTCATGAACCTGTGCCAAACGCCGGAACTGGCCTGCGAGGTCACACTGCAACCGCTGAGACGCTTCGATCTGGATGCTGCCATCGTATTCTCAGATATTTTGACGATTCCGGACGCGATGGGGATGGGCCTTTATTTCGAAGAAGGCAAGGGCCCGCTATTCACCCGTTCCATCAACTCCGCCAGGGACATTCATGAACTTCCGCGGCCAGATGTCAGGGAATCGTTGGCATACGTGCTGGACGCGGTGGCGCTGGTGCGCCGTGAACTCAATGGCAGCGTACCTCTGATCGGTTTCAGCGGCAGCCCATGGACTCTGTTCACTTACATGATCGAAGGCGGTAGCAGCAAAACATTCTCCAAGGCCAAGAAACTCATATACCAGGAGCCAGCACTGGCCCACCTGTTGTTGGAAAAGCTCGCTGACACGGTGATCGACTACCTCAATGCCCAGATTGAAAACGGGGCTCAGATCATCCAGATTTTCGATACCTGGGGCGGAGCTCTTTCTTCCCGGGCATTCAAGGAATTTTCTTTGCAGTACCTGGAGCGGATCGTCTCCGGCCTGACAGGCGAGAATGAGGGCCGGCGTGTGCCTGTTATTCTGTTCTGCAAAGCGTGTAACACTCAGTTGGAGGCACTCGCGGACACAGGGTGTGACGCGCTGGGCGTGGACTGGACCATTTCTTTGCGGGAAGCGCGTGAACGGGTAGGAGCCCGGGTTGCTTTGCAGGGCAACCTGGACCCGGCTGTTTTACTGGCCGAACCCCCGGTCATCAAAAACGAAGTAAGCCATGCGCTGACCAGTTTTGGCCGGGCTGAAGGCCACGTATTCAACCTCGGGCACGGCATAACACCGGATGTCGATCCAGAGCATCTGCTTGTACTGATCAGCGCAGTTCGGGAATTCAGCCCTGCTTTTCATTAGAATCGAATATTGCACCGGCATCCTGAACTGATATCCGCCGCTCCAGGGCCATCTCCATCAGCAGGGGGCCGAGCGTAGACTCGAGGTATGGTGCCTGCAACTGCCTTGATTGGAGTAAATGCCCACCATGGCTGCTAACTATTTGATGAGTGAATCGCAAGCCGCTCGGCTTCACCGTATTGCCGGGAGATACCTCCAACTCGTTGATCAGGATGTGAACATCAGTTCCTGATTCGGAGCCCGCTACTTTTCCACATGACACGGTTCGAATGCCCACACGCGCAAGGAGCGTCTCGAGCGACGTGCGAAGGCCATCCCGGACTGAAATCTGGCACTGCATGGTAGAAAGAAGGCCTGAAACCTGCCCTGGTTTCCTGTTCAACTGACAATCAATGACGTCTGGAAGATAAACACGAAAACAACTGCCAACACTGGAATTGCGGCTATAGTCGATAAGACCGTGCAGGCCCGACACGATACGGCGGCAAACGTGCAAACCCAGGCCCGAGCCGCCGTGAAGCCGGCTGTTTTCAAGTTGCACCCAGGGCTCAAAAATTTGCCTGGAGGCAGCCATGCTGATGCCGGGCCCGCTGTCCCGAACCAACAGTTCGAGTCCGGAATCCGCCTCATGCTCTCCTGGTGGCCGCCTGGCTTCGATAATTATCAGACCTGAACGGGTAAACTTGATCGCGTTACCCAACAAGTTATCGATAACCTGGCGCAATAGACGGCCATCGCTACACCACCACGCCGGCAGTCCCGGCTCAACAGTCAATAACAGCAAATTGTCATTCCGGACTGCCGCGGGGGTATGACAGCGCACTGCCTGTTCCAGCAAATCAATACCATTCAGTTCGCCTGGCAGCGGTGTGAATGGAAACTCTGCATTCTGGCCTGCCGGGTTCACCGACTCAATCAGCCAGCGCAATTGCCTGCCGGATTGTTGCAGCGCTTTAAGTAACTGTCGCTGCTCCCCTTCCAGCTCGGAATTGCCCAGCAATTCCGTCACGCCCAGTATCCCGTTTAGCGTGTTGCGCATTTCATGGCCGAGCATGGCCAGATGACTTTCAGATTGGTTAATCCCCATGTCGCCCTGCATATTATTCCCCTGTACACCGCATTTGATTGTCTGTGAAAGACCATCGCAGGGCGTGCGGTGCCCAGCCGGATCAATTTACACCCGCAGCGCTGCTGGTGCAATATGCGCGCATATAGGACTGTCACATACGGCAGGACTTGATATGCTTCCTGCCATGCCTGTTCGTCTGCTTGTCGCCGCCGTCATCCTGATCGCCTTCTTCCTGGTTTTGTTCCTGATATTGCTGGCAACAGACACAGCGCTTTCCGTATGGCATTACCTGGAAGAAGCACCCGCCTGGGTTCAGTTGGCTTACGCCGTAATCCTGGCTGGCCTGCCATTATTGATGCTGGTAATGTTCTGGAACTGGTTTCGCCCCGGCCGCCACAAAAAAGTGCAGTCCACCGGGCGCGCTATCACGGTCGAAACACTGCAAGATAAATTGCTGGAGTCTTCCAGGCATGGCATTGATGTCAGCAGTGCGCTGGAGGAAATTCATGAACAAAGAAGACGCAGAAGCAGTGGTGAAATCTTTATTGCTGTTTATGGTGAGATAAGCAGTGGTAAAAGCAGCCTGGTACAGGCGCTGGTGCCGGATATCGAACTGGAAACGGACCCCAGGGCAGGCACCACAACTGAAATCCGCCACTATTCCTGGCAAGCGCCATCCGGTGATCGCATTATTGTTGCGGACCTTCCCGGATTTAACCTGGAAGAAGACACCGCAGCACTGGAAGAAACACGCAGGGCCCACCTCGTGATTTTTCTGTGTGACAGCGACCTGACTGCCAGCCAGATGGCGCAGTTAAAATACCTTCAGGGTCTTGAAAAACCGATGGTGCTCGCTCTCAACAAGGCTGACCAGTACTCCCCGGAAGAACTCGGGACTCTGCGGGATCGATTCCAGCAGAGAACCGGTCTCGAGAAAACCAATATCGTAACCATTAGTACCGGGGGGCGCGAACAGGTGATCCGCATGCTTGGCGAAGAAATGGAACAACGTACAGACCGAAGCCGTAAGCCGGAAATCGCCCATTTGCGTCGTGCAGTTCAGCAGCACCTGGATCAGGATCGTGAATTGATGGAGTCCTTGCGGGACACGGCCGTGTTAACACTGGCCAGCGAGAAACTTGATGCCGCCCGTGACCAGTACAGAGACCAGCAGGCGCAAGACCTGGTCAACAAATTTTCACGACGCGCCGTGATCGGCGCCCTGGCTGCGGTTGCACCTGGATCGGATCTGATTATCCAGGGTGTGCTGGCTACGCAATTGATGCGCGAACTTTCAAAGCTGTACGAGATTCCCGTCAAGGAAATGGAAATTGAATCTTTCCTCAAGCTGGCGAGCGGAAAGGTACGTAATATGACCGCTATTACGCTGGCTATCGCAGGTAACGCCTTAAAGGCTTTTCCCGGGCTGGGTACTATTTCAGGAGGCGTGATCCACGCCGTGGCTTATGGCATGATCTTCGATAGTCTGGGCAATGCTGCAGCGGAAACCATGGCCAGTCGGGGCGCATTGAGGCCATACCCTGCCGCCGAAGCTTTCGAGGATTTATTACATGACCATCTGGAATCGGGTGCAGTCCATTATGCAAAGCTGGTGGTCACCGGGCCAAAACAGGGACGCGAAGACGGAGACTGAAGCAGACCAACACCTGCTGCAAGCCAACCGGCATCTCCGGGATCTACTTGAAGACACCACCATTCCATCCGCTGTCCGCGCTGGGCTGTCCAGGGAATTCGATGAAATTGATGTCATTTCCAGAAAGCTCCGCGACGAAGAAATACATATTGCAGCTTTCGGAAGGGTTGGTGTGGGCAAGTCTTCACTGCTGAATGCCCTGTTGCAAAAAAACGTCTTCAGCACCAGTCCGCTTCACGGTGAGACCCGCGAGGAGACCCGTGCCTCCTGGCATTCGCTGAAACAGGGCCACCTGATCCTGATCGACACACCCGGAATCGACGAGTTGGATGGTGAAGGGCGTGAGCAACTTGCGCGAGACATCAGTCGGCGCGCTGACCTCATCCTGATGCTGTGCGAGGGCGACCTGACTGAACGGAATTCGAAGCCCTGCAGGAGCTCTGCAGTGCCAGGCGGACCGTCTTGCTGGTTCTGAACAAGTCTGATCGCTACAACGGGGCTGAACTTGAATTGCTCATGGGGCGGCTGCGTGAGCGTTGTGCTGCATTTCTATCACCTGACAGGGTCATCGCCGCGGCGGCCGAACCCAGGCCTGAAATCGTCATCCAGCCGAACGAGGATGGCACAGAAACGGAGTTCAGACGTCCGAGGGATGCGGACATCTCGGAACTCAAAGGCGAACTCTGGGACATACTGGAGGAGAAAGGTAAATCACTCGCCGCGTTCAACGCCGCCATCTTTGCCAGTGAACTGGATGAGAAAGTAGCCACTCGCATTGTTGAAGCGCGCCGCAGTGTAGCCGAAAAGATCATTCGAAACTATTGCATCGGAAAGGGTCTGTTGGTCGCCGTCAACCCCGTGCCCATAGCCGATCTCCTGGCGGCAGCGGGTACCGATGTTGCCATGGTAATCCACCTCGGTGACGTCTATGGATTCAGGCTGTCTCGGAGGGAAGCATCAAAACTGTTGCTCACAATTTCAGCGCAGTTGCTTGCGCTTATGGGTGCATATTGGGGCATGAACCTGGTCTCCAGCGCGTTGAAAACCGCCAGCGCCGGCCTTTCAATAGCTCTTACAGCAGCGGCCCAGGGTGCCCTGGCGTGGTATGCGACTTATGTAACAGGAAAAATGGCCGAAACCTGGTTCTCCAAGGGCAAATCGTGGGGTGCAAACGGTCCTGCCGATACCGCCCGTTTGATCCTCGCATCACTTGATCGTGACTCTCTTATCAGTACTGCCCGGACCGATATTTCAAACAGACTGAAACGAATCGGCAGTTAGGGTCTGTTAACAGGCCCTAGGGAAACTTATTGGCGGCGGATGTGGATATCCCCGCTAAAACTTTCCAGCCGAATCGATGCGCCATTATTGCCTTCGTCGTACTCAAGCACACTGCCTGGACCATTGGAACCCCTGGCTGCATCACCAAAATCCGACCGGATATCTCCACTGAAAGTCTGGGCTGTGAAACTGGCCTGTTGTTTCGCGGGTAGACGAAGTACCAGGTCTCCACTCATGCTGTCACTGGTGAGCCGCCCGCCGTCATTGACGGCAAGATCGAGTTTCATGTCACCCGATACCGATTCAAAGCGTGCCCGATCTACTTCGTCCGCGATCAGGGACACATCGCCTGAAACCGTACTCACATTCACTTCACCACTCACTCCCCGCAGCGAGATTTCTCCACTCACTGTCTCGACCATTGAGCGGGAAGTCTGACCATCGAATTCCACATCGCCACTGACTGAGTGAATCTCCAACCGCTGAGGAGCAGCGCCTGCATCTACGTCACCGCTAACCGTGTTGATCACGATGCTATCGCCTTCACTGCCATCCACATCAATGTCAGCACTGACACTCTCTACTTCCACGCTTGCCTTTACCGGTATGCGAAGGTACAAATTGGTATCTTCGATACGCCTTATGTCGGGCTTGTGATGCACCCGGACATGAATTCCCTGTGCTGATTCGGAAATCTCGACCTTTTCGACATCATCCCCCAGTTCCCCACTGATCTCGATTTTTGCCTTGTCCCAGACGGAAAACTTGACACTTCCAGCCATATTTTCAACGATCACGCGGCCATTGGCTGCCATCTCGCGTGTTTCGTTGAGACTCTCGGCGGATAGCCCGGTCAATGGAAGGAATAGAACTAATACAGGCCAAATTCGATTCATTGCAGAAATATTCATATCATTGCCCTCCTGCTGTTTCTATCCAGCGCGGCGATTTGTTTCAAAAATTTAAGCTGCCGGGAACGAAGTTCCAGCATTCTTGCGTTCAGGAAAAAACTGTCGGGATTCTGCTGCAGGGCAATCCTTAATCCCGCCTCGGATTCACGCAGGTCCTTCCATCCGGCGGTCAACTTTTCAAGCGTCTTGAGCGAAAGGAAATGATCAAGCTCACCAACAGAGATAAATTCCCGAAATGCCGCCTGGTACTCAAGTTCAGTAGCAGCCAGCGTACCGGACAGTCCGGCCGCGAGCACAATCTGACTTTGTGCTTCTGAACTGGTGCCTGTTTGCACCGGCCCGGGTGCAGTACTCCATTGGCGCCCGAGCAGGAGTCCCGCAACAATGGCCAGGACGAAAGAAGCAGCAACCGCACTAAACCACCAGCGATTTGACGACCCTGATCCGGCAGCATGTCTTTGTTCGATCCTGTTCGAGATGGCTGGCCAGGCGTCATTGTCCGGAGTAATTTCACGCGGCAGGGCGCCCAGCCTCACCTGTAATTCCTTTTCTGTCATCTGTTCTCTCATGAATCCAGATCCTCCCGGAGAAGTTTCCGGGCGCGGTGCAGTTGTGCCTTGGAAGAGCCAACTGCCATCCCGGTCATTTCTGATATCTCCATGTGCCGGTACCCCTCGATATCAAACAGCACCAACACCGTCCTGGCCCGCTCAGGCAACCGGGAAATCGCTCTTTCAAGGTCCATGCGCTTATCCGCAAAAACGTCCCGGGCACCTGTTGCCGTCCTTTCAACAACTTCATCCAGCAGCGCTTCATGTTTGACCCGGCGTACACGTATCCGCCGGTCACTCAGGGCGACATTTGCGGACAGCCTGTGCAGCCAGGTTCCGAAGCGGCTCTCTCCGCGAAAGCTGTCCAGCTTTTGCCAGGCCCTGATAAACGCTTCCTGAAGCATATCTTCCGCCAGGGCGGCATCACCACCGCAGAGCCTCCAGAGCAGGCCATAAATACGGTCCTTATTCCTCCGGTACAGGTGCTCGAAGGCCGCGGTATCACCATGCCTGGCCGCATCGACCAGGCTCGTTTCATCATCGTGATTTTCAAGATCTGCTTCCCACGATGCCACCGCGCTTGCTCCTCCCATAGTTAATTGGACTCAAACCCCGACCAAAGGGTTTAAATCTATTCTGACACGGGAACGGGTATTGTTGCTTTAAACAGGTATTGTCGCTTTAAAAGAGCCGCAGGAGCGCGCCTTGCGCGTTTACACCCTATGGGTGCGAAAAAGGTCCTTCGGCCGCATGGCGGCCTCCTACATTAGTGCAGCGGCTACTTTTTGCTGTTCTGCCTTAAGGGCGGCGGGGGTCCGCTCTGCGTATGAATCAAAGTACTCACCAATGTCAGCGATTTCCGCTTTCCATGCTTCGCAGTCTACGTCGAGCAGAGCTTCCATCGTTGCCGTTGGCACATCGATGCCGTCCAGGTTCAAATCCGATGGGCCGGGCATATGGCCAATGGGAGTTTCGACGACATCAACTTCGCCCTCACAACGTTTAATGATCCAGTCCAGCACCCGCATATTTTCGCCAAAACCGGGCCACATGAATTTGCCATTCTGGTCTTTACGGAACCAGTTTACGTGGAATATCTTCGGCAGCTTGTCTGACGCATTTGAAAAACTGAGCCAGTGGGACCAGTAATCCGCAAAGTTATATCCACAGAACGGCTTCATGGCCATGGGGTCGCGGCGGACCACGCCGACGGTATCGATATTGGCCGCAGTGGTTTCAGAGGCCATGGCTGCTCCCAGTAGTACACCATGTTCCCAGGACTTGCTTTCCATAACGAGCGGAACCAGCCTCTCCCTGCGACCACCAAAAACAATAGCTGACAAGGGCACGCCAGCCGGCGCTTCGGCTTGTTCGGAGTAGGACGGACACTGTGACATATGAACAGTGAACCGCGAATTGGGGTGAGCTGCCGGACCGTTTTCAGGATCGTAGGGATTACCTTTCCAATCTGTGGCTGGCACGCGGTCATCCAGTCCTTCCCACCAGGGCTGGTTGTCTTCGGTGGTGGCTACGTTGGTGAATATTGCATCGTGATCCAACATCGAAAGAGCATTGGGATTGGTGTTTTTTGCCGTTCCCGGCGCAACACCGAAAAAACCCGCTTCGGGATTGATGGCCCATATGCGCCCGTCATCACCCACGTGCATCCAGCAGATGTCGTCACCGATTGTCCATACCTTCCAACCCTCATAATTTTCAGGTGGAATCAGCATCGCCAGGTTGGTCTTACCGCAAGCAGAAGGAAAAGCGGCAGCAATATAGTGAACTTCACCCTGCGGATTCTCGATTCCGACAATCAACATATGCTCAGCCAGCCAGCCCTCGCTTCGCGCCTGGTGGCTGGCGATGCGCAAGGCGTGACATTTCTTACCCAACAAGGCATTGCCACCATAACCAGAACCAAAGCTCTGGATTTCCAGATCCTCAGGAAAATGCATGATGAATCGTCGTTCGGGGTTAAGATCTCCGATGGAGTGCATACCCTTGATAAACGTACCTTCCCGTTCGATACGCCTCAGTGCTGCCCCACCCATGCGTGTCATCAGATGCATGTTAACTACTACGTAAGGACTGTCCGTTATTTCCACGCCACAGCGTGACAGAGGTGAATCAATCGGACCCATGCAGTAAGGAATCACATAGAGAGTCCTGCCTTTCATACAATCCCGGTAAAGTTCACGCATCTTCGCCCTTGCTTCGCCCGGATTCAGCCAGTTGTTATTGGGACCTGCATCCTCCTTGTTGGAGGTGCAAACGTAAGTCAGGTGCTCGACACGCGCTACATCTGAAGGATCAGAGCGGTGCAGATAGCAACCCGGGTGTGTATCCTGGTTGAGCTCAACAAAATCACCTGTCGTCAGCATCATTGCTGCCAATTCCTGGTACTCTGCTTTGGACCCGTTGCACCAATAGATATTTTCGGGCTGGGTTAATTTTGCGACCTGGTCCACCCAGGATTTCAACTCTTGATTAGTAGTCACACTTTGTCCCTCTTAAAAACTCTTAGCGGTCATGCGGCGCAAAAAACCGAAGCTGGCAGAATAGATCGTAGATACCTTCTTTTCAATGAGCCAAATCAGCCTTTTAGCAATAACGCAGAAAATTTCTGCCTGTGATTCAGGTGGGTATCAAAGTATCAACAACGTGATCGATGTACTTGTCAAATTCTTCGCTGCTCAGACTGGGTGTCTGCTGCTGCTTCTGGAGTTGCAAAAATCCAAGGTAAACGGAGTAGATGAGCCTCGCCTGGTGCCTGGCTTTATCGACCTGCATGCCCATTTCCTCAAAAGCCGCAGACAAGTGCGCCATTCTTCTTTCCGCAACACGCTCCAGCACGGGTTCCACTTGTGGATGGCCCGCCGCGGAACACAACTCACTAAAAACTTCATGGGTGAGTTTTTCCTTGCCCACCCGGCGAAAAAAAGAAATCAGGCGGTCGCGTGGATGGTCAATTTCCCCCAGTGATGCATTGAGGTTGCGGCTGTCATGCTCCTCCCATCTGATGAGAGCCTGTTCGAGCAAGGCTTCGCGACTGGAAAAATGCCAGTAAAAGCTACCCTTGGTAATTCCCATGCGGCGCGCAAGTGGTTCAATAGCCAATGCTTGCATGCCTGCTTCTGCGATTAAATCCAGTGCAGCACGCTCCCAATCGGCTGCTGAAAGTTTGGTTCGTTCATTTTTTGCCAGTGGTTTCAATTTTGTGTTATTCACTGCATATCCAATGTATTCATTCTGGTTGCTGACCGGCAAAAAATCCAGCACTGCTGTCTATCAAGCATTTATTGACTTGTATCATTGAGTTCACCATACTCCGGCGTATGGTTAATGTAAAATGTCCGGTCTTCCATACCGTGGATCGGTCATGAATGGACATTCTGAGGTGTAATTTCCTCGCTGCGAATCTATTTTATTGACAATCAGTTCAGGAGAAATGATATGACCTGGCTAATGCTATTGACACTCTTGGGCATCTCGCTTGCCTGCGCCTTTTACGGTACCAGCCTGTTGCTATGGACTGCAGCGATGGCCGCGGGTATTTTCGTTTTTGCTGCGACCGGATCCGTGCCCATTTTCAGCCTGATCGTGGTTGCTGCCATCTTCGCGGCAGTGGTCATTCCTTTGAACTTCAAGCCATGGCGCCAGCAACTGATCAGCGCGCCGTTCCTGAAGCAATTCAGGCGAATGCTGCCGGGGCTGTCGGAAACCGAGCAGGTGGCGCTGGAAGCAGGCACCGTGGGCTGGGAAGGCGAATTATTCGCCGGCAAGCCCAATTGGCAAATCCTGAAAAAGCAGCCGTTCCTTGAACTGACGGTGGAGGAAAAGGCCTTTGTCGATGGTCCGGTGGAAGAGCTATGTGGCATGCTGAATCAGTGGGAAATCACGCATCGGGACGCTGACCTGAATCCTGAGACCTGGGACTTCATTAAACGCAATCGCTTTTTTGGGATGATTATTCCCAAGGAATACGGCGGCCTGGGTTTCTCAGCCATGGCGCACCGTGCCGTTTTGCAAAAAATATCTTCAGTAAGCACGGTTGCAGGTTCAACTGTTGCTGTTCCCAACTCACTGGGGCCGGGCGAACTGCTGCTGCATTACGGCACGGATGAACAGAAAAATCACTACCTGCCAAGACTTGCCAGGGGTGAAGAAGTGCCCTGTTTTGGACTGACCGGTCCTACTGCGGGATCAGATGCGACTTCGATCCCGGATTACGGCATCGTCTGTAAAGGCAAGTACCAGGGCAAGGAAGTACTTGGCATGCGGCTCAATTTTGACAAGCGATACATTACGCTCGCACCCGTCGCAACCATTGTGGGCATAGCCTTTCGTCTCCACGACCCGGATGGACTGCTGGGCGAACAGGAAGACCTGGGCATCAGCCTGGCGCTGATTCCCAGAGACACCAAGGGTATGGAAATCGGCAAGCGCCACCTGCCGATGAATATTCCGTTCCAGAATGGCCCGATTCGCGGTAAGGATGTCTTCATCCCGCTGGATACGTTGATCGGCGGCACTGAAATGATAGGCCAGGGCTGGCGGATGCTGATCGAGTGCCTGTCCGTCGGGCGTGCCATCTCGTTGCCGTCCACATCAGCCGGCGGCACAAAGATGGCCGCCCTTGCCACAGGTGCCTATTCCAGGATACGTAAGCAGTTCAATATGCCCATAGGCCGCTTTGAAGGCATCGAGGCCGCGCTGGCCAGGATAGCGGGGAATACCTATGCAATTTCTGCACTGTCCCGCATGACGGCAACTGCCGTGGACCTGGGCGAAAAACCAGCGGTTTCCTCGGCAATCGCCAAATACCACACAACCGAGATGGCCCGGGAAGTTATCACCGATGCGATGGATATACATGGTGGTAAAGGCGTTATCCTGGGGCCGAAAAACTACCTGGGCCGTGGTTGGCAAGGCGTTCCGGTGGCTATCACAGTGGAAGGCGCCAACATCCTGACGCGCAACCTGATGATATTCGGTCAAGGCGCCATACGTTGCCACCCTTATGTGCTGAAAGAAATGGAAGCCGCAAATATCGAAAATGAGCTCGAGAGAATCGAGCGCTTTGATGACTTGCTCTTTTCTCATGTCGGTTATTCGGTCAGAAATGCCGTGAGAAGCCTCGTGCTTGGCATGAGTTTCGGTAAATTTGCCACTGTTCCTCATGATCGTAAAACGGCGAAATACTACCAAAAGCTGTCGCGGTACTCGGCCGCCCTCGCCTTTGTATCAGATTTCTCCATGCTGACCATGGGCGGCAAACTGAAACAGAAAGAGCATATTTCAGCGAGACTGGGAGATGTGTTGAGCCACCTGTACATCTGTTCCGCCATGCTCAAGCGTTTTGAATCACAGGGCAGGCCGGCGGCTGACCAGGCAATTCTGGCCTGGGCATTCCACAATGCGATCTACAAAATCCAGCTGGCCTTGCGGCTGGTAGTGGACAATTTCCCCAACCGCTACTTACGCACAGTTCTGCGCTTTGTCGTGTTCCCCTTTGGCCGCCGCGAACGTGCATCGGGCGACAGGCTAACTCACAAGGTTGCCCAGTTGTTACTCTCTCCGTCTGATACGCGCGAGCGTTTGACTGATGGCATCTACAAATCCGCCAAGGCCGGTCATCCGATCGGGATGATGGAGCAGGCATTGCCACAGGTCATCCATGCCGAGCCCCTGGAACGCAAGCTGTTGAAGGCGCTCAAGCACGATGAAATCTCCGGTATTACCTGGGAGGAACAGATCCAGGATGCTATAGCCAAATCGGTAATTTCGACAGATGAAGCCGATATCCTGGTCCATGTCAGGAATCTTGTCATGGACATAATCGCAGTTGATGAATTTGAAGCAGAAGACCTGCGAGCAGGAGGGAAAATGGCACATAAGCTGGATACTCAACATGCAGCATGAAATTGTGATGCAAGAAGTTTAATTTCACTGTTATACTCTTGGCCCCGCCACGATCCTTCCGGGTCATGGCGGGGCCATTGCTTTGGGTGCCCGGATAAACAGGTCCATGGAAAATAGACCATTGGCCTGCCGGGTGAAACGGGAAGCCGGTTAAAGTCCGGCACTGCCCCCGCAACGGTAAGCGAGCAGTCCACCTTGAGGTGGATTGATTGCGGTCTGATGCCACTGCACGAAGTGTGGGAAGGCGCCGCAAAGGTGAAAGCCCCTCGCAAGTCCGGAGACCGGCCCGAAGTTCACAGTAACAGCGTTGCGGAGGGCAAGCTGGGTCTGTGGAATTCTCCCAGCCCCATCCTCGTAACGCATTACAGACGCGGGTGTGCGCTACGGAGGCAATATGTATCCCCTTAAGTTTTTACCGGCACTACTGCTGACGGCAGTTGGTTTTTCGTCTTCACTGCAAGCTGATGACGAGGAGCCTTATGAACTCAAACCCCACATGGTGGTAACGCCATCACGGGTGGCGGAATCGCTGAGCGAGACACTGGCGTCGGTTAGTGTCATAACGCGCGAAAACATCGAGATCTCGGTCGCCGAGGATCTGTTCGAACTTCTGCGGCTGCAACCGGGTGTGGACGTTGTCCGCAGCGGGGGACCCGGTGCACAGACCAGTGTCTTCCTGCGCGGAAGCAACTCCAACCATGTTCTGGTGCTGATTAACGGAATTCGCGTCAGTTCCTCCAATACCGGCGCTTATACCTGGGAGCAACTGCCCCTCAACCAGATCGAGCGCGTGGAAATCGTTCGTGGCCCGCGTGGCAGTACGTATGGATCCGACTCCATCGGAGGTGTGATCCAGGTATTCACGCGTAGCAGTCCCGATCCGTACGCCAGAGTAACGGGTGGAAGCTATGGCACGGCCGAATTCGAGGGCGGCCTCGGCTATGAAGGCGAAAATACCCGGCTCAGCGTCAATGCCGGTTACCGGAATGTCGATGGATTTTCTGCACAGAATCCGGATGGTTTCAGTTATGACCCAGATAATGATGGTTTCGAAGGTCTTAGCCTCGGCATCAAGGGATCAACCCGGGTTGAGTATGGCCGCTGGCAGTACAGCCTCCTCGCACTGGACAATGAAACCGAGTTTGACCAGGGCGTGTCCGATGCCAGGCAGCTTATCACTTCAGTGGGATTCGGAGGCAATTTCTCACCAAACTGGGATTACCAGTTGATCGGGGGGTATATCTTTGACGAGCTATTTTCCGATTTCGGCTACTTCACTTCGGACTTCGAATCGAAACGCTTCGATTTCAGCTGGCAAAATCAGCTGACCCTGGGCCAGGACGGCAGCCTTGGCTTCGGGCTCGACTACTACCGCGAAAATGGAAAGTCCGCTTACTCCTGGGATGAGAGCAGGAACAACGTTGGCCTGTTTGCTGTCTTCGACCGATATTTTGACGTGTTGCACCTGCAGTTGAGCGGCCGCCTGGACGACAACAGCCGGTTCGGCAGCAAGTTTACCGGGCAAATAGCGCTTGGTTATGACATTGGCGATGCCTGGCAATTGATGGGTAGCTATGGATCAGCATTCCGTGGGCCGAACCTGAGCGAACAGTTTTCTCCTGGATTTGGCGGTAGCTTTGCCGGCAATCCGGATCTTGATCCAGAGTCATCCACATCCGGCGAGCTGGGCTTGCGCTGGATGCACGGGACTGTTGGCAGCTTCTCCGCCGCACTTTACCGCACCGATGTGGACGACCTGATTTCTTTCTCCGGTGAGAAGTTCCAGGCGATCAACATTGCTGAGGCCCGGCTGAAAGGTCTGGAACTGGATTATCGTTTCGCGCAAGCCGGCTGGCAGCTCAATGCCAACGCCACCTTCCAGAGCACCGAAAACCGCGCCACCGGCGAATCTCTGCTACGGCGCCCGGATGAGAAAGGATCGATTACGGTTGATCGCAAGTTTGAGAATGGCTCGTGGCTCGGGCTCGAGTGGTTCGTCTCTGGCAAGCGGCAAGACGTTGGAGGGATCACGCTTGACAGCTATAGCCTGGTCAATCTCCGGGCGGGTTGGGTATTCGCATCGTCATGGCGTCTGGAACTAAGGGCTGAAAACCTGTTGGACGAGGACTATGAACCAGCGTTCGGTTTCAATAGCCCGGGCAGGTCTGCCTATATTTCCCTTGCCTGGCTGCCTTGATTCTTTTTCTGGCGCCGCATTTCCAGTGGGTGCACCACCCGCCGGAACCGGTCTGAAAAGTGCACAAGGGATCGCCACGGATGGCGGAACGCCATCCGTGGGCCGGCAAAGCGCATGATCACCCTGACCTGCTGCCTTTGTTGCTTTTTATAGCAATGAATTGGGCATCGTGCGCAGGTCGGCTTTTTATCACCGTAGGGACATTTTTCGAGTCGCTTGCCCGCATAGCGCAACAGGTAATCGCAACGGGCGCAGAGCTTTCCTTCATATGGGCCATGGTGATGAGCGCAATAAATCTCTGTCATGCATTGAAGAGTTGCATGTTCGCGTTTCAACCTGCCGGTGAGAGCGGTCATGATTCCAGGGCCTGATATTGCACAGTTAAAACATGCCGGTTTCCAATCGTGCCACCTCAGACATCATGCTGTGATTCCAGAGCGGATCAAAAGTCAAATCCACATCGACCCGGGCCACAGTCGGCACCAGCTTCAACTTGGAGCGAACATCGTCCACGAGAATGTCCCCCATGCCACAGCCCGGTGCTGTCAGTGTCATTGTCACGGCAACGATGCGTTCCCCTCCCTCGGTTTGGCTCATCTCGCAGCTGTAGATCAGACCGAGGTCCACGATGTTTACCGGAATCTCAGGATCGTAGACAGTTTTCATCTGTTCCCAGAGTAATCTTTCCACGTCATCTTCCGTCGCATCCTCCGGCAGGATGGGTGGCATCACGGGTTCTTTACCTATGGCGTCAGCATCGATGCCGGCAATCCGAAACAGGTTACCGTCAACGAAAACCGTAAAACTGCCCCCGAGTGCCTGTGTGATGTAGCCCACCGTTCCCGCAGGAATGGTGACTTCATCGCCCGCTGGAATCATCACGACATCGCAGTCACGTTCGAAAGTGCAGGGTTGGCTGGTATGAGAAAACATGATTTCAAGAAAATGCGGTCTGTGGAATGATATCTCAAGAGCAATAGAATAAGCCCGCGACGCAAGGCCTGTTTAGCTTCCTAATGCCAGGGATTACTTCATCTGCGACTGCTGGTAATTTTCGATTCCTACACGGTCGATCAGGTCGAGTTGTGTCTCCAGCCAGTCGACGTGGTCTTCTTCGGAATCCAGAATACTGTCGAAAACATCCCTGCTGACGTAGTCCCTGACTGACTCACAATACTCGATGGCCTCACGCAGGTCGGGAATGGCTTCCATTTCCAGCGCCAGGTCGCATGCAAGCATTTCCTGTGTATGTTCGCCGATTCTCAGTTTGCCGATATCCTGCATGTTGGGCAGACCTTCGAGAAACAGGATTCTCTCAATCAGCTGGTCGGCATGCTTCATTTCATCGACAGATTCCTGGAATTCATAATCGCCCAGTGAACCCAGGCCCCAATCCTTGAAAATGCGTGAATGCAAAAAGTACTGATTGATCGCCGTCAGCTCATTTCGCAGGGCACGGTTAAGAAACTCAATGACTTTATTGTCACCTTTCATTAAAAACTCTCCTTCGGAAGTAGAGGGCTCTGCGGCCCCGATAGATCATTCTACAAAAGGAATCAATTGCTTGCCGGAATGAGAATCATTGGCATGTAGTTATGCCAGACATCAATGAAATGGGGATACTAAGGCCCTTCATCTTGAGGAAACAACGCGCAATTTTTCTACGGATGCCGCAACTCCCAAGCCGGCAAGCGCTTCACTCATCACTTCCCGTGCGTGGGCAACACAGCTGCCACATTGAGTGCCACAACCGGTATTGAAACTGAGCTCCCTGAAGCTGGAGGCGCCATGGTAAACCGTTTCACGGATGGTGGAATCGGTGACGGCGTGACAGATGCAAATGTACATAAACGAAGCCTACCCGAATGAAGTTGCCTGATAATTGATCTAGATCATAAATGCAAATGAGAATCATTGTCAATTAGAAAATATTCGACTAGAATGCGCTTCGCTAATAAGAATCATTCTCATTAAAAGACACATGTCACAAAAATATTCAAAAAGGAGATTTTCAGTGAGCACCCTTTTGACCGGGATAGCAATTGTGCTGCTCTCGCTACCCGTAAGCAGTATTGCAGAATGCCTTGATCTCTCCCAACAGGGAGGTTCCAGTGCTGGGCTGGAATGTGCACAGCTTCAACCCATTACCATTTTCGGCACAGCACAGACAGCCCGGGATGTTGCGGGCGGTGCCAGCATGGTCTCTCCGGAGGACCTTGAAGAATTTGAAACAACAGACATCGTTCGCGCATTGCGCCGTGTACCAGGCGTCTCGCTGCAGATCGAGGACGGTTGGGCCTTGCGCCCCAATATCAGTATCCGGGGCACTGCCACGGAAAGAAGTAGCCGCATTACACTGATGGAAGACAATGTATTGATAGCGCCAGCCCCTTATGCTGCTCCGTCGGCATATTACTTCCCAACTTTTGGCCGCATAAACGCGGTGGAAGTACTAAAGGGTCCGGCATCCATCACCCAGGGACCATACACTGTCGGCGGCGCTATAAACCTGATGTCAACTCCCATACCTGAAACCAACCGTGGATATATCCTGGCCGAGATTGGCTCGGACTCCACCTGGCGGATACACGGCTGGTACGGCGGCGGCAATGACCGCACCCGATTCATACTGGAAACTCATCAATGGCGATCAGATGGCTACCAGGCGGTCGATCGCAGTGATGCCAAAACCGGCCTGGACAAGCAGGATTACCTGGCGAAGCTCAGTTTCAGCTCCGATCCTGCCGCGAAGATTTACCAGCAATTCGACATCAAGCTCCAGTACTCCGAAGAGGACTCACAGCAGAGCTACCTGGGCCTGACTGACGCGGACTTCGCCCGCGACGAACTGCGCCGTTACAGTGCCTCCTTGTACGATGAAATTCACAATGAACACGACCAGGTGGTGCTTTCGTGGCGCCTGGAAACGCAGAATGGATCTGGTCTCACCATCACTGCTTACGATAACAATACCGAACGCGCCTGGTACAAGACAGAGGGTATGGACTTCGACGGTAGCGATGATGCACAGTCATTTAACCGCACAAGCTGGTCGAAAGTCATTTCAGCAATTAACAGGGGGGATTCTCTGGGTGAATTGAGCGCAGATGAACTGCAAGCAATATTAAATGGAGCAGATACCAATGAGGGCTCCATCCAGTTGCGCAATAACGCGCGGGAGTATTATTCGCGCGGGATACAGCTAGTTTACGACCAGACCATCCAGACTGGCTCCGCCGTCCATAGCCTGCAGGCCGGATTGCGCTATCACGAGGATGAAGAGGACCGCCTTCAGCGGAACGACAACTACCAGCAACTGGACGGGCAACTCATCCTGAATGAATACGGTCTTGAAGGAAATGCAGGAAACCGCATCCAGGATGCCCGTGCCTTTGCGGCCTACCTGTATGACCGAATCGAGTGGGACCGTTGGACGCTGAGTCCCGGGTTGCGCTACGAGAATATCGAGCTCAGTCGCGTGCGCTACCACACCAATGGCGATGACCCATCCAGCCGCGACCCGGGCAATTTCAGGGACTCCCGTGAAAACAAGGTTGACATCTGGCTCCCGGGGATGGGCGCACTCTACGAAATCAGTACATCAACGAAACTGGTTGCCGGCATTCACAAGGGTTTCGCCACACCGACAAATGAGCCCGAAGTAGATCCGGAGCAGAGTGTTAACTACGAATTGGGTGTCCGGCATGATGTGGGGCGAATCGGTTTCGAGGCACTATTCTTTTTCAACGACTACCAGAACCTGGTTGGCGTGTGTACCAATTCATCTGGCAGCGATTGTGAACCCGGTAACGCTTTTAACGGAAAGGGTGTGCAAATCCCGGGGCTGGAACTCACATTCCAATCATATTTCGATGCGGGAGACAGCTGGCAAATGCCGTTGCAAATCGTATACACATGGATGAACGCCGAGTTCCAGTCCGATTTTGATTCCGGGTTTTTTGGTGAAGTTCAAAAAGGCGATCCGGTTCCCTACGTCCCGCATCACCAGCTATGGGCTTCTCTCGGACTCCAGGGAGGGCCGTGGTCTTTCATCCTCAGCGGAAATTACGTGGGATCCGTGTGCACCAAGGCCAGTTGCGGGGAATTCGAGAAAACCAAATCAGCTACAATTTTCGATCTGTCAGCACACTACCGTATCAGCGATAATTGGGAATTGTATGGTTTGCTGGAAAATTTGACGGATGAGCTTTATATCGTCGGGCGCGAACCATACGGTGCGCGCCCGAACAAACCGCAGACTTTCATACTGGGCGCAAAATTTGATTTTTGACCGGAATATTGACCCGTTTACGGGGTTTCTGTGCTGCCCTGTGGAGCAGCAATCGGCTCGAGTAGTGACAGTGCCTGGTGATATACATGGCGCTTGAACGTAATCACATTATCCACCGGATACCAGAAATCCACCCACTTGAAGCTGGAAAATTCCGGTTCATCAGTTAAATCCAGGCTAAAAACAGAATCATCGGCCAGGAAACGAAGCAGGAACCAAACCTGTTTCTGACCAATGCACAACGGCTTCGAATAGTGTCGCTGGTAGCGGCGCGGTAAACGATAGCGTAACCAACCGGGTGTCGCACCCAACAATTCCACATGGTCGGGTGAAAGGCCGGTCTCTTCTTTCAGTTCACGGTACATCGCTTCGACAGGTGTTTCATCGCTGCGCATTCCCCCCTGGGGGAACTGCCATCCATCACTATTTGTCCGCTGCGCCCAGAATACCCTGTGGTCCCGGTTCATCAATACGATGGCAACGTTGGGTCGGTAGCCGTCTGGATCAATCATTCCTGCTGCTTGCCTGCCTGGATTTACGCATGTGATACTTCTACCCTTCTGACTTCGGAATGTTAATCGTTTCTCACACATGATGCCAACAGCACACAAACGCATGTTGTTCCTTTTCCTCGCCGCACTGTCCGTAGCGAGCATCGCCTTGGCGTCAGCCACCGGTTCAGTGAACCTGGACTGGGGTCAATGGACTACAGCACTGACGGACCCACGATCTGAACACGGGGAACTGGTGTGGCGCCTGCGGATTCCACGGGCCACGGCTGCCTGGGCTGTAGGCGCTCTGCTTTCGCTATCCGGCTGTCTGATGCAGGTCCTGTTGCGCAATCCACTGGCCGACCCTTATATCCTGGGTGTTTCCGGAGGGGCCTCATTCGCTACACTGCTTGGCATGACACTGGGCGTGGCCTCTGCTTATCTTCCCGCACTGGCTTGGGCTGGAGCGCTTGCGTCGATATTGATTGTCTTCAGTCTGGCCAGGGGTGAAGGCCCCTGGAGTGGTACGCGCCTGTTGCTCACCGGCGTAGTTACTGCTTCGGGCTGGGCCGCACTGATCAGCCTGCTGCTGACCCTGGGACCGGACAGTAGCCTGCGCGGCATGCTGTTCTGGTTAATCGGCGACTTGAGCTATTCGAGCCTGCCTTCGTGGGCACTCGTAACGTTAGCATTCATATTCCTGGTCTGTTTTGGAATGGCGCGCAGCCTGAACGTGTTGGCCATGGGTGAAACCACTGCCCGCTTGCTGGGTGAGCCGACCCACAAACTGCTATGGCTTGTTTACCTGCTGGCCTCCGTTCTCACCGCCACCGCTGTCTCCATTGCCGGCAACATCGGTTTCGTTGGGCTTATCGTTCCCCACTTGATGAGGCTCATGGTGGGATCGGATCACCGTGTTCTGCTACCCGCCGCTGCACTGTTTGGCGGCCTGTTCCTGGTACTTTCTGACACGCTGGCCCGCACAGTACTGGCGCCGCGGCAACTTCCCGTTGGTGTCGTCACTGCATTACTGGGCGTGCCCCTGTTCCTGCTATTGCTTAACAAAGCGAGGGTCAGGCAATGATCTCGCTTGGCTGCGAAAATCTCGATGTCCGGATTGCCGGCATCAAGGTCGTTAGCGGCCTGCAACTGGAGTTGGCGACAGGCGAATTTTGGGGCCTGCTGGGACCGAACGGCATAGGTAAAACTACTTTACTGAAGTGCCTGGCGGGACTCACCGCCCCGGCATCAGGCCGGGTGTTACTGGAATCAGGTGATATTGCTGAATTGCCACGCAAATTGCTGGCCCGGCACATGGGCATGTTGCAGCAACATACTGTGTACGTTTTTGATTCCAGCGTAATGCAAACCGCATTGACCGGCAGGCACCCGCACCTTGGCTACTGGGATCGAGAGGGCCCTGAAGACCTGCATAAAGCCAACGCTGCCCTGCACGCTGTGGATCTCGATGGATTTGCAAATCGTAGTGTCACCGGGCTGTCGGGTGGCGAAGCCAGGCGGCTTGCATTTGCAGCACTGCTTGTCCAGGAACCGGATATCATGTTGTTGGATGAACCCACTAACCACCTGGACCTGAGGCACCAGGTACAGATCATGGGCATGATCCGTGACCGGACCAGGCGCAAGGGCCATACAGCCCTTGCGGCCCTGCATGACATAAACCTCGCGGCACGATATTGCAGTCATGTGCTCATGCTGTTCGGGAATGGAGACTGGTGCGCCGGCCGCTGCGAGGACATGCTCAGCGAGGCCAGCCTGGAAAAACTCTACCGTTGCCCCGTGGAGATGGTCCAGGGACGGGACGGTGCCAGGTTTTACCCGGCGGGAGACTGAAGTGAGACCCTGGCCTGCTCGCGCAGTTTCATATACAACTGGCCCAGCCTCCAGGCGCCGAAGCCCCAGATGCCCATGATCGGCACATAAACCCAGGCGATTTGAGCAATGGATAAGCCGGCACTCGTCAGACCTTTAAAAATCCAGCTGGCCGTTACGTCACTGCCCCGGTAGATCACTGTATCGATAAAATTCTTGCTCTTGTACTTGGTTTTGCGGTCAACCACAGTAAACAGCATTTCCTTGCATGGACCCAACACTCCATAATTCAGTGAGCGTTGTGCTACCTGAACTGAGGCGAACAGGACCAGCCCCATGGAGCTCCCGAGGATCACGAAACCACCTGCCAGCAGGGCTGGGATGATCACCAGTGTCCGGGACATGCCCAGGAAGCTCACCAGTCGCGACGTTATGAAAAACTGGAACAGGAAGGCCAGCACCTGCACGATCTGGTCGATGTGGCTGAAAAAAAGTCGTGCGCTCGTCGAAGCCGGTGATCTGGTCGTTTACCAACACGGCCAGGCCGTTATACAAGAAAGTGGAGGTAAGATTATGCAACAGCATCAGCAGGCAGGCGTAAAGCAGATACTCTGAGCGGAATACCTGCACGGCACCTTCCCAGACACTACCGCCTATCACTTCGCTGTGACGGTTCTGTCTCTGTAGACGTGTATACCGGCCCAGGAGAATGGCCAGGCAAGTGGCCAGCATCAGAAAAACACTGGCCATCAGCATAACGCCGCTGGCTCCGTAGCCGGCAACAATGCCTTTGGTGAACGACGGCGCGATGATGGCGCCAATGCTACCCCCGGCCATAATGAATCCAAACAGCCTTTGCGCCTGACCTGGGCGGAAAATGTCCGCCATAAAACTCCAGAAAATGGACACGACAAACAAGTTGAAAACGCTTAACCAAATATAGAAGGCACGCTGCATCCACAGTGGTGTCGCCTCATCGTCAAATCCGACAGCGAACAGAACAAGGTGAGAAATGAAAAACAGATAGATGGCAGGGATGAACTGCCCGCGTCGAAACCTGGAGACCAGGAATCCGAAGATCGGCACAATTGCCAACATGGTGAGGAATGTGCCGGTATACAACCAATGGAGAATCTCACTGTTGTTTGCCGCTATGGTCCCGCGCAGGGGACGCAACATGAAATAACCACCAAGCAGGAAGAAAAAATAGCAGAACGCGATCACAAGACGCGGCCACTCACCGTGTTCCACCCGGACCAGACGCCCCAGGAAATTATTGGGATGGACCGCTTTAGGGCCTGTTAACACTTCCCAGATCGCTGCGTTGCTGTCCCAAATGGTTCCAGGCAAGGCGCGAGGAGTGTGGTTTGGCTAGTCCAAATGAGTGACGAGCAACGTAGCATGGGGCCATTTGGGACAACAACCCGG